>TARA_R110001592_G_scaffold88520_3_pt1 | contig 21670 bp, 19 predicted proteins | sample TARA_R110001592 | Tara Oceans TARA_R110001592 (sample SAMEA4398387) | marine metagenome | biome: Polar Biome; feature: [SRF] surface water layer (ENVO:00010504); material: water (ENVO:00002006), including particulate matter (ENVO:01000060) such as... | depth 5 m | reverse complement strand
CGCTGCGACTTAATATGAAAGCTTTTGATGGTTCTCAATGGAAAAAGTTACCAACTATTGTTTTGTTCAGATATTTATTGTCTACCCACACGGAGCAGTCAATTTTTTAGTTATATGCATATAATTCATAATTCTTTTGAGTAATATGTATGAGCCTGTAGACTGCCTTCACTTTATATAATTTCCTATTATTACAACGTTAATTTTAAAAAATCATAATAAACAAAGTTTTAATAAGCATAGAATTTACAAACATAGTAAGGATAAGCATGGATTGGCAGGGCTGGTTTTCTTTATTTTTAACGGCTGCAGCATTAATTGTTCTAGTGCTCACTCGAGTTGGGCCCCACTTTGTCATGATGGGCGTGTTAACTATCTTGAGTTTACTGGGTATTTTAAGTGCTGAAGAAGCACTTGTTGGCTTTAGTAACTCTGGTTTAATTACTGTAGCGGCCATGTTTGTCGTTGCTGCCGGAATACATGCCTCTGGCGGAATTGATTTACTGGTCAATAAAGTTTTGGGGATGCCAACAAGTTCTCGCTCAGCCATCGCCCGAATGTTTCCTCCCGTCGTATTATTAAGTGCTTTCTTAAATAACACGCCTGTTGTCGCCACGATGATTCCAGCTATTCATGCTTGGTCGAGAAAAATTAATATAGCACCCTCTAAGCTAATGATCCCTTTAAGTTATACCGCTATCTTAGGCGGAACTTTAACGATGATTGGTACGAGTACAAACCTAGTTGTTAACGGCCAATATCAAGAATTGACTGGTAGCGAGGGTTTCTCTTTATTTTCAATAACCGCAGTAGGGCTTCCTGTTACGGTCGCTGGTTTATTCTTTATTTGGTTTTTCTTACCGAAGTGGCTGCCCGACAGGACAGACAAAAAAGCATTTGCTAATTTAAGAGAGTTTACGCTTGAAGTCGCAGTGGATGAAAATGGCCCTTTGGTTGGAAAAACAGTTGTTCAAGCGGGCCTTAGAAATCTGGATCGAGTTTATCTTGTCGAAATTGAACGAAAAGGAACCATCATTACCGCCGCGCCTTCTGAAGAAAAACTCTTTGGTGGTGATCGTTTGGTATTCGCAGGTGATACCGAAGCTATTTCTGATTTGTTACGAATTCAGGGGATAATTCCTTCAGCTGAAAATGAGCAAGGTGAGGCGCTTACCATAGATAGAGCTGAAAGAAGACTTGTTGAAGCGGTTGTATCTCCACATTGTGATGCCGTGGGGCTAGCGATTCGTGATGCTCGTTTCAGAGATCGATATGGTGCCGTGGTACTGGCAGTTGCACGAGGCGGGGAGCGAGTTCAAGGTAACTTAGGTAGCATTAAATTAGAAGCGGGTGATACTTTATTGTTGGAAGCTCGTCCTGCCTTTGTCTCTCGCCAACGTTACAACAAAGACTTCTTGTTAATAAATGATCTAGAGGCTGAAACGCCACGCTACGAACGCGCTTATTTGTCGTGGGGGATATTAGTAACAGTCGTTGCAGCAGCAGGTTTAGGTTTAACTTCCATGCTGAATGCATCACTACTTGGTGCTGGTTTGATGGTGTTAACAAAATGCTGTTCAATTAGTCAGGCAGAAAAGAGCTTGGACCTTACTGTTATTATTACCATTGCTGCTTCTTTTGCTTTAGGCGTCGCTTTACAAAAAACCGGTGCTGCGAGCTTTCTTGCCGAAAATATTATTGACCTAAGTGGCGGAACGCCATGGTTGATGTTGGTGTTGAGCTATTTGGCGGTGTCTTTAATGACGGAAACAATTACCAATAACGGCGCAGCAGTTTTGATGTTGCCAATTGTTTTGGAATTGACTGAAAAGGCATCTCTAAATGATGAACCCTTTGTTTTCGCAGTGATGATGGCCGCTTCAGCAAGTTTTGCCACGCCTTTAGGTTATCAAACCAATTTAATGGTGTTTGGTCCAGGTGGTTATCATTTTTCTGACTTTGTGAAAGTTGGTGTGCCAATGAATTTATTCATAGCCTTTGCTACCTTATCGGTTTTATTAATCGGTTGGCCCTTAGTTAAATAATTTTTGTGTGCAGCCCCCATTCTGTATAACATGCTCTATCGCTTTTATGCGCGTTTTCCGTATTTAAAATCAAGGAGTTAATAAATGGGCCTTAGCTCTCTGTTAGATAGCCAATCGATATTCCTGATTCTTTCTTTATTGTGTTTATCAATAGTTTTAGTGTCTGTTTTTCTCTGTTTCAGGTTTGTTAATAGTTATAAAAATAAGGAACTTGAACAAAGTGAAAAACTCATAAATTTAGAACTTCAATTTAATGAAGTCTCTATGCATCAACGGCATCAAGCTGAAAAGAATGAAAGCCTCAAACTAGATTTAAATGAATACAAACTCCTAAATGAAAAACTCAGCATCAGCTTGCATCAAGCAGAGCGTTCTCGTGATGTTGCCTTAAGTGAAGCGCAGCAGGGTGAAAGGAGTATTCAAGAAAAACGTCAGCAATTGGAAACCCTGCAATCAAAATATGAAGAAAAGATAGAGCAATTTAATACTCTCAATACCTCGCACACACAGTTAAGAACAGAGCTTGAAGAGCGTGATAATAGTCACCAGAAACAATTATCTCAATTTGAAGAACAAAAGAAAGCCTTAAGTGAGCAGTTCAAGCTCTTAGCAAATGATATTCTAGATACCAAAACAAAAGCACTTCAAGAGAGTAGTCAGCATAGTCTTTCTTCAGTCATGAATCCGTTCAAAGAATCTATTGAGAGCTTCAAAAAAGAAGTACGAGAAATTCATCACCGTGAAACTACTCAGCAAGGCGAACTCCGTAAAGAACTCGAGACCTTAAAAGACCTTAACCAGAAAATAACAACGGAAGCGCACGAGCTTTCAACAGCCTTAAAAGGACAAAAGAAACTACAGGGAAATTGGGGTGAATTAGTTTTAGAAAATGTACTCGATCGATCAGGTTTGCAGCTTGGTAAAGATTACAAGCGAGAAGTATCTATCACCACAGAAGACGGTCGGCAGCGGCCTGATGCAATTGTATATTTGCCTCAAAATAAGCATCTGATTATAGATGCCAAAGTGTCATTAAATGCCTACACACGCTATATAAATAGTGAAGATGACGTTGTGCGTAAACAGGCGTTAGCCGAACATGTGGCGGTCATGGGGCAGAGAATTAGCGAGTTAGCTAATCGAGATTACTACAAGTTACCAGGGCTGAATTCCCCAGAAATTGTCTTTATGTTTGTGCCTATTGAATCTGCTTTTGTTGAAGCGCTCAAAGCGGATGAAACATTGTTCCAAAAAGCCATTGAAAATAATGTACTGGTAGCGACCCCGACCACCTTACTGACTAGTTTAAATATTGTTCGTCAGCTTTGGCGCTATGAAGATCAAAATAAGCATACTGTTGCGCTAGCAACAAAAGCTGAAACGGTCTTTAAAAAGCTAAATGCATTTTTAGCTAGTTTTGAAAATATTAAGAAAGGCTTGGATAAAGCCAGTGAAGCTTATGTTAAAGCTGAAGGTCAACTAATTAGTGGAAAAGGAAATCTAGTAAAACAGGTTGGCGAATTTAAAAATCTAGCGCCAGCTATTAAAGCGGAATTGCCTTCATATTTTACTGAAAAGGCAGAGTTGGAGATTGATTATATTCCAGCTGAAAAGTTAGAAGTATCTGAAGAAAATGATAATGTTTCTGAAAATGAGGTATGAAATAATAAAAAAATAAATGATTAAATGTTGATTATAAATAAAGCATTACCTTCTTTAATAATGACCATGTTGCGGTTCATATGCATAGAAGGAGCCATACGAACACTTCCATGCACCCAATAAACATTATCAAATATGGGCGTGATAGGGTCATGTTTATAAGCGGGTGCATATGTTTTTTTCATAATAAATCCTTGTTTATGGAGATAGGTTTTGCGACTAATAAGAGTTAATGATTAACAGTCGATAACATCTCTTCATCAAATTGAAATTATCAACAAAGCGAACTGCCAAACCGTCAGCCCTAGTAATATTAATACCCCAACGAGGAAAGCTTTAAAACGATTTGGAACGAAATTTTTCGTGATATGAAAATAGGAATGAAGGTAGCGTGTCGCTGTATAAATACTCATCAATATGAGTACGACACTATTAATATTGTTAGTTAGAAAAATCATTATTGCTAACATATAAAACAAAACAGGTGTTTCAAATTGGTTCCCAATATTATTTGATATCTTAACAACACTTTCTGGCCATGCTTTAGGGTTCAATGCCGCATCTTTTCTGTTAACTTCACCCAATTTAACTGCCGATGATTTGGCTATTCCTAACTGAATGAACAGAGTAAACACTAATAGCATGTGAGCTAATACAGGTATAAAAATTAGGTTTTGGTTCATGGTTGAGCTCCATATATTTATTATTTAAGATAATCTTGTTATGTTGACAATGTCAATTTGCCTGCATATATAGACGGTGTCAATATGATTGAAAGTTCTAACTACCACCACGGCAATTTACGTGAAGCACTATTACAAGCCGCCTTAACACTTCTAGACAATGAAGGAATAGCGTCAGTAGGGATTCGACAAGTCGCAAAGTTAGTTGGGGTTGCACATTCTGCTCCAGCTAATCACTTCAAGAATAAAAGTGCATTATTTACTGCACTTAACATTCATATTGTTTCTCACTTAGTAGATACCATTAAAAATGGGCTTGATGTCAATGAGGCTAATTTAAAAATCGTCATTCGCAATTTTACAAAAAGTGTATTGGAATACGGCCTTACTTACCCAAATCGCTATAACGTAGTTTGGCGAAGAGGCTATATGCTTCCTGAGTCGATGGAAGAGATCTATCAAATACTGGTTTCTCTACTTCAGGTTTACGCTAAACGGAAAAATATTGATGTTGAGACGCAAGCAATTGCCTTGTGGTCAATGATACATGGCTACGTTTCACTTCGACTAGATGGCTATCTAGATGCTGGTAAAGATGAAATAACAGGTATAGAAAGGCAGATAGCCATAATAGATGTGATCATCGATGGTATTTTATAAATACTTGTGTTGGTTCTTATCCTAAAAATCCAGTCAAAAAATTATGATGGTACTTATTGAGGAAAAACCACATATTTACGGTCATCATAGATCGGCCAGATGTAAAAACTGTATCGAGGAGCCTGCCGGAAAGGCTTTGGCTGAGGCGCAAGGTTACTCGTTACTATCTTAAAGTCCTTCTTTTCTGTCGGTTTTATAAAACAAACTTAGTTCGAAAAATGAGATTACTATGCTAAAAGGAAGTTGTCTCTGTGAAGAGGTTGAGTATCAATACAATGGTTCCATCAATGAAGTTGCTGTTTGTCATTGCAATCAATGCAAGTGAGCACAGGGAACACCCATCGTCACCAATGCTCCGATTGACTTAGCGAAATGTACTTTTACTAATGAGTCAGGATCATTAAAAGCATACTTCTCAAGTCCCAATAAAAAAAGAGTATTTTGTGGTACTTGTGGCAGTCCTATGTATAGCCAGAGAGCGGACATGTCTGAAACAATAAGGCTACGGCTTGGTACCATCACCGAAGGTCACATATCTGAATCAAACTATGAAATATACTGTGAGTCAAAATCAGATTGGTTTAGTACAAACACAGAAAGGCCTAAGTATCAGAAAAATAAATCATAAACTTGAATGCCAGACAGGCTTGGTAAGCTAATAGTTACTTTAACTGCATTAGCTGGCAATAAAATTGTCCGTACTATGTACATAGAGTCATCTAGTGATGCTGATCTTGGCTTTTTTGATTTTGAGGTTTGGGCTTCATAAACTCATTTCAATAATTCTAAGAAAATTCTATTGTTAGCTTTTTCACAGTCTTACATAAATTATTTGTAGTCTGCTTTATATCGATCGCTGCGACAGATTCTAATTACTACCAAATACGTATGCTTCGTCACAACTGCTGCTTAAGAAAAAGTATCGTTTTTAAAGTGCTTTAAAAAACTCTTGACGACAAAAACTTAAGATCAGAAAGGGCTGCTTTAATGTAAAACCAATTCAACCAATGGCTCTCAAAGGCATTCGCTTTAAGATAGGAGAGGGATTATCCTAGCCCCAAAAACAAAGACTACTTTTCATTTATCTTTTTGAATTCACGTTCAATGATGAAAGGGTTTCCCCCAAGAATTGAAGGAACATCTCTAAATTCCCGCCTGCGTGTTTTGTTCCACCAGTTTCCCTTGGTTATCACTCTGATACACATAAAAATTACTGATTTAATTCCCGCTTTCCAGTGTGTTAATAGACAGGTTTAAGGTAAACTTGATCAAATTTTTTTCATAATTAAGGTGATCCTTATGCTCAAACATCTTTTTATGGTTGCCTTTGCTGGAGCCCTAGGAGCTGTTTGTCGATATGGCGTAGTTAACTATATTGGTGGTCGTTATTTTCCTTGGGGAACGATGACTGTGAATGTCTTAGGTTCAGCCATTATGGGGGCTGCATTTGTCATTATTATGGAAAAAGGCTTAGTGTCTGCCGATATGAAACCACTGGTTATGACAGGTTTTTTGGGTGCATTTACGACCTATTCAGCGTTCTCTTTAGAAGCATGGCAGCTTCTTGATACGGGCGAATGGGTACAGGCGCTCACCTATATTCTCGGTACAACTTTGCTATGTATATTTGCTCTATTCATTGGCGTGTTGATGGCACGCTCAACTTTATAAACCTAGATATTAAGAATTTGAATTATGTTAGATCCTAAATTAGTTCGTGCACAAACTGAAGAAATCGCTAAAAAACTCGCCATCAAAAAATATGAGTTCGACTTATCCCTTTTTGCTAATCTTGAGGAAAAAAGGAAGGCACTTCAAGGTTTGACTGAAGAGCTTCAAAATGAACGGAATACGCGCTCAAAGTCTATAGGCAAGGCCAAAGCGGCAGGTGAAGATATTGCACCTTTAATCGCTGAAATGGATGATATAGGAGCAAAATTAGAAACGGCAAAGGTTGAATTTAAAGATGTTCAAGATCAGCTGAATGATTTCTTTGCAGGTATGCCAAACCTTCCAGATGATGCAGTGCCCGCGGGCTTATCTGAAGACGATAATGTTGAAGTGCTTAAATGGGGCGAGCCTAAGGCTTTTGACTTTGAAGTTAAAGATCATGTCGCACTGGGTGATCAAGCAAAATTAATGGACTTCGAAACTGCGAGCAAATTAACGGGGTCACGATTCGTTGTCTTGAGAAGACAGTTCGCAAAGCTTCATCGTGCACTTGCTCAGTTTATGCTTGATACCCATACAGAACAGAACGGTTATGAAGAAACCTATTTACCTTATGTGGTGAACAGTGACTCTTTATTCGGTACAGGCCAGTTGCCTAAGTTTGAAGAAGATTTATTCAAGTTATACGCAGATCGAGATTTTTATCTCATACCCACTGCAGAAGTACCGGCAACCAATATTGTTCGTGATGAAATTATAGAAGCTAAAGACTTGCCTATTAAGTTTGTGAGTCATACACCTTGTTTCAGAAGTGAGGCCGGTTCTTATGGGAGAGATGTGCGCGGTATGATCCGTCAGCATCAGTTCGATAAAGTTGAAATGGTACAAATTGTACGTCCAGAAGACTCTGAAGCAGCGCTTGAAGAAATAACGAGCCATGCAGAAGGTATTCTACAAAAGCTTGGCTTACCGTATAGAAAAGTACTTCTTTGTGGTGGTGATCTTGGTTTTTCTGCAGCAAAAACCTATGACCTTGAAGTTTGGTTGCCTGGGCAGAATGCTTACCGTGAAATTTCTTCATGTAGTAATACCCGAGATTTCCAAGCACGTAGAATGCAAGCACGCTGGCGCTCACCTGATGAGAAGAAGCCGCAACTGGTTCACACCTTAAATGGTTCTGGCTTGGCTGTTGGTCGTACGATGATAGCTGTGTTAGAAAACTATCAACAGGCTGATGGCTCTATTAAAGTGCCAGAAGTACTTATCCCTTATATGGGCGGTCTTGACGTGATTACTAATCAGGCTTGATATGGACTTTCTTCCTTTATTTTTTGATCTGAAAGAAAGTTCCGCGCTGGTGTTTGGTGATACACCTGCTGCTGCGCGTAAAATTGAAGTCCTACTAAGAGCAAAATGCCAGTGTATTTCAATTACACAAACAGTTAATGAACCAGCACTTTTAAAGCTAAAAGATAATTCTTTAGTTAGTCATGTTGGTTCAGTAACGAGTGAGCTTTGGGGCAAAGCTCACTTAGTTATTGCTGCTACAGGTAACGTTAAGTTAGATGAGAAAATATCTAAAGACGCTAAGCAGAGAAAGTTACCCGTTAATGTGGTAAATCGTGCTGATCTAAGTAGCTTTATTTTTCCTTCAATTATTGATCGTTCTCCATTAATTGCAGCTGTGTCTAGTAGTGGTGAATTACCAATATTGACCCGTTTAATGAGAAGCCGTTTAGAATCATCGATTCCGCATGCTTTTGGTCGTTTGGCGACTATTGCTGCTAACTATCGAAATCAAGTTAAAGCATCTTTGACAGGGATTAATGCAAGAAGACGTTTTTGGGAAAAGCACTTGGAAGGCCAGTTTGCAGATTTAATATTTTCAGGTCGAGAGCAAGATGCTGAAGCCTTATTGCAAGCAGCCATTTCATCGATTGATTCAGGTGAGCTAAGCAACGACGGGGAAGTGTACTTGGTAGGAGCGGGTCCTGGAGATCCAGATCTACTAACCTTCAAAGCCTTACGTTTAATTAGACAAGCGGATATTGTACTTTACGATCGTCTCGTATCAGAGCCTATTTTAAAGTTAGTAAGACAAGATGCCGAGTTAATTAACGTTGGCAAAGAACGCTCTAATCACTTAGTCCCTCAAGAATCAATTAATGACTTACTTGTGCGTCACGCTAAAGCGGGTAAGCGGGTATTACGTTTAAAAGGAGGCGACCCGTTTATATTTGGGCGTGGTGGTGAAGAAATTGAAACTTTGGCTGAAGAGGGTATTAGCTTTCAAGTTGTGCCAGGTATAACTGCTGCCTCAGGTTGTGCTGCTTATTCTGGCATTCCGCTAACGCATCGAGATTACTCTCAATCAGTACGATTTATTACAGGTCATCTTAAAAATGATACCTGTGATTTGCCTTGGTCTGAGTTTGTTCAAGCTAATCAAACTTTAGTCTTCTATATGGGCTTAACTGGATTACCTGTTATTACAACATCATTAATTGATCATGGTATGTCCAAATTGACACCGATAGCTTTAATATCAAAGGGTACTACGCCTGAGCAACGAGTGATGACGGGAACGCTAGAGTCAATAGTGAGCTTAGTTGAAGCTGCAAAGCTCGCTGCTCCGACGCTTATCATTATTGGTGAGGTTGTTAAGCTTAGGGAAAAATTAAACTGGAAGAGCGAAGCTTAATTTTCTAGAAACTTAGAATGGATTCTTTAGGTGTTTAGTATAGAAAGTAAAAAGGTGGCATTGTTGCCACCTTTTTTTTGATCAAGAATTTTGTTTAGATTTAACGATTTGGTAAAATATCTTTTAACTTAGTATGCATCTCACGAATAGATTTTTCTGTTGTTGCCCAATCAATGCAAGCATCAGTCACAGATACGCCATATTTTAATTGTGATAAATCAGCAGGAATCGACTGATTACCAAAGTTCAGGTTACTTTCAACCATTAAGCCAATAATTGATTTGTTGCCATCTAAAATCTGATTGCTTACATCATGCATTACCAGTGGTTGAAGGTTGGCATCTTTGTTTGAATTTGCATGGCTGCAATCAATCATAATGTTTTTGTTTAAACCTGATTTCTCAAGTTCTTGCTCGCATAATGCCACATTCACTGAATCATAGTTTGGCTTGCCGCCACCACCACGAAGTACAACGTGAGAATAAGGGTTGCCTTTAGTTCTGATGATTGAGACTTGGCCTTCTCTATTAATACCTAGAAAACTATGAGGGTGAGAAACAGAATTAAGTGCATTCATAGCCACACCCAAACCACCATCCGTACCATTTTTAAAGCCAATAGCAACAGATAAACCACTACTCATTTCACGATGTGTTTGAGATTCTGTGGTACGAGCACCGATAGCAGACCAAGATATAGTATCTTGAATGTATTGAGGTGAAATAGGGTCAAGCGCTTCAGTTGCAGTAGGTAAGCCGATCTCAGAAATGTCTATTAAAAGCTGACGACCAATATGCAAACCTTGTTGAATATCAAAAGAGTCATCTAAATGAGGATCATTTATTAAGCCTTTCCAACCTACAGTAGTTCGTGGCTTTTCAAAATAAACGCGCATCACTAGGTAGAGAGTATCACTGACTTCTTCTGCAAGTGCTTTAAGCTTTAAAGCATATTCTTTGGCTGCTTTAATGTCATGAATAGAACATGGGCCAATAACTATAAATAAACGATGGTCTTTTCTATCAAGAATGTTATTAATCGTTTCACGACCATGAGTAACTGTTTTTATTGCAGCTTCAGTTAAAGGGATTTCGGTCTTTAGTTGTTCAGGAGTGATCAGAAGTTCTTGTGAAGCAATATTCACGTTATCTAATTTTTGAGTCATTTCATTCTCTACTTATTTAGTAATAAAGCCTTTGTGTGCTTTCATGAGCTAAAGTGATTAAGTAATTATAAATTATGAGATATGTTGCTGTATTCGTTGTCGTATTGCAATGACTCAACGCAACTTAGAAAGAATAATTCATCAGAATTATTTTATGCGAACTATACTGTTAGTCAGTTTAAACTTTTAAATGAAAATGTTTGTATAAATAAGACTCTATAGTCTTATTTAATGACCATTGAGCGTTACTTATTTATATTCCTTTCAATCTTCTAGGAAGTCAGTTGTTACCATGAGCAAACTAAAATGGGATGCTTCCTTGCTGCGTTTAGTTATTCAGCATTTGAGAGTGCCAGAACTTATTTATCCATTTGAATTAGCATCGTCAGATGCCGTCGTGGAAAGAAAACATCAAACCATCAAAGTATTGCGGTCATGTAGGTTAAATGTTGATGATCATGAAGAGACGCTTCTAAAAGAAGTTCAGAAACTATTTTCTGGCAGAGGAGCGCATACTCAAGTAAATAATTTGGCTTTTTTACTAGATCGTATTTTTGATGTTTGGTTAAGGAAAAATGACTTTAGCTCACAATTAAATATTATTTTTTCTAGATGGCGATTTATTTTCTATAAATGTCTGCTTTTAACTTACGCTACAAATCTAGATCAAAGTAGCATTAAAACTCGCGAAAAAGCCTTAGACCGTTTTTCCACCACACTTGAGTCAATTGCAGAGTATGCAAAGAGTTGGAGTCCAGTTCCAAAGCGTTCCCAATCTATTTTGCTTGATCAATTGACTGAAATTGAACGTATCTTTGATGATCAACAAGATTTCGATGATGCTTTAATAGATCGATGTTCGGAGAATTGGTTTGGTTTTCTTGAAAAGCAAAAAGAAAAAGTAGATAAGATTTCTGAGCGTTTGACTTTGTCAGAGTCAAAAAAAAATAAGTCTCAATATTGTCTTTGGTTGGCACATCATTATCTAAATGTTCTATTTAATAAACGTCAATTACCTCAAGTACTACAGGACTTTTTACAAGAATATTGGGTTCTGGTTGTTGCAAAAAAGATTGAAGATAAGCTACCAGAAAATTTTTCTAGTCGTGAAGCTATTATTGTTGGTTCTTATCATGAAGAATTGGATTTGTTGTGTAAAAACATAGTAAGAGTATTTTGTCATAAAGGTGAAAGTGGCTTTCAACTAGCTGATCAGATTATTGATGATCTGCAAAAAATGAGTAATGAAATAAGCTTACCTTCCAATGTGTTTGTTACTGAAAGTGATGTTCGTCAGTCTGCTTTCTTTTCTATGGATGCTGCTTGGGAAGCTCTGTCGGAGTCCTTGCTGGGTTTACTGCAAGGCAAAGATGATGAAGTTATCCATGCATATAAACACTTACTCATTCCAGAATACTTGCAGCAATCATTTGGTGGCACAGAGCAATTTAAAGCAGATAATATTAATTTTACTAATTTAAAGCTGAGTGTAGGCGATTGGTTTGTTTTGAATGATCAGGGTGAGTCTTTAGTGATTAAGCTCATCTCATATTTTAAACAGTCTCAGCAGTTACTTTTTAGTAATTACTTAGGGATGAAGTCTGCGCAATTTAGTTTTGAAAATTTCCAAGATAGATTGAAAGATGGCACTTTAAAAAAACTACCTAAAGGGCAATCATTTTCAGGTGTTTTTGATCAAGCTGTTAAAGGTTTATCTAAGGTCGCCGAAAACCAGAAACAGACTCGTTTAATTGCAGCAGAAAAAGCGAAGGCCGAAGCGGAAAGACTGCTTGAAGATAGAAGAAAGTCAGAAGAAATTGCAAATCAGCGAACGGAAGAAATTGCGCAAAGAACTCAGCAGTTAATGGCAAAACGAGTCGACAAACAGCGTCTTGAAAAAGAAAATGCCGTCATAGATATAATTCGTTCTTTTAAGCTCGGTGCTTGGATTTCTATACAGAGTGAAGATGATGATGCCCAGCGATTTAAGTTAGTGGTTAAATTGGCCGTAACAGGAAAGTATATTTTCGTAGATCGTCTCGGTATTAGAAAACGTGAGTTTTTAGAAGCTGATTTGATGCAAGCAATTCAGTCTAATCAAATTGAAGTATTAAGTGATGGTGCAGAGTTTGAAGATAGCTTGCAACGTGTAGTAAGTAGGTTACGAATGTCTAAATGAGAACAGTATGATCGATAGTTTTGAACGCTAAAATTATGTAAAAAAAGAGAAAAAGACATGAGCGATAAATTTAATAAAGAATTTTTTAATGTAGATGAAAAAAGAGATGAAGCTCGTTTAAATGTTGCAGCAAGTATCTTTATAGAAACCGTATCGTGCGAGCCTAATTCGAAACAGGAAGCTCAAGTTGTAGAGTGTGAGTGTGTAGATTTATCTGCAAATGGCCTGCAAGTACTTGTGCCTGAATCACTTAGTAGTGGTGCAATTCATACTTTGATTATTGAAATTGATAATGATACTAAAGTTTATAGGTTAATAGCAGAAGTGAAATGGGTAAAACCTTATAAGTCCGAATTTCTAACAGGGCTTATGCTTTATGATTCTGATGGAACAGAAATTATCGATTGGAAGTTTATGATGTCTAGGTTTCTTAACTAGTACTGAGTAAATAAGTACTAGTTGTTTCTTCATTAAACTCTTAGTGGTGTGGGTGTGCATCTAATAATTCGACTTCTTCAGGTTCATTATCGCTGGGTGAATTTCCAAATAAAGCGTCTTTGTCGAACTCATTCGCAGCATCTTCAATTGAGAAGCTTCCGCCGATACCAAGGCCTTCTACAGAGGGCAAAGGCTCATCATTAATAAATGCGGCCACATCAGCTGCTGTTATTATTGAACCTTCTTCCATTAACATATGGCCGAAGGAAGGGTAAGTGACTAAAGTTGCATTCCCAAGTTCTTTTTTCCAGCGTTCTGCATGATTGAAATCACCCCAGGTATCTAAGGCTCCCCACATCACTAATGTTGGAATACTTATGTCTTCTAAATCAAGAAGCATACCTTGTTCCATTAGAGTTCTAACCATCGAAAGTTGAATTACATTGCTATGGTGCGCACCTTCGCTTTGAGAGAGGTTCATAAATCGCTGGCGGTTGGCAGGTGTGATATTTTGTGGATCGCCATAAAAATGTTCAAGTATGCTGGTTGCAACAGTTGAAGGTTGCACGTAGCGGTTGAATACATCCATTCCAGGGACGGTGACATAATTTAATATCCAAGGCACGTCCTGCTGAAATCCCATTGGCGTAATTAGAATAACTTTATTGAGCTTTCCAGGGTGTTGGTGAGCCGCGTATTGAGCAGCTAAATAACCGCTATAAGAACTGCCGACTAAGGTGAATTTACCAATATTCAGGTCTTCAATAAAATATTCGAGAGTGTGCGAAAGATAATTACTACTAAGATTCTCGGGGCAAGTTTCTTCTGGGTCAGAAACACAATGTGGTGCACTGGTTAAACCTGAACCAGGAAGGTCAATAGCAATCACTCTGAAGTTCTGGCTGAGTGTGTCAATCCAATTGTTCCAGACATGCATTGATCCCATTTCACCATGTACCAATACAACAACAGGGCCTTCACCCACGTCTCGGTAATGAATCATGGTGTCAAAATCATTTTTGATCCATTTAGAGTCTGGATAGCTATATTTACTACGGATATACCAATCAGGCAATTCAGAAAAACCTAGAAAACTGAATAAGGAGGTAGATGTTTTTGAGGCATTTTTTATGTTTGCACAACCACCAATAGACAGCGCGAACAACACGATAATTAGAGGTAAAGTAGAAGTTAGGAATGCTTGAAGACGTTTCACTTTATGTATCCATCATATTAATTTAACGCCGCGCAGATTCTACAAAGGAACCAGCATAAACGGGCAGCTAAGAGTAACAGTTTGTGAGCGGATGTTTCAGTGACGCAGTACTTAAAACCGAGTTCGAATGTACTGAGTTGGTGAGATAATTGCTTTCTCACCAACAGCTTGATTATTCTTTATCCAATGGGCCCATTCCAGTGGTGTTAAAGCCACCATCGACAAATAGAATTTCACCTGTTATCCCGCTAGCTAAATCAGAGCACAAAAATGCAGCGGCATTTCCAACTTCATCAATCGTGACGTTTCTTTTTAAGGGTGTTTGCTTCTCACTTTCAGAAAGCATTTTTCTAAAACTTTTAATGCCTGATGATGCCAGTGTTCTGATTGGGCCAGCGGAGACGGCATTGACGCGAGTGCCTTCAGGGCCAAGGCTGGCTGCCATATATTTAACGTTAGCTTCCAAGCTCGCTTTTGCTAAGCCCATAACGTTGTAGTTAGGTAGTGTCCGTTCCGCACCAAGGTAGGTGAGGGTTAATAAAGATCCGTTCCGGCCTTGCATGAGCTTTCTAGAGGCTTTTGCAAGAGCAACAAAACTATATGAGCTGATGTCATGAGCAATTTTGAAACCTTCACGTGTTGTCACATCAACATAATCGCCATCGAGTTCATGAGCAGGAGCGTAGCCAACCGAGTGAACAATAATATCAATGCCGTCCCATACTTTTGCAATTTCTTCAAAGACGGCATCTATTTCTGCGTCGTTAGCAACGTCACAAGGTAGAATGATTTTGCTATCCCACTGTTCACCAAAGGTCTCTACACGTTTTTTGAGTTTCTCGTTCTGATAAGTCAGTGCTATTTCAGCACCTTCCCGATGCATGGCATTGGCAATACCTGTGGCGATAGAAAGTTTACTGGCAATGCCGACAATCAGTACTTTTTTATCTGCTAGAAATCCCATAATGTGTCTCTGTATTTTTTAGTAAAAGCTTAATGATGTTGAAAAACTGTTCAGAAATATAACACGACAATTTCTTTTTTTATGAGTAAAAATAAGCCGCTTCTAATAAGTTTTTTGTATAACTCTCTTTTGGAGAATTAAATATTTCTTCACAAGAGTTTTGTTCAACAATTAGGCCTTGCTTCATTACCATTACATGGTGGCTGAGTGCTTTTACAACTGCTAAATCATGACTAATAAAAATATAAGCAATCCCATACTTTGCTTGTATATCTCTCAATAACTCAACGACTTGTGCTTGAACGGTTCTATCCAAAGCGGAAGTAGGCTCATCTAGAATAATTAATTTAGGCTTTAGTACTAAGGCTCTGGCAATTGCGATGCGTTGTCTTTGGCCACCAGAAAACTCATGGGGGAAACGGTGCCGCGTTTCTGCATCAAGACCTACTTCTTCCAAAGCATCGATAATAATTTTTTCTCGTCCGGCTGTATCCGAAATATTATGGATTAGTAAGCCTTCTTCAATGATTTGGAAGATAGACATTCTAGGGCTCAAACTTCCATAAGGGTCTTGAAAAACAATCTGCATATCCCTTCTAAACGGTCTGAAATCTGCTTGGTTGAGTGCTTGAATTTCCTTGCCTTCAAAAATAACAGTACCTGTCGAAGGTAGAAGTTTGAGTAAAGCTAAGCCGAAAGTGGTTTTTCCTGAACCACTTTCACCGACGATGCCTAACGTTTCACCTGCCTTTAATTGAATAGATATATCATTTGCTGCTTTCAAATATTCTGTTGTTTTACCCCAAAAGCTGGTTTTCATAGGGAACCAAACATTTACCTTGTGGCTCGATAAAATAGTCGGACTATTATCGGGAATGGGGTGAGCTTTACCTTTTGGGTCGGAATTGATAAGTTTTTTGGTATAGGATTCTTTTGGTGAATCAAATATTTCTGAAGTTGAGCCACTTTCAATCACTTTGCCATGGTGCATAACGGCAACAGAATCAGCGTAATGCTTAACAATATTTAGGTCGTGGGAGATAAGAATAACGGACATGCCGAGTCTTTTCTGCAAAGATTTAATCAGCTCCAAAACCTGTTTCTGAACAGTCACATCTAGTGCTGTTGTTGGCTCATCTGCAATAAGAACGTCTGGCTCATTGGCCAAAGCCATAGCAATCATGACGCGCTGCTTTTGTCCACCTGACAATTGATGTGGGTAGGCATTAAGTCGCTCTTCAGGGCTTGGAATGCCAACCAGCGTTAGCAGTTCAATAACCTTGTTTTTAATGGCTAAAGGCGTTTTTTTTGTTCCTTTTAAACCAGAAGCAGCTAGAGCAAGCTGTTTGTTATGCAGAAGAATAGATTCGCTAATTTGCTTTTCAACGCTATGAAGTGGATTTAGTGATGTCATTGGTTCTTGAAAAATCATACCAATTTTAGCACCACGAACAGCACGCATTTGAGCATCGCTGATTTTTAATAAATCTTGACCATTAAAGTGAATTTCACCACTTGGATATGAGACTTTCTCTTTGGGGTGTAAGGATAAAATAGCCTGTGCCGTCACGGATTTACCAGAACCACTTTCACCCACAATAGCGAGTGTTTCACCTTTATAAAGATTGAGTGAAACATCTTTAACTGCTTCAATCACTTTATCGCCTTGAGAAAAGCAAACAGAGAGATTGTTTATTTGGATTTGAACGTCTTTGCTCATGAGCTTATTCGTCGCTTTTTGTTTCGACACTTCTTGTTTAGACATTATGCTTTCCTCGGGTCGAATGCATCACGTACTGCTTCGCCAATAAATACCAACAATGAAAGCATGACGGCTAAGACGATAAAGGCTGACGCGCCTAACCACGGAGCATGTAGATTAGTTTTTCCCTGAGCAATCAACTCACCTAAAGATGGAGAACCTGGTGGTAAACCAAAGCCTAAAAAGTCTAAAGAGGTGAGGGTGGTAATAGAGCCGGTTAGTATAAAAGGCATAAAGGTTAGCGTAGCAACCATGGCATTAGGCAGCATGTGGGTGAACATAATTCCTCGGTTATCCAAGCCCAATGCTCTTGCAGCCCGCACATACTCCAAATTACGTGCTCTTAAAAATTCTGCTCTGACCACATCGACCAAGCCCATCCAGCTAAACATCAACATGATGCCTAACAACCACCAAAAATTAGGTGTGATAAAACTGGTCATAATAATAAGTAAAAATAGTACAGGTAAGCCCGACCATATTTCGATGAAACGCTGCCCGAATAAATCGACTTTTCCACCATAAAAACCTTGTAAAGCACCCACAATGACGCCAACGATTGAGCTGAAAATAGTTAAGGCTAAACCGAATAAAACTGATATGCGGAAACCGTAAATAAGCCGTGCAACCACATCACGTGCTTGGTCGTCAGTACCTAGCCAGTTTGCTTGAGAAGGTGGTGATGGTGCTGGAACAGAAAGATTATAGTTGATGGTGTCATAGCTATAACGTATTAAGGGCCAAATCATCCAGCCATTTTCATTAATCAGTTCTGCGACAAATTCATCTCTGTAATCAGCTTCGGTGAGAAAATCACCACCAAAGGTTGTTTCTGAATAGATGTTGAAGATAGGGAAGTACAGTTGCTCATTATAAGAAACAACGACAGGTTTATCGTTCGCTATCATTTCCGCAAACAGCGTGCCCATAAAAAGAATACTGAAGATGATTAAGGAATAAAAGCCACGCTTGTTTTTCCGGAAATTAACCCAGCGACGTTGATTTAAAGGTGTCCAATTTGAAATATTGAAAATCTTCATTATTGTTCCCTGCTCGAAAAGTCGATACGTGGATCAATAAAGACATAGGTCAAATCGCTAATGAGTTTCAAGAATAAACCCATCAAGGTGAAAACATAGAGCGTACCGAACATAACGGGGTAGTCTCGGTTTAATACGGCTTCGAAACCCAAAAGACCTAAGCCATCCAAAGAGAAAATAACTTCAATTAACATTGAACCGGTAAAGAAAATACCAATTAAGGCGCTCGGCATACCTGCGATAACAATTAACATGGCATTCCGAAAAACGTGTCCATACAAAATGCTGTGATCAGTGAGGCCTTTGGCTCTTGCTGTGACTACATATTGTTTATTTATTTCATCCATAAAGGAGTTTTTAGTCAGCATGGTTAGTGTGGCAAAGCCTCCAATAACAATAGCCGTCACGGGTAACACTAAATGCCAAGCATAGTCGAGAATTTGCTGGGTGAAGCTCATGGTATCGAAGCCTGGAGAAGTGAGGCCTCGTAAAGGGAACCAATCCCAATAACTACCTCCTGCAAAAAGTACAATAAGAATGACGCCAAACAGAAAGCCGGGGATGGCATAACCAATAATGATGACGCTACTGGTCCATAGATCAAACTGTGAACCATCTTTAATGGCTTTTTTAATGCCAAGAGGAATTGATATAAGGTAAATGAGAAGTGTTGACCATAAGCCTAAAGAAATCGAAACTGGCATTTTTTCCAAGACCAAATCGGTCACACTTTTATCTCGAAAGAAACTTTCCCCAAAATCGAATACAGCGTAATTTTTGAGCATAATAAAGAAGCGTTCGTAAGCCGGTTTATCAAAACCATAAAGTTTTTCTATTCTAGTCACTAACTCAGGGTCAAGCCCTTGTGCACCACGATATTTTGAGCCACTGCTAGAGGAACTTACCGATGAACTGCTGTTTGAAGTTACTTCGGCGCCGCCACCAAGGCGTGACTGAACATCCGAATCCATGCCCTGAATTTGAGCGAGCATGCGTTCAACTGGGCCGCCAGGCGCAGCTTGCACAATGATAAAATTTAAAAGCATAATCCCGAGAAGCGTCGGGATCATCAGTAGTAAACGTCTTAGAATATAGGCACTCATGGTTGTTTGAACCACCATGTATCAATGGATACGCCAGATTTTGGGGAGACTTCAGGGTGAGCAAGCTTATTTGAATACGCAATACGCTCTACTGGGTTGAACCAGTTAGGGATGGCATAATGACCTGACAGCAAAACTCTATCTAACGCGTGTGTTCGAGTAACCAAGGATTTTCTATCGGGTGCACTAATCACCAACTCTATTAGTTGGTCAATAGCGGGTGAAGAAATACCTGCAATATTGCGAGAACCTTCAGCGTTAGCTTTAGAGGAATGCCAATATTCCCGTTGCTCATTACCGGGAGAGTTTGACTGACCAAAACCACCGACCATTACATCAAAATCAAAAGACCGACGTCGATTAATATATTGTGATGTATCGACTACGCGAATCACCGCTTCAATACCTAATTTTTCAAGGTTTTTAATGAACGGCTGTACCACGCGTTCAAAATCTTTTTGGTAAAGCAAAAACTCAAAGATGAATGGTTTCTTAGTTTTCGCATCCACTAGTTTATTATTTTCAACAAGCCAGCCTGCTTCTTTCAAAAGTTTACTGGCGGTGCGTAAATTTTTACGGATTGAATTAGGTGTTTTTGTTGAAGGAGAACTAAACGCAGTAGTGAAAACACTATCAGGAACTTGACCTTTCAAAGGAGCTAACACTTCCAGTTCTTCTTTAGAAGGTAAGCCTCGTGATGCGAGTTCAGAATTTTCGAAATAGCTTTGATTTCTAGCATATTGGCCATTAAAGAGATTTTCATTTGTCCATTCAAAATCGAAAGCATAACTTAACGCTTCACGCACTCGTTGATCTTTAAATAAATCACGACGGGTATTCATTATGAAGGCTTGCATGCCAGCAGGTTGCTCGTGAGAAATTTCTTCTTTTATGAGTGCGCCCGAATCAAATTTTTGACCTGTATACGAATTTGCCCAGTTTCTTGCTGTTCTTTCTACACGAAAATCATATTCACCGGCTTTAAAAGCTTCAAGTGCGACGGTGTTATCTTTGTAATATTCATAAATAATCTTATCGAAGTTATAACGACCTTTGTTAACAGGCAGATCTTTTGCCCAGTAATGTTCGTTACGTTTTAGAGTGACTGTTCGCCCAGGGTCAACGCTTTCTATAAGATAAGGTCCATTGCCAATGGGTATTTCTAAAGACGATTTCCCAAAATCGTGATTTGCCCAATAAGATTTTGAGAAAATAGGAATCTGACCCAAAATTAAAGGTAGTTCTTTGTTTTGGTTGGTTTTGAAAATGAATTGAATAGTAAGTGGATTAGTAATTTTGATGGATTCAACGTCGGCGTAGTAAGCGCTAAAAAAAGGACTTGCTTGTTCATGTGTCGTTAGGGTTTTAAAGCTAAATTCAACATCTTCAGCGCGAATGTTACTATTATCGCTAAATTTTGCATTAGGGTTAATGTAAAAAGTCACCGAAGAGCGATCTTCAGGCATATATATTTTTTCAGCGATTAATCCATACTCACTAAATGCTTCATCCTGTGAATGTTCAGTCAAGCTTTGAAAGAGATAAGAAACTCCCGCAGCAGCAACGCCTTTTATAATATAAGGGTTGAAGCTGTCGAAGTTGTCACCGACTACCGCTAACTTGAGAGTGCCAGTTTTAGGTGCGTTAGGGTTTGTATACTCAAAATGAGAAAAGTCAGGAGCATATTTAAGTTCGCCGTGCATAGCCAAGCCATGTTGGGTTTCAGCTTCGCCTGAAGCATAGGCTTGTAGCGAAATAAACGAAAGTAGACAAATAGAGCGGGCAAAGGTTTTTAATGCAGTCATAAAAAATCAAATTATTGTTAGGAGTGAAGAAAAAATATCGTAAAGCTTAATGATAGAAGCGTCTAGGGCTTTAGCGAAGATTAAATTTACAAATAATTAAATTGAGACACTATACACAGCAACTACAATAGGCAATACGGAGTGAAAACTTTTGTAAACTATAAATGGTTTCTATCTTAATTCAGTTTTCTTTTCACCACATCGTTTACACTTAAAGCTAGTGACTAAGTGACCTTGTTTAACATCAAATTGCGAATTGCTAACAACTTCCCATTTATGAAAACCATTTTTGCATAGGGTTTTACCTTTGTGCTTTTCTTGAAGGGAGGGCTTTTTAAAAGGGAGAACATTAGACATGGGCGTTTCCGCGAGGTTTAAAAACAGCTATTATCGTTGATTACTAAAATTAAAGGCTAATCTTTTTCATGTTACCAAGTCGTTATCGTGGCCGCTATTCATTATTTATTCTACTCAGCCTGCTGGTGCATTTCACTGTTATTGTGGTTTTATTTTGGAATAGTGAACAACAAGATGAACAAACCAAGTCTGAAAAGACAGTCATTGTAAAGCTTAAGC
>TARA_R110001592_G_scaffold19250_1_pt1 | contig 21672 bp, 23 predicted proteins | sample TARA_R110001592 | Tara Oceans TARA_R110001592 (sample SAMEA4398387) | marine metagenome | biome: Polar Biome; feature: [SRF] surface water layer (ENVO:00010504); material: water (ENVO:00002006), including particulate matter (ENVO:01000060) such as... | depth 5 m | reverse complement strand
GAATTTAGTGGAACTGAATTAGCAACTGCAACTGGTATTGGAACTGTATTAGGAGGTGGTGTTGGTAGTGTAATCGGTGGTGGTGCTGGAATAGCTGGTGCTGCTCGTGGAATGGATCAGGCTGATAACTTAAGACGACTTGGTCTATCTGATGACCAGATCGCAAGAATGTCAGAAGAAGACATAGCCAACTTTACACAAAACACAAGAGAAACTGCTGGGTTATTGCCAGAGCCACGGGTTGAAAAAACTACGCAGACGACAGCAACAACAGAACCAGTAACTCCGATTGACGACATTGAAACTGCCAGAACAGCTTTACAAGTTGCACTTCGTGTATCTCGTGACAAATATGATAAGGCCGTCAAGAGCAGAGCAGATGCTGACACAATTAAAAAGTTAGCTAACGAACGTGACGAACTTGCCATGCTTGATGGCGGTATACTTGAGAGGCTCAAGAGAGAAGAAGAGCAAATAAAAAAGCTTGAGCAAGACGCAACAAGATTAGAAGAAGCCAAGAAACTAAGAACAAGATTTGAAGATGATTTTTCTAAATTAAGAATACTTATAGAGGGAGATTTCATTGATGAAGGTGCTGTTGAAGCCTTTGACGCTGACCTAATATCAAGAGGCGTTGGTACAGATAAGTCAACTCCGAACACCGCAGACAATATTAAAGATGAACCTCTTGCAGAAGCTGAAGTAAAGCCTGAAATTGTTCCTGACGACGGAACTCAAACAACTGCTACGTCCCCCACTAACGAAGCAGTAACAGAGGCGTCGGCTGATGCTTCTCCTTCATCCGAGTCGACGCCTACAACTACTGTAACGACAGAACCCGAAGCTCCAAAGTTAGCACCAGACGACGACAGTGTTGCCAATTACAATACACCAGCACAACAAGCGTCTATAGAAAAGATTATTGCTGATTCTAACGGTGCATACACAAAAGAAAACTTTATGTCAGACTTAAGAGCTGGCTTATTCCCAACAAAGAGCAATGGCAAACTTCAAAGCTCAACCCCTGGTATAGTTAGGGAAAGAGTAAAAGAAGCTCAGTCAAAGAAAGACTTTGAAACTAAGAAGGACACCGCACCTGAAGCAGAAGTCGAAGCCGAGATAGATAATGGTGTCGAAGCATCACCAGAAGTAAGAGGTAGATTGCTGGCTAATGGCATTGATTGGAGAGATGTAGCTCCAGCCGAGAAGTCAGATGCAAATAGAATTACCAAAAAGACAGCAACAAGAGCTATTAAAAACAAGACAGAAGAAAGTTCAGTCGCACAGCAAGCCACTAAAGATTTAGAAGACCTTCTACAATACATACCAACTTTTGATGTTGTTGAAGCTAGGTCAACACTTGCTATACTTGTATCTAATAAATCAAATGCAAATGACATTCTTGACTTGTATGATTACCACGTTTCGTCATTCGACGAGACAAATATGAAGCAAGAGCTTTTCACAACTACAGAAAAGAAACAGATAAGACGCCTCATTAAAGCAAGTAAAGAAAGAGGTTTACCTGAGAACACCGCTCAGTTTATGGCAGAACAAAAGATATTAGAAAACCGTGGCGTTCCAACTAAGTCAGGAGAAAGAACTACACAAAAAGCTATAGACGATAAGTCTGTATATGAAACTGCTGGTAGAAATAATGATGGTGGCATCCAATCATTCTTAAAAAAGTCTAACGCATATGGTGTTGATGGAAAGTACAGAGTAGATAAAACGTCTTTTACTAAAGATGAAGCTATACTAAAAGCACAATCAAAAAACAAAAGTGACGTCGTGCCTTATGTTACGACTGGTAGAGAAGTGGTCAAGACACCTAATGGTGATATAACAGTCGAAGCTGGTACTACCGTTTTTGCTGATGGGAAAACTGGTAGGTCATACGCCACAATGAAAGACGCATTGATTATGCGTGGCGACATGAAGCCTAACACTCCTAAGAAAGAAACAAGCTTAGAAGATGTTGCTGCAAAATTTAGAGCATTAGTTGACGCAAACAAAGATGACCCTGATCGTCTGCTCGATGTATTGAAGAGATTAAAAGAAAGCAACAACACAAGAGTTAAAGGTAACAGCCCAGCAGAAGAACTAAGTGAACTTGAAAAGCCGTCTGCACCTCCTACTCGTGGTGATAAAGTTTTAATCGTTCAAAGTAAATCTGATCCTACAGACGTAAGAATGATGGGACGCAAACAGATAGATGATGGCAAAGACATATCAGCTATCATTGGTAAGTCTGGCGACAACGCTAATCCAGACAACTGGATTGTCAAGTACGCTCCTATGTCTGCAATAGGAACAAGAAGCAGAGCCTTACAAAAATTATTCGATACATTACCAGTAGAAGAAACCCCAACTGGTGCTGGTGCTAGACTAGAAGTCGGTGGTCAGACTGGAACAGCAGAGCCTATTGATGTTGATGACTTTGACAAATTAGAATTTACTTTGACTGAAGGAGAGGTAAGCGAGTTACGAACTTCTAGTAGATATATACGAGGTCAAACTAATCTTTTTGCAAAACCTGATGGTAAAGGTGGCTTTAAGATAAATGGGCAAGCTCTAAGACATATCACTGCTTTAACAGAAAACCTTAATTGGGGCAGAACTTTAAAAGATCATAAGATTGCGACCGATACTTTAGGTATGCTTTATGATGTTCAAGCAAGGCAAAACCCACAAGGATACAAGCTTAATAATGTTCAAAGAAAAGATGCCGTTGATAAAGTAGACGAAATGTTTAACTCCTTTTCTAAAGAAGAAGTTGCTGACGCTAAAAATTTCTTAAACAGATTAGGTGGAGACAAATCGGTTGCACCTCAAATAAATAGCCCAGATATAGTTGGTCAAACTGCAAGATATGGTGCTTCAACAAATCAAATTAATTTTGATAGAGGAAGACGTGACACCTTAATTCCAAGAACGTCAACTTTGTATCACGAAGTTGCACACTGGTCTTATCAAAACATTCTTACACCAGAAGACAGACTTTACTTCTGGGACTCTATGAAGAAGTATTATAATCGACAGAATGTAGATGAAAATGGAAACCATAGAATAAACCTTGACCAAGTAAAAGAGGGTTTATACGTCATGCCTGGAATGTCGATCACAAGAAAAGGTCAACCAGATGAAGTTATTAGTAACGCACTTGATTCCCCGCAAGAATTTTTCGCCAATCAATTTGAGATGTGGGTATCTCGTAACAACAAGGTAGCGATTAAAGACGAAGCCTTTTGGACACGAATTACCGACTATGTAAAAGCTATCTTTGATAGATACTTTACTGGTGCAAAGATTGATCCTGACTTAGAGCCATTGTTTGCAAAGATATTACCAGAAGCAGAAGAGAGAAAGTTTGCTTTAGGCGTTGATGCAACGCCTACCACAAAAGAAGGTAAGGTTATTCAAGGTCGTTACGTCATGGCTGAGTTTAACAAAGGTCTAATGGAAGATGCCATTAGTGCAAAAGATAGTGATGGCATTATCACTGCATTTGATGAATTTAGAAAGTATCTACTTGGTGTCGCTAAGAACGATGGCGAGGGTGCGACTGGTGCATTGCTTGCTCTTCGTATAGGTAGACGTGGCAAAGGTGCGTTAAAAATTATCAGGCAAAGAATTAACGACATCGATGAAATCATGTACGGCAAAAGAGTACAGGACACTGCATTTGGTGAAGAGAAGTTTAATCCGTCTGCATATGACGATCTAACTTTGACAGCGAACCCTGACGACGTGGCTAACACATTAAGTGATTTCTATTACAATGGTTATCAAGGTGGCTTTCAGCCTGAACTTGGATTGCCAGGGAAAGTTAATGAAACCAATATTGATAAGACAAACATTCCGTCTTTGGTCAAAATTATACAGACAAGGTTAAACGCACGTTACCAGCAGATAGAAGAAACAACTAACCTAATCCCTGGATCAAAGCCTGAAGGAACTGCAAGAACAATTCCCGTGAGAGAGAACGGACGAGTTGAGCCGACTGGTTCAAAGGCAAAGATACTTAATGAAAAGGTAAAAGAAGATGAAAGAATTGATGCACAAGCTCAAGCAGAAGCTAGAACAACTAGAACTAAGCGAGCTAAAAGACCAGCTACTGGAAGGCATCAAACTGACGGTTCTGTTTCTGCTGAGGTTAGGTCAGAGTCTTTGGCTAATCTGCGTACATTGTATAAGAAGCACAAAGGAAGCGATTACGGAGATCAGGTCGCTATGGAGATTACCTCTAAAATAAAAGCACAAAAGCTACCAGCTAAACAAGTGCCAATAACAAGAGCCGTGATGGAGTCAAGTGGTACTGAGCTTGAGCAAGGATACTTAAACGCAATCGCAATGAACAATACCAAAGACATGAACATGTTTGGTTATGAGATGCAAAGACGTATCGCCAAAAAGAACGCCAAGAAGAAAGGTGTGGACTTTACAGTTAAACCAGTCTTCTTAAAACAAGAACTTTTTACAAGAGAGTTAAACGACAACACTGGCGTTATGACAAATGACGGTGTGCCTCCAGCATCACGAAGCTCTATTAGAGAAGCACTAAGCTACATCACTCACCGCAACACTGAGATGAATACGGCTGGCAGAAGTATGTCTTACAGACTATTCAACATAATGAACCGTACGGCTAAAGGAACATTAGAAGACGCAAACCAATTAACTTTGGCTGATGTATCTAAGTTGGGTAAAAAGAATTATATATATGAGGAAGATATTCCTTTCTCTGACTTTAGGTCTTCTGGCTTTAACGAATTTAGAAACACCATTAGAAGAACAGCACGAACATTCCATGCTGGTGACGCTGAAGCATCTGGTGCAGTCAAAGACGTTATGGGTATGATTGGTCGTGCGACTTTAACGAACGAAAAAAAGACTGCCCTGCTTGATTTTTACAGACAAGTAAAACCATCTGTTAAAGAAAGATTTTTTTCTAAGCAGGATACTAACTTACCAGATCAAGTTAGAGAAGAATATGCGTCTGTAGATTTATTTACAGAAGTGATGACAGAAATCATTGACTCAAGAAACACCAAGAACATAGACGACTTTCTTGAGGATATGATTAATGACGGTATACCACCATCATTACTTAACGACTGGATAAAAACTGGCGACGAGGTTACGGAGTTAACTGCATACGTTCTTAATGGAAACATAGGATCAAAGAAAGCAAAGGAAAACTTCCAAAGGCTTGATGTGTATGGCGACATGTTTGCTCATGGTAAAAGACCAATGCACGGAACTCTTGATGGCTACCACTTAACACATCCATCTTATGCAGCCGACTACGCATTTGATACAATACAATCAATGCCAAAAGCAAGACTAAGCAAGCTTAACAAATACGTTAAAGGTGGGTTTGGTCACGATAAAGCGGCTGACATGCCAATCATGTTTTATCATGGTACAATTAACGGTACTAAATTAAAAAAAGTGAACAACCCTGATGTTATATTTAAGCCAAGTTCAGATGGTATATTTGGTTTTGGATATTACTTAACATTAAATCCCCATGTTGCATCTCAAGTGTATGCTACCCAACCAACTACCAGTTCTCTTCTTACAAGACTGGAATCATTAAGCTTACCTGACACAGTAAAGCAAGATATGTATTTTGATATTTCAGAAATGCAAGCTGACAGACTTACTCTCACTAAAAAAAGACAAAAATATGCTGAGTTTGCAGATGATGAGTTTGCAACACAAGAAGCTGTTGACGCAAGAAGAGCACCTTTAGCCTCTGAAATTCGTGACCTTATGACAAGCATCAGAGGTATTGAATTGCAGTTGCAAGAAAAAGGTTTAGTCCTTGATCCGATGGTAATGCCTATGGCGATTGATTTAAAAAATCCTATAGATTTAAGATCAGGCTCTTCTTACAATGTGCAGACAGATATGATGCCACAAGCTATTGTTGAAAAAATAATAGAACGTGACTTATTAAATCCCCAAAGTGTTAAGGCTCTTAATGCAGATATTAGCAGTGAGAATGGAGATATTAATGGAGAGCAGTTGTATGTTTTCTTAACTGGGTATTTAGAAACGGCTAGTCGATCTAAGCAAATGGCTAGAACAGAATTAAATAAAATCATTCAGGACTTAGGTTACGACGGAATGATTACAACGCACAGAAATGTATTAGGAGAAGCTGGTGCTGAAACATTAGATGTTCCTTACACTGGCACAAGAGCACGACACACAACTGTTGTCTTGTTTGAGCCAAACCAGGCAAAGCATATTGATGCAGAGTTCTTTGATACAGACGACGCAAGAATGTATAACCAAGTCATGGACTCAGTTCCTTTGGAAAGAGGAACTATGGGTGCTGTTACCGAAGGTCTCATGCTTAATCAAATTAATAGTGTAGCAGACATTCCAACTGGTCAATTCGGAGAATTATTAGAACAGAACGGAAGTAATTCAACTCTTACTGGTGCTATGATGAGCATGATTAAGAAGAGAAATCTTAATGCGACAGAAGAGCAAGCCATAAGAAAGAGAAGTCCAGTCGCCTACTTCCAATCTCAGTCTGAGCGAATGAAGTCAATGGGTGCTAACTTCTTAGGTAACTGGTATAAAAATCACTTCCCTGACATGAACCAAAGATTTGCTGGTAAGTTTATGCCTATAGCAAATGCACTAGCAAAGCTTGATGATGCAGACGGTATGCTTCGTGGTTACTTTAGAAAAACCACAGCCAGCATTGGTCAGAAACAACCTAAGTCTCACCAAAGAATTGTCAGAGCGTTGCGACGTGGAGATGGAAGTGCTCAAGAGCAAGCCCTTACATCAACAGAACGTAATATATATCAACAAATACGTTCAATGTTATCTGCGGAAAGACAAGAGCTTGTAGCTTCTGGCTATCATGTTGGTGACAGAGGCCCAAACTATTTGCCACAAGTTTGGGATGCCAAGAAGATTGAAAAGAATAGAGATGTATTCATTGATAAGATGAAGCGTTATTACATTAGAGAAAGAATGGATAACGGATTTCAAGTTCGTGAAGACGAAGCTCAGGCGTTTGGCGAAGGTATAATGTTAACGCTAACTAAAGAAGGTGACGACGGAGTTTTCGTGCCAGTTCGTGGCACAACACGAAACCCTACTTTTGAAAACGTAGATTATTCCAGGGTAATTGCATTAGAGAAATATCCAGACATGCTCAACGAGCTAGAAGAGTTTCTGGAAAGCGATCTTAACGGCTTACTGGTTAAGTATGTTGAAGGATCAAGTCGTAGGATAACTCACGCTAAGAAACTTGGCGTTAATAGTCACGGTGTTTACGATTATCTAACCGTTGCCGCAGATGGTGAAGGTGGTATCGCACGACTATTGTCAACAAACAAAATCTTCAAGAAAGATTTAACTGCTATGACAGAAAATGGCAGAGTCGAAGTTGCGACCATCGTGGACACAATCCGTATGCCTTTTGAAGGTAACGAACAAGGTGCTGGCGAGTTCGCACGACAGCTTATCGATGCCCACAACACTCAAGGTACTGCTGCCGTTCGTAAAATGTTAGAAGATTTACCTGTATCGGGCATTGCTGGCAAACCGTCACAGACATACGCACGACGAGTAGATGCTATAGTTGGTGCATTGGAAGATTACAAAGGCAAAGCACAAAGCATCGAGCCACAAGATGAGAAGTTTATTGAAAGCTCAATGCAAGTGGCTATGAAGAAACCTCTCACGGCTTTTGGTGGCAAAGGTTTAGTCACTACATCACGAGCTATAAGGATGGCTAACAATGTAACCTTACTTGGCTTCACGACTTTAACATCTTTAGGTGACGTGGTTCTTCCAATCATAAGGTCTGGTTCTTTTTCAAGCTGGGCTAAAGGATTAAAGAACTTTGCCACTGACCCAGAGTATAGAGTATTATTAAAGAACGTAGGTGTCGCAATGGAAAACATTGTGCATGAACGTATGGTTCACATGTACGGTGCTCCTGATAACAAAGCGTCTCATGCTTTCTTTAACGCTACTTTACTTACACCTTGGACTGACTTGAACAGATCAATCGCTGGTGCAACTGGCTTTGAAACATTCAAGGCTATGCAGATTAAGGCAAGAGATACCTTTAAGCCAAACTTACCTTACGCTCAACAGACAGCTAAGTATAAAACAGCACATAGGTTCTTAAGCAATTACGATTTAAATGCTTTCCTCCCTGGTGGGAAAAGAGAAGGTGAAAGCCTGGGCAATATGGATTTAATGAAAGATGATACAGCTATGCGTATGGCTATCATTAAGTTTGCAGACGATGCAATCTTCCAGCCAAATCCAAACGACGTTCCTTTATGGACTCAGACACCAATCGGTGCATTAGTATTCCAGTTAAAATCGTTTCCATTAATGATGACACGACTTACTGGTCATGTATTAAGCGAAGCAAACAAAGGAAACATGAAACCTCTAATGTATCTTGGATTACTTGGGCCAGCTTTTGGAGCTGTCACTCTGTCTGCGAAAGATATTATACAGCAAAGAGGTGGAGAAGATGGACAAAGTTCCGAGCTTAGAAAAAGAAACATTGCAAAAGCTATGGGTCACGACGAGAAAACGCATGGCAACGTAGATGATTTCTTAGGCTGGTACGTTGAAGGTATGTTGGTGATGGGTGGTCTTGGTTTGATGGGTGACGTTATTCATTCAGCCGTATCACAAGTTGACAATGGTGCTTACGGACAACAAAGAATTTGGTCAACCCTTCTTGGGCCTTCTTTTGGACTTGGCAATGCAACAGTCAATGTCGCTGCTGGAGCTTTTGATGGCAACGAGAGTAACTCAAAAGAACGGTCTGCAACAAGAGAGCTTGCAACTAGAATCCCGATCCTTGGTGGTAACAGAAAATTCAGAGAGACCGTCGTCGATGGTATAGCTGGCGAGAGTTCATCTAAGAGTAATGGATGGAGTAGCTCTTGGGGAAGTGATTGGAAGTAATGGCTAAGAAACTAGAAAACAACTCGAAGTTTAATGAACTAGATACAAACGGAGATGGCGTTGTGTCTGATAAAGAATTTGAAATGAAAGAAAAACTTATTCTTTTAGAGAACAGAGACAAGAAAGAGGATCAGCAAAGATATCTAGTTTGGTACTCTGCATTATCTGTGACCATTTTTATTGTTGCAATGATGACCCCTATTATACCTATTGAAAGAATTGACCATCTCTCTGGAATTGCAGAAGTATGGGTCTTATCAAACATGGGTGTCATCGGCAGTTTCATTGGCTTTAACCAACTAGCAAACAGAACTAAAACAAAGGAAAGGTAATATGTTAAGTGCTCTCATTACTCCTCTATCATCCTTATTCACCTCATACATGGAAAAGAAAACAGAAGAACAACGTGGAAAGTCTGCCGTTGCTAAAGCAAAAGCAGAAGCTGAAGCAGCCGTCATGGTTAACTCATCTCAGTCTATCGCAGACTGGGAAAAGATTATGGCAAAAAATTCAGAGCAATCTCTCAAGGACGAGTGGTTAACATTACTGTTTAGTATTCCATTGATCCTAGCCTTCTGTGGAGATTGGGGTAGGCAAATAGTTTCTGAGGGCTTTCAAGCATTGGAAGCTATGCCAGAATATTATCAATACACATTAGGGATAATTGTATCTTCGAGCTTCGCTGTAAGATCGGCAACTAAATTTTTTGGAAAGAAAAAATAATGGAACATAACTTTGAAAGATGTATGGAAATGTTACTCAAGCACGAAGGGTTGTATTCGGACAATAGCCGTGATCCTGGCGGTGAAACAATGAGAGGAATTACCAAAAGAGTTTATCAAAATTGGTGTGTCGAAGAAGATGTGTTTCGTAAAGAAATGAAAGACTTAACCGTCGCAGACGTTACGCCTATATACAAAAAGAATTATTGGGACAGAGTTCAAGGCGATGCTTTACCTGACGGAGTTGACTGGGCAGTATTCGATTGGGCAGTTAACTCAGGCACGGGTCGGTCTGCAAAAGCGTTGCAAGAAATAATTGATACTAAAGTTGACGGAGCTATCGGTCACATGACACTACAAGAGTTAGAAAAATATAATCCAGAAGATGTGATTTATGACATAGCAGATAAGCGTGAAGCTTTTTACGAGAGCTTATCTACATTTGATACGTTTGGTAAAGGATGGTTGCGTCGCAATGAAGAGACAAGAGACAGTGCATTAGATATGGCAATCATAGCACAGACACCAGCATGAATGACAACAGCATTTCTTTTAATAGTTTATCTTGGCAATAAAATAATAAGTAATGATTTTTATTTTAGATCAGTTGATGACTGTAAGTATTACGCAAGCCGACTAACCGAACAACCGTCTGTGCCATCTCGTAATACAGATAAGACTGAGAGAAAAAATTATATTGCAGTATGTGAGATTAAAAAAGTAAACAAAGATAAAGTTACGCTTCATTAGTATCTTTCTTTTTTCCTTCCGCAGCAAGAGCACCATACCCACAGACGTCCACCCAACTGTCTTCGTGTTCTGGCGTTTGCATTAGTCTGGAAATCTTTACGGCAAGCATACATAAGTAAACCATGTGAACAGAAACTTTTATACCTAGTATCACACTCCACAACTTAGCTATACGGTCGTGATTATCCCAAGCATCTCCATAGTCTTTGGCTCGATTGCCATTAATTAATTTACCAGCTAACTTTAATGCGTCATTCCTTTTCATAAGTCATCCTTATCTTAAGTTGTTCAATCATGTTTGCTTTGTGCCTTGAATGAAATTCCATCTTTGATATTTCTTCACGCATTTTCTTTCTTTTATCTTTTGCCTTAGTCATTTCGTCTAAGTTGTATCCCTTCATGCCCTCAAGGTCTCTGATCCTCTCGCTTAGAGAAAGCATTTCATTGTTGTGCAAAGATATTTTAAACAAGAGTTCGTTCTCTTCAGTCATCTCCCTCGATAAAAACTGCATATGTTGTTCTGTTACCATTTAGTTCTCCTAAATAAATTGTTCCCTGGTTCACAGTTTTTTACAGCTACTGGATCGTCTGCGAACATCAACTCATCTTCCCCTGGCACAGTTGGTTCTCGATTTTTAAAAATCATAGATAACGCTGAGTTGCCAAAGTTATATTTTCCGAGACCCACCTCTTTACAATCGGCACAAAGCTTTTTATTTTTTCTTTCCCTTGATGATTTCTTAAGTTGCTTCCCACACTTTACGTTTCCACAGAAATCAAACTCATTCCTCTCAGTCATATCCTCTCCTTTGGTCTAAATGTTTCGTACTTGTCACAAGGTAAACTGCCTTCGGTATCTCGTATTGTGCAATGCCAACTACCATTAGGCATTGGGTACGAGTGGATACATGTGACGCATGACTTCGGCACATCAATGTTTCCCCAACACGCTGATCTCTTGAAGCATCCCCGACACCTCCAATCAGTATCGTCTGTTGCAACTTTTCTTGCTTCGTTCTTCAGAGATATCTCAACTCTTCCAATTAAATGTGCGTACTCAAACTCATCAAACAAAATAATTTCAGCATGGTATTCACAATTATTTTTATTAACTGCAATGAAAAATGCTTCTTTCATTTCACTCATCCCCATCATCATCTGCAACTGTGCAAAATATTGAGGGTGTGAAATTTTAACGCCACTCTTCTGGAACTTTTTAAAGCTGGCGTCATTCATAGATTTGATCTCAAGCACACGAAGCACTTGGTCGTCTAGCTCAACATGTCCATCCATGTGACATGAAACGTGACCACCATACAATTCATAAGAGAATTGTCTGCCCGTGATACCATCAACTTCCCAAACCCTGACATCAGCTTTTTGTTTTAAATCTTTGACGACTTCGTCTTCTAACAAATGACCCAACCTAAAAATTCTTTTAAGCCTTGCACTGGGTTCGTCATTAGGAAAGCCACGAAGACTATAACTTATGTAAGCATCACAAGTGTTACCTATGATCGACGCACCTATATATTCTCTTGCACGTTCTTCACGCTTCATACTGTCATAGCCATAATCTATAGCTTCAACTACGTCTTTTGATGTTTTAATTTCTTTCATAATAAAAACGAGGTGGGAGATATTTATGAGAAGCTCCCACCTCTATCCCCCTAAAACGGAATTTCGTCGTCGAGGTCATCTTTCTTACCATCGACTTGTGGAGATGATTGTGAACCGTCTCCCTTAAAGTTCTTTACTTCAGAAGACGTTCTCATAATTCCGTCTTCACCTTTCCAAGGCTTGCCGTCACCAACTACGACAGAGCAAGCTAACCCAACTAAGCTTGATATGTCACCTGGTTTATCTGGATTAGGATGTCCGCCCGCAGTTAAAAATGTTTTCAACTGACGCATACCAATCTCAACAGCTTGAGGATTTTTATTAACCATATTAAAATTACAATTAATATTTCCGTTGCCCATCGTGCTTTCAAAATTACACGACAACATCTTACCACCCGTGGCGGTATCTTTTATAGTAGCCTCAATACACTTGACTTTGTGTGTGCCATTCTGCAATCGATTTGGCTTTGCCTCCTCAACCTTTGATAAGTCTAGGCTATCAAACCCTTTCCAATTATTCATTTAGCTTCTCCTTCTTTCTTTATGTTGTTAGTAAAAGTTTCAAATTCGTCAGACGGCATAGACATTCTGTTAAGAAGTTCTGTGATGTCCGAACATCTCTCAAAAGGTTTTAATCTTTGTTGAGGGTCTCTTGTTTTGCCATGCCATCCATTGACCTCATCGGTTACTATAAACCTATCGACCTTTGGCATACCTTTATCGTTCTTCGTTGTCGTACGAACACCACAAAAGACGTGGTCGAACATGGCTGGGACTAACTTCGCAACAGACTGACCGTTAATATGTGGCCAATAGTTTACTACGTCATTAGCATCCTTCTCTTCTTTGGCTAGTGCAGTAATCAAAACATGGACTGGTAAATCTCTAATCCATTTAAGACTGCCCAACATTAGGCGACCATAGTCAGCCCAAATCTGAAAGCCATTGGAGACATTCTTCGCTTCGTTTTCTTTCTCAAGTTGCTCCATTAATCTTTGAGCAAGTTCAGTAAGACTATCTATAGCAATCCATTTGTACCCAGCATCTTGAAACTCTTTGGTTGAGATCATGCGACAGATACCACGGAAAGAATACACACCCTCATCAGGCTCATGCTTACCATCCCAAGATGTGAAAGGAAGATAGTCAATGTCCACGTCTTCGACAGACTTCAAGCCAGCTTCACCGCTTATAATAAAACCTTTGCCATATCTTTTTTGATAGAAGCGACACTGATACGTCTTTCCATAGCCGTGGTGTGCGTACAATAATACTTTAGTTGCACCACCTTGTTGAATTGCACTTGTCTTCATAGCTTTAAACATTCTCCACCACCTTTACTTTTGCCTTGTCTAATTTTCGTGTTAACGCAAACTTAATTAACTCTTGAGTTTCTGGAGGTAGCTTTTGGAATTTACGTTTGTCTATTGACAAAGATCGAGTGACATATTCTGGCAATTCTTTTTCGTTAAATTCTTTCTCTAACAAAACTTTATCCCAGACCCATCTCTCACTACGTGTAATCACGACCTTAAGATTGTCTACGTTTTGTGAAAGTTCACCCTCTTCTTCTGGAAACATCTGAGCCATTTGTTCAGCTAACTCTTTAAGTCGTTCACTGTTTCTCATAACTAAACCCTCAATGTCTTTATACTCTTGAGCTAAAGGCTTTAGTCTATGGGTTGGGATACCCGAACGTAGAACCGTCTTCACCTCTTCGGTGGCGTCAAAGCTCTCCCATACATCTTCTTCTTTCATATTTTCTCCTTATATTTAAAGACGTCAACTTTATCGTTTGACGTACTTGACACACCCATAGGTGTATAGTAGTTAATACAGTTATGCAAGTAAAAAAATCAAGGAGAATAAAAATTGGTTAAGTTAAATATATCTAAACTGGTTGCTGACCTTGGTGGAGCTAGTGCCACAGCAAAGATTGCTGGCGTTGCACGGACTGCACCATATGGTTGGATCGACCGTGAGTATGTCAGCTCTACCGTCCTTGAAATCATTAAAACTCAGAAACCTGAACTAGACATTGACCAATACTTCGAGGAGGATAGTAATGAAATCAAAGACAAAGTTAGAATCGGCACTTGAATACTTAGATCGTGGGTGGTCTATCATCCCAATCAAACCCGAAGCTAAACGTCCAGCCATCAAGTGGCTGGACTTTCAGTCTCGGTTGCCAACTGAAGATGAAGTTACAGATTGGTGGACTAAGTTCCCAGATTATGACATCGCAATAATCACTGGTGTAATATCAGGCGTCGTCGTTGTCGACTGCGACAATGAAGAAGCTGAACATGCAGCTTATGATGCAGAGATGAGAAGTGTAATTAAAGTAAAGACGAAGCGAGGTATACACTTATACTTCGAGCATCCAAAAGACGGAGTAAGAAGAGGCCCACGAGCTGGAGTTAATAGTCGTGGTGCAGATTGGCCTAAGATAAATGGATTAGATTTTCGTGGCGACGGTAGCTACGCCCTACTTCCACCATCAAAAAATTATAAGTGGGACTATGAACAAACTGTATTTGACTGGGACGAAATGCCCGTGTGGAAAGACTGGCGTCCTTTATTAAAAGAACGTCCAGTTCCAGGGAGTTTCTCATTTAGTGAATTGGATTTGTCGTCTGTCAACCCTATACACCCTGACGAATTACTAAGTGAGTGGGACAGAACAGCTAAGTTTGTTCGTGATAATTTCCCAACCTCCCTCAAGATACCATGTGATATGGGTAATGGACGCAACGAAAGAGTAATGCGTTTTATCTCAGAGTGTATCAAAGAAGGTTTCTTTGGTGCTGAACTAAGGGTTCGAGGCTACGCTTTTATGAAAGAATTTTTTGAAAGCAATCTTAATGAACGTGAGTTTGAAGCCACAGTATTAAGTATGGAAGCTTCTGAAAAAAGAAATCACCCTGACCGATTTGACGACAAGGGTCTGTTGATCCATCACCGTGAAGAAAAAAGCAAGACAAGAAAGTTAATTCAAATGAAAGATGCTGAACAGTTGCTGAAAGAAAGTTCAGCTAAAACATATTTGATTGAGCCTTGGCTACCACCTAACACTATCGTTCAAGTGTTTGGTTATAGTGGTCATGGTAAGTCGATGTTTGTTCAACACGCAATGGCGGCTTTGTGTGCTGGCAGAAAATACTTTGGTTGCTTTGAGATTGGTAGACCAGCCAGAGTTTTGTATCTGGATTTTGAAATGGGTATGTCAACCATAGCCAAGAGATTAATAGAGATGAAGCAAGTGCATGGCGATACACAAGATAGATTAAATATATGGACACCATTTGTGGACAAGGAAGAAATTAATCTGCACAACAAAGAAAGTTTGAATGAGCTACAAGAGTGGATTAAGTTCAGCGATCCTGATGTTATCGTCATAGATACTATAAGGTCTGCATATCCTGGAATGGCTGAGAACTCAGCAGACGAGTGGTCAAAAGTAAACCAGCTTGCTGTCAAACTCAGGAACTCAGGGCTTGCTGTCATACTGGTTCATCATTCCAATAAGCCAAGTGACAATGGTATGGGCAGAGAAGCTGGGTCTACTAATCAGTTGACAGTTTTGGAAACGCAGATACGAATTACGCAAGTGTTTAACGACGCTGAGACCGCAAAGAACAATGCTGCTATCTTCGACGGAAATTATGAAAACCCAGTCTGGCCTTTATTGGAGAGTAAATTACCTTCGGACTTTCGTCTGTATATGGTGACGGAAGTACGTTACGGGAAGGTGCGTGAGTGGACAGACATTCACGACCGAGTACAGTGGATTGGTTACGCCTCACACAACAAGACTGATGAGAAGTGTATTGTGAGTAGCCTCTCGACGAAGCAGATTGCAAAAAATTTGGCATTGACTGGAAGTGATCCTATTATAATTGCTGATAAACTTAATCGTCCTTTGCGTTTAATTTGGGATTGGTTGGAGATTGAGTAATGCTTACGACTTTTGCGTCGGGAAAAAATCCCCTAACGAAGTCGACTAGCTTGGCAATCTCTGGGTACTTCTTTCTGTTTTCTAATTCTTTCGCAGACCATTTCTTAAATGGTCTGTTTTCTTCTTCAGGATATTCAGGAGGCCAAGTTGCTTTTGAATTTTCATACAACAAATCTGCTTTAGTTTTATTCATGTGTCACACCTATGATACAAACGGATAATCACAGAGCTCCTCAGTTAAGTTATTTACTCCTAGTAAACGGGGGAAACCTTCGGTTGACCCCGTCGTCGTAAACAACAACTCCGTTTGTATCATATTTTTTTTAATACGTCTATAGAGTTTTATGAAGTATTTTAGGTGTTGACCTATTTTTTTTCGTATGTATTAAATGGATGGACATTTGAAATGGTCACTGTGACTAAATGACTATTTGAAGTGACCATAAAATTGAGGAAGGGAGGATGCCTTGCCGACTAAAGTCCGAATTGGAGAGACGGACTTACTTTGGTTATATAAGAACCATGACAAAGAAACTTACAGTGAACAAGCAGATCGTCTTGGGTGTTGTGTTGATACCCTTAAGAGAATATTAGTTAGAGAAGGTCTGCAAGAATTTGACGGTGCAAAGTACCAAGTTCGTAGAGATTTCAAAGAACAGACGTGGTCACGTCCATGTATGGATTGTGGCGACAATGCTGAACGACCGAAGAACCATTATTTCTGTAAAGCATGTAGAAAAATTAGGGGGTATGAAGATTGAGAAAGCACAAGATCAAAGGAGACAAGTATGAAAGAGAACTTGGAAAATACTTCAACGAGGTTTTGGGAATTGAAACAGCCCATCGTGCTCCGTTATCTGGCGGTGGTTTTGTTGGCAACATGGTTGGTGGTGCTGACGTAATAGGTGTACCAGACTTATTCATTGAAGCCAAAAGAGTTGAGCGTCTTAACTTTATGGATGCAGTGCGACAAGCTGAGGGCAACAGAGAAAAAACAAATTCACCCGAAGTGCCAATCGTAATCAACAGACGAAACCAAATGACAACTGGGCAAAGCCTATGCGTCCTACGACTAGATGACTTTATGAAATTTTATAAGGTTTACCTACAAACTACTGGTGTAAAGGGACGACCCCAAAGGTAGTAAATGCTTATATAATTTATGGCTGCTAAAAAGAAAAAAAGATGTAATGTAAGTCTGTCTGTCGGACGTGGTGAAAAGAAACCAGCGTCTCAAGGTGCTGGCTTAACTGCTAAAGGTAGAGCTAAATACAATAGCAAGTGCGGTAGTAAACTCAAAGCTCCACAACCTAGTGGTGGTAAAAGAAAAAGTTCTTACTGTAGTAGATCGCTCGGTCAAATGAAGATGCACAACATCTCTTGTTCAAAGACGCCTAAGAAACGCATCTGTGCAGCACGTCGTAGATGGAAATGCTAAATTTAATTGAGCAGGAAATAAAGTCCTGGTCAAAACAAATACTAGAAAAACCCCTACCTTTATTTGCCAACATGCCACCATGTCCTTTCGCACGAAAGGCATGGCTAGATAAGAATGTGCAAGTTCACGTCGTCAAAAACTTAGAGCAAATAGTTTATATAAAAAACAGGCTGTCACCACAGGACGAGACAGTTCATGTCGTGGCTTACACCCACTGGCATGGAACAACAAAGGAACAGTTTGAAGAATGGATAGACAGAAAAAACAAAAACCATTTCGGTATATGGCTGATGGGTTTTCATCCTGAAGCTGAAAGCCCAGAAGAAATAAGTGAGTTTGAGGGTATCGTTGAGGACGACTACTCAATCATTCTTGTGCAATCATTAGATCATCTTGTGGAGGCGTCGAATAAACTTATGAGAACTAATTATTACGAGACGTCTTGCACTGAAGATATAAATTACATTAACCAACGGAAGGAAATTCATCGTGCGTGGAAGATCAAGAACAATGAAGAAGCCTATGAAAAAAGGTAAAAAGAAATGATTGGAAGACGAGGTGTTGTCTTTGGAACGTCCAGTATGGCTTCGCCATCTGGACGACGACAACAAATGAATCAGTTCAGAGCACTAAGTAATATGCCTAGTCACTTCGGTAGATCAGTTGGGAAAAGTAAACCAGTCTTCGGTGGAAGATCGAGCCTCATTAGGAGAAGATAGTGGCTAAGAATAAAAAAGTTAAGAAGATCGCAAGGCAAACAAAGACTGGCAACATGAAACACATGCCATGCCCTTGTGCAATGGCGTAGATCATGGCTAAGAAAAAGAAATCAAGCGGTAAGAAAGACGCTTGCTACCACAAAGTAAAGTCACGTTACACAGTTTGGCCTTCAGCGTACGCAAGCGGTGCATTAGTTAAGTGTAGAAAAGTCGGTGCAAAGAATTGGGGAAACAAATCTCGTGGCAAGTGATAGCTTAAAGAAATGGTTCAGCCGTAACAACGGCAAAGGATGGATAGACTGCAAGACTGGCAAGCCTTGTGGTCGTAAGTCTGCAACTAAAAGCAAGCGAGCTTACCCAGCTTGCCGTCCAACAAAGGCACAATGCACATCAGCATCACGAAAAAAGAAAAGCTCAAAAAGAATAAGTTGGAAGACATGAAATTCACACCATCATTTTGGTTGTACTGGGCAAAGAAGTTCAGTCGCATACACTCATACTGCTACAACAAGCACGTCACAACATTGCGAGCTAGACGATAATGGATTGCCCACGTTGTAGTGATAAGTCAAAAGTATTAGATAGTAGGACTCAAGAAGATCGTAGCACCAGACGAAAAAGAAAGTGCATGTCTTGTGGCTTTGGTTATTGGACAACCGAAAGACTATCAAGTGACTGGGAAAAATTAAAGATGTCCCAGGCAACACAAGCAAAACAGCTACAGACGACACCAAAAATAAAGCAGCACGCTGCTGCACGAACCAGGCCAAAGCAAATCGAAAAAATGTCAGACGAAGAATTAGAGAACGCAATCTTTGAAGGCGAGTTAAGGTTTGACGAAGACGAACTCTAGGACGACTAATCGTGCCTATATCTAGTATCCTCTTTCTATGGCAGAACCAATTACAATATGTATTGCCGCTTTCACTGCAATAAAAACTGCGGTCTCTGCTGGTCGTGAAATCCAATCGCTCGGATCGGACATCGGAAAACTATTTGATGGCATTGATGCTATTAGAAAAGACCACAATAAAGCAAAGAGTAATCCATTCAAGTCAGCTAACGAAGAAGCTATGGAAACTTTCATAGCAAAACAGAAAGCCGATGACATGGAAAACGAACTGCGTCAAATCGTATTTGCCACTCGTGGCGTAGTCGCTTGGCAAGAACTTATTCAACTTCGTGCAGACATAAGAAGAAAGAGAAAGGAAGAAGCGATAGCTTTACAGAGACGCAAAGCTAAGTTTTGGAATGATGTCTTTGTGATTGTAGGTTTACTATGTGGAGTCCTTTTATTCCTTGGTGTCGTTGGTGTCGGTCTGTTCTATCTTCGAGCCGTCGGACACATCTGATGCCTCGGCATCTTTCACCCCCATCACAGTTTTTGTAACCCAACCCGTGCTATCTAACGAACGTCTACAAAAGTCCAACGTCGTGACTGCACCCTGCTTGCTGGTAATCGAATCAGTAAAACCAAATTCAACTCCAACAATCTTATTGTCTTCTTCAACAACATAAAGGTCTGCAACTTTAATTATCTTCGCTGGCATTGTCACCTCCTACAAAAACAATTTTCTGTGAAATCGATTGCGATACTTCTATCTGCTCTTCCATACTCTCTAACCAAAAGATAAAGTCTTTGTCTGTAGCATTGCTTTTCATATCGTCTATTAAAGCTTGTAACTTAGTGCAAGCGTTGTCTATCTTATACCTAGAGTTGTCCCCGATCAACCTAACCTCCATCCTTTTATACATTATCTTTTTCTCCCGAACTCATTTAACCACCAAAGGTGTCTTAATTGCAAGACATTTTATTAACATGTGTATTACTGTGTGTGTCAATGGTGTGACAAAACACACCTAGTGACACCTTAGTTGAACTACTAAGGACACCTAATTGATATGTATAGTTTATTTGTATGTACTGAAAGACGTCTAAAAGACCATTTCGACGTCCTTGGTAAGGACGTGCAAAGCCTTTTAAATTAAGCCGATACATTGTCTGTAACCTTTATACCGCTTGAGTTTCCAGAGAAATTAAATTTCTGAAACGAGATGGGGTGTGTCAAATTTGTGTCACGTTTTTCCAATAAAGCAACGGTATCCGAAAGGTGTGACTTACTCAAATGACTGTACCTCATTACCATGCTCAAAGACTTGTGACCAAGCAGATCAGCGACGGCTCGAAGGCTCGCACCTCTCTGTACTAAGTGTGAAGCATATGTATGTCTAGCGTCGTGACAAAAGAAGTCATCCAACTTTGCCAAGTCACGAGCACGATTGTAATATCGATAGAAATTTTTTCGATCCCACATCTCACCGCTCGGTGAAGAAAAAACTAAACCACTCTTTCTCTTTCCTATCACGTCGATTGCTTTCTTCGGCAACGGTATTGTTCTAGTGTGCTTAATTCTTTTCTTTCCCTTTCGAGACACAAAAAAAGCTGAGTCTCCGCCCCCAAGTATCTGTTGGTCATTCATGGAAAACATTTCCCCAAGCCTAACTCCAGTGTAAAATAAGAACGTCATCTCTTTAACAATCTCAGGCTCATGCACTCTACATATTTCTAAGAAGTTATCTCGCTCGTCTTCTGTAAGCCAACGGTTTCGTGCATCATCTTCTATCGTGGCTTTCAGTTTAAATATTTCTGTAGGAACATCGAACCCTTGCGTGGACGCATGGTTAAACATGCTTCTTAAAGTACCCCACCGACGAGCCGTCGAGTTTGCTTTTTGTCCTGGTCGATTGCACCAAGACATTATCTCAGACGGCTTGGCTTTCGACAACTCAACACCACCATAATAGTCTTTGAAATGCTCTAGGTATCCCGCATCCGTACCACCAATCGGACTTGCTCTGTTCAACATCAGATCAACTGCGTCGCCAACCGTCCTCTTAAGCTTAACTTCTTTGGCTAAATACATACCAGCCACTGCGTCAGCCAAGACCGACGACAACTTATGTTCTGCTTGCATCCTTTGGCTTAAAGTAAAATCGGTAGTCTCTCTAACTCTACACTTTTCTCCACCGATCGTTGTTATAGTGCCTTCAATATACCAAATATTCTTCCTTGGCTTTAATTTTAATGGCATCAGCTACTCCTTCTCTTGTCTATATAGTTTTGCAAAAGGACAAGGACTAACATAATTATTGTGCCAATCCTTTGGTAATCCACCACTCAAAATCCTATAAGAATTATCGTCAATGGCTTCAAACTCTTGCAACATTTTCAGTACAATTTGTGAGCGTGTACTCACTCCCAACTTCTTAGCTATAGTTCTAACGTGAACCTTTGCCGTGTTAGGTGAGATATTAAATCGCTCGGCTATCTCATTGTTGTTCCCACCATGTAACAACATTTGTAATGCGGTGTGTTGTTTCGGTGTAAACAAATGCAACTTTGATTCTTCATCCAATGTTGGTCTTGTATCTACTGGTCTTACGGCTAGTGCTCCCAATATTTGATCGAGTTTCCACTCGATTCTTTCTAGCT
>TARA_R110001592_G_scaffold105857_3_pt1 | contig 21674 bp, 29 predicted proteins | sample TARA_R110001592 | Tara Oceans TARA_R110001592 (sample SAMEA4398387) | marine metagenome | biome: Polar Biome; feature: [SRF] surface water layer (ENVO:00010504); material: water (ENVO:00002006), including particulate matter (ENVO:01000060) such as... | depth 5 m | reverse complement strand
GGGCCAAAAATTTGTGCGCTAAAAGCCATGTCGGCCTCCTCTATCTGCGGTCAATGTATGCGATATTGATGGGCGGGGTCGTCCCATTAAAGTCCTCTTGCTTTCTCGGACGGGTTGATCTTCGGAAACGCCGTCATGTCTTCCGTTCCAAAATAGCTGTCTAGTTCCATACCGACAGACGTGGCTCCTGAGACAAAATCGTTAATCGCTGGCACAGCGGTTTCTGCAAAGGCACTCCACGCTCCCTTTGCCTTCTCGGACATTTCTCGAGAGAGGACGCGAGCCGAGTAGTCGAAGCCTCGCGTTTCTTTCTTGCCACCGCGCCGCTTCTGCTCATCCCCGACCTTTTCGGACTGCTCGAGAATGGCGGCGATGTTTGCTCCCACGTTGGGGTTGCCCATCGAGCCATCACGAGCCACGGTCTCTCGTGCTTCTCTTGCTAAGTCTGCCTGCATTCTTTCGAGGTCGCTGTCCTCGTAGCCTCGATAAGTGTGGGCCATCGCTACGCGCCCCATGAAGCCGCCGTCCATATCGTAGTCGAGCATCTGGCTCGCGTAATTGAGCGCCTTACGAGCGTCGAGCTTCGCGTCTCGCATTCCCTCTTCTCCCTTGCCGTAAGTCATCTCGGTGTAGCCAGTGTCATCGTCACCCACGAATAGGTGGAACAGGCCGTCATCGCCTTGCTCTCCAAACATTGAGCCCCGCAAGTTTTGCTGGGCTTCTCGATCTAGCTGGCTTCGCATTTGATCCATCGCCGACACAAACATTTGCGAAGAAACAAAGCTCTCGGTTGTGTCTTGTAACTTTTGAAGGTGAGTTGGCGTTTCATCACCTGACATTGATCTGTCGCCGTTTCCGCGAGTGTCTATATAGTGCAGTCCAGAGGTTGCCATCGGGCCAGCCGAGCCGACATCTGTATCAGTGCCTTCGCGGTAGACCCTCGGGAAAAGCGTTCGAGTATCCATGTTGCGGAAGTGAACGGCGGCTTCATCACTTGGGTCAACGTAATCGAGAGAGGGCTTTGGGTCGGGCGGAGGTGGCAGCATTGATCTTAGCATCTCAAGCTCGGGGTCGTTTATTAGAACAGACTGTGTGCCGTCATTGCCCATATTCGCCATCATAACGTCAGGCTCGATGCCGTACTCCATAAGGTTCCCTTGAGCGTCCGTGCCCATCATGCCCGTGGTGCTCGACATTTCTGGATCTTCCGGTCGGAGGCGGGGTCGCAGAGATGTCTCGGGAGCGTTGCTTTGATAAGCGGGCATCTCGAGAGTTTGCCCGCCACCTTGCTTGGCTCGCTCGATACCTGCGGCCTCGGCCTCGGGACTTTGATCCCACGTTCCCGCAGGGTTGAAACGCTTATCCATGTTTAACTTCCCTTATCAGACATTTGTGATGACGCAGGCCAAGGTTACTTCGATATCAGTGAGCGAGCTTTGCGATGTTATTTCGAAACCGATCTCTCGTGAGGCGGTGGTCGCGTCTACAGCGATTGACGCCGAGAGGTTCTGCTCGGCAAGCGTTGAAGATACAGAAATCACATCGCCAGCGTTGGTGCCGTTGACGCGAAGCTGAATGTTGCAAGTTCCCGAGGTTGACTTAACGGCTACCGCATCAATCCGTATGTTCTGCTTAAAGGCACGAGTTACTTTCTTCACTCCGTTAGCTATCGAGCCAGAGGCTTGAAAGTAAAACGAGCGAGTTGCAAAGGTATCGGGTAGCTGGGCAACAGGAAGTTTACCTGTGCTGTCGAGGCCAGCAACGCCGTCCGCTGCCCCCATATAGGTTTTGGGAACCAAAGCGGTTTGGTCAACATTGCTGAACTCCAAGCCGCCGCCTGTCGAATTGACACGAAGGAACTGCAAGGCATTGGAGGTCGCGAAGGCTGGAATGCCTGTGTCTGGTGAGGTCAGTAGCCAGCCCGTACCGTTATAAAACTTTAGGACGTTGGGGTTGCTTGATGTGTCCACCCACATATCGCCAGAGTTTGCAGTCGAAGGCTGCGAGGCGGACACGTAAACGCGCCCACGGTTAGCAAGGAGGGTTGAGATGCCACTGACCTTAGCTTGGGGGATTTCATTGTCAGTTACAGCAAGCCTTGCGAACGGAATTAAGCCGCTAGTGTTCGTGAATTTGTCTTCGGTCATCAAGCCAGAGACACGAACTTGTGCCGCATCCTCAACGATCATAAAGGTGATAATATCGTTTACCGACATCCCCGAAGTGAACGTGATAGTGTTGCCGCTGGCCTGTTGAGTATAGTCGTTACTACCACCTTCTCGTTGCAGGACGCCATTTCGATATACGAGAATAGCCTGCGTGTCCGTGTGAACGAAAGGGAATACAGCCTGTGAAGCAGAAGATGTAATCTCTGTTCGTGTGAAGCCACTGTTGTTTGACGCTTGGACTTTATAGATAGTTATAATATCGCCCGCGGATGTCGCCGAACCCAGCGTAACCGTGTTCGCTGTTGAGCTGTTCGAGAAGGTCGTTGTCGCTTGTAGAGCGCCGTTGATATACACAACAATAGCGTCTGTTGCGTCATGGGCGAACGAGAACGCTGTGGTGCCCGTTGGGTAGGGTATTGAGCCGCTGATAGTGGCGTTGACAACGTGATCCACCCGTGCCGAAAACAGGGGTGCTCCGATTGTTCCTAAGTCTAGGCCCGATGTGCCGCGCAATTCAGCAACCGTTGCCAAGCCCGTCCAGCCCGTCTCGCTTTCAGTGTACGTTCCCACTCTGTATTGCAGGCCCGCAATGCTGTCGTTCCGAAGCTCGACGGGAGCGATTAGCTTGCCCGTGCTGTCGAACAGTATTTTGACTAGCTCGGCAAGCGTGTTGTCGCCAAGCTCTGCGGCGTTGAGATAACGAACAATGTTCTCCACATCGGCCCCGATGTTGCCGCTTGATGTATGATTTCCAGGGTACAGTACCTTGAGACGAGCCATTCTATTTCTCCTTGTGCATTAGAAATGCAAACGAAATGACCGTCAGGTCTGTGTCCACATCTTTTTCTTCCGTCCGAAAACGCATTCGTACGCCTCGGAAAGTATGGTTAAACGGGTAAGTGTAGTCATGCTTGAGGGGAGCATCGCCCCATCTTTTGTCGCCCTCTAAACGGTCGAGCACGACTTCGAGAGAGTGCATGTCGCGACCTTCCTCATCGGTAAAATCGATAAAGAAGCTGCCCGTACCAGTTGCTTGCACTACAAATGAGTGGGTGCGCTTTGTGCCGATAAAGTCACCAAGCCAGAGGACGGGTGTTTCGGCTACCATTTGCGAACGGCGGAGATCAGCTAACCCAGTTTCTTGCTCGAATGTTCGTCTAGTGCTTTCATAAACACCATCCGAAGTTCCGAAAACAAGGCGACCTCCCAAGAACGAACCACACCTCGGAAGGAGCGTATCGCCAAGCTGGAAGTTTACCATCTCGTATCCCGAGCGGAAGTTCATCGAGAGGCGCTGTGTAAGTTTGCCGCCCGCTCGTGGGAAAAAGACATGATAAGCCTGCTCGTCTTGGTCAAAAACTGCCGAGATCGTTCGCGGATCAGGCGTTGACCTTACGAGTTCTTGATACAGCGGCTCGATCTCGTCAGATAGAGATACCTCTGCAATGGTGATCCCGTTTGTCTCGTTACGCATAATCGAGTGAATACCTCTGCGAGAACAGAACAGAAGGTCGGAGCCAGCGTTAATGATCGTGCCGTGTGAGATGCACCCGATACGAAGGTTGGCTCGGCTGTCTAGCTGCCATTCCTCGAAGCTGGGGTCGATGATGTAAACGAGCGTTTGGTCTTGCGTGAACACGGCAAGGCGGTTGGCCTCAAATGTGCCTAACCCAATAATCTGGTCGGCGGTGCCTATCAAGTTCGAGATGTCGATAAAGGCGGCCCGTGTTACTTCGTCAGTGGCGGCCTCTTCTTCAAGGAAAATGTCAGGAGCATCGACGCGGCTGAACTCGATTACTGTTGGCCTGTCTTTAAATCCCGCGACCGCAAGGCGGCGCTGGATGGGAACGCCGAAGGCTGGTTTTATTGATGCGGTGGATGTCGAGAATTGAAACCCGTCATACTTATACATCTTGGTGTCGCCAGAAAAGATATGCACTTGACCCTTGAAGTTGGTCATGTGGACAATGGCGTCCTTTTCGTACGCGCTTACAACTACGTGGTCGCGGTCAGATCGTAAGTGTGTGGCGGCTGCGTCTGTCTCGGCGTAGACAACGCCCTCTCGGCTGTAGAAGCGGAGAGCCTTAATGGGGAAGTTGTTTGATCGGCTGTATTTGAAGAAAGCGGGGTCTCTAATTAGCTGGCCTCGATAATCCACATAGCAGTTTTCCAAGTTGTAAAAGTTTTGCTCCTCCTCAGTCTCAAGAGCAGTGATGTCACGAGACCGATCAATACCCCGAAAACTATAGTAGGTTTTCGAGACCGTTTTTACTGCGATTGGAGAGTAAGCGAGGCGACCCATCTAGTACGCCTTTACTGTGGTAACGGGTGCGTAGGCTTTATTTGATCCACCGTCTGTGATCGTGCGGGTGTACGCTTTGTTGCCGTTTGCTCGCTCGTGAAGGATGTTGTTTAAGCCAGCTTGGTAAAGCTGCAAGAAAATCATCGCTTTCTCCGAACCCTGCTGGATGAAGTAATGAGCGGTCAGCCCGTCAATCATAATCATGTCGGGGATGGCGCGGCTTTGGGTGATGTCAGCGTAATAGTCGATGTCGCCGCCCGTCCAATACGGGTGCTGGCGAACGTCCTCGACCACTCGGTTAGCGAGTTCGATCATCATCATCATCACTTCGCCGTCCACTCGGGAAACGCTAAAGTTACCCGCCCGAACAAGAGCCGAGCGCACAAGGTTCTCGAGTGGGGTAAAGTTTCCCGTACCCGCAGCAAAAGGTTTTTGGACGCTCAGTTCAGCCATTGTTAATTATCCTCAGATGCTACGATGCGGCCCGCCCAAACGTGGTGATGAGACATCATGTTTTCTTTGTGCTCGATAGGGAAACGCCACTTTACGTGCTCGCGGTTTTCGTCCCACATGCCCGTGAATTTCTTGTCTCCGCATTGAAGGTCAAAGACACCGCTCTCTTCGCCAGTGGAAATGAAGTTTGCGAACTTGGGTTTCCACTTGCCCTTGGGCTTTGGGGTGTCATTAACGTATGCTTCGTTTTCGGGGGTACTTGGGTCGTCAGCTATGAAACTTCCTGTGCTCGTGCGGGCTCTCTTCTTTGCCATTACTTTGCTCCTGATTTGCGTGGGACTTTTATCAATGTTTTTTGGTTCTCAGTCGTCCCAAACGAAAAGGGCCACGCATAAGCGCAGCCCTCTCCTCTAGTATTGCTCTAAAAGTTAAGCGACTAGGTTCCAGTTTTTAATATAAGTGTGAACTTTGTCCTGAGTTAGCTCAAGGCCGCACTCAGAAATGTACTGATGCTTCACGCTGTCAGCGTCATTGGCTTGCAGATCACGCTCAAGGTTTGTGTCGCGACCGTCGAGGTAGCGATACTTGACGTACGGCATGTCAATGATGATAGCCGCGTTGTCCATTCCAGGGACTTGACGGAACTGCGGGTGCAAGTGAACCATCAAATCGCCAGCAAAGGTGCTGTAGTTTGAGAGGCTTACGCCGTAGCTGCCTTCGACAACGGTAGGAGACCAGCGGTCTTTACCGAACTTTTGAAGGTGTCCCGCAACCTTGGCACCACAGAACATGAGCTTCTGCTTGGAGCCAAATGCGAAGATGTCTTCAACCAATGTGCGGTCAAATTGATCTTCTGTCATTGTGCTTGATGCGGTTGCCCGATCATTCACATTGGTCAGGGTGTTTACGAGGCCGCCAGTGTAACGAAGTGGCTGGGCAGTCGAGCCGTTGCTTTCGGCTTTCTTGCCAAAAAACATCGCTCTCTCGATGTCCATCATGTGCATCTTGAGAGCTTTGGTCGCCATCTCGTCTTCTTTGTCACCAGTGCGAAGGTTTGTGGCCTTCAAGGTGTTGGTGACGGTGAAGGCGGTCTTGAAGATTTGAGTGTAGTTCGAGGCTACAGTCGCATCGAATGATACGCCAGTTGGAGAGCCCGAGCCTTCCGCATGTGCCGTGCCAGCGATATACAGTGGTGTATTGTCAGCAATCGCCGCTGCTCCGCCACCAATGCCACGTTCAACCGTCAAGGTTGTCGCGCCGCTGTCTGCGGTACACCGCATGACTTCGCCAGTTAGCGAGTTCACAACGATTGTTCCCGCTACAGCGAACAAGTTGTCATTGCCAGCGTCAACAGTAATCGATGTCGCTGAGTTGCTCAACGCTCCGTTTACTTGCAAGGTACGAGCGGGAAGCTCGTCACGAAAGTTTTTGTACTCTGGATCGTCAGTCGCTTCCGAGCTAGTCATTGCGAGCAATGCCTGTAGCGGTGCGCTGCCATTTGGTTCAAGAAGGCTGTATAATTCGCGATAATTCTTTGGGCGGAAGTCCGTGCTAAACGTACCTGTGCCCCGTAGTCCTTGGATAGCAGCCATTTTGCTAATCCTCCTTCGGATAGGGTTTCATTTTGGTTGGAACGTCAGAAGCCTCGCGGAATTTCACGCGGGATAAATCGTATTCCTGTTTAACATCGACTTCACGAGAGCCGTAGCGCTCACCGATATTGATGACCAGAATACTTATTTTTGCAGAGAGATCGTCCCTGTTATTTTTTATGTGGGGGTGTCGTTCAAGACGCAGCGATGGCGAACTTGTGTTGGCATACCTGTTTGCTGCCATAGTTCAATCTGTAAGGCTTGTGCTTTCTCGTAAGCTACGAGGTAACACGCGGACTTTGTTTCAAACTTTACTTCATTCTCACCAAAGGCTTGCTGCCCGTTGGCGAAAATAACCCAGAAAAACAAAGTCCACGGTTCCATATTATCCCCTGTTCATTGTAGCCCTTGAGGCTAGTCGAGCGAGAGTGTCGTCTCCGCCCGATGATGCCATGCTTGAGGTTGGCCCACCCGACTGAGTGGTGAGGTATGCTTCGCGCCGAGCCGCTGTGTTCTTGAGTTGCTCGAATTGAGGCGTGTCCTTCATCCGCTTGAAGTCATCCACCACGCGGCGAGTGAGGTCGTAGTCGGAGAAGTCATTACGGTCAAAGCCACGCTCGCCGATGAAGGCGGCGAAGTCGGAGGCTGCATCGTCAGGAAGACCAGCTTCCTGTTGCGCTCGGTCGAGGTTGTTGGAGATTGTTTGGGCTATCACTTGGTCACGAGAAGCGATTGCGGCGTCTCGTGAATTGTTGCCCGACTGAGCGGCTGCCGAGGCGTTATTCATAACGCCCTGCATCATCTGCATTTGCTGACCCATTTGGGCTTCCATGCGAGACATGCGCTCCATACTTTCCCGAAAACCTGGGGGTAAGGAAATGGCGTTGTCGTCTTCGTACTTCTGCCACTCGTCATTCATCTTGGCTGCATACTCTGACGGTGTGCCTGTTTGGTCTCCGCCTTGAGCAACGCCAGCAGTGGGCTCTCGCTTGCGGCCCATCTGCGGGCTCTTGGTGTAGGCGTCAACGGATGCAGCCAACAGCTTTGCGATTTGCTCGGGGTTGCCCTTGGTCGTTTCCATCAGTCTCTCGGCGAGAGCATTGACGGGCTTCATCAGAGAATGCTTGTGGTTGAGATCACGATAGCGGTCGTACGTTCCTGCGATTTGCTGGGGCGAAAGATTGCGCTCCTCTTCACCGAACTTGATCTTATACATCACGGCCTCTTCGGCCTGACGATCTCCCTCGGTTTGCGGGGATGCGACTTCGTTGGCCTCTTCCTGCGCTGTGGTGGGTGCGTCTTTAGGTGCGGGTGCGGGTGCGGGCTCGGGAGCAGCGCCTAGTTGCTGTGCAGCAATGCGAGAAACCTGCTCTTGCTGTCTTGGATCGATAGCCATTTTATTCTCCTTCTGGACGGCCTTGGCGGCCCATGCTTTCTTCAAGTGCTAAATCGCCCTGCATTTGCTGGACGAGACGTTCGGGCAGGTTAAGCAGTTGCTCTGCCGCCCAGATTGCTCCTCGCTGGAAATCCATCTGCTGCTGGGTCATGTCTGCCTTGCGAGACATGAGAAGGGCGAGTTGTAGTATCTCGTCCTTCATCACGATGTGTACGTGCTCCCAGCCTTTGCTTTCCGATAACGCGGTGATGTCTTTGATCTTGCGTTTAACGGAGATGGTTACTTCCCCTTTTTCTTGCCGCCAAGTACGGCTTGGGTGTAGATTTTCTTCGTTGGCATAGCCATGATGGGCTCTCCTATTTCTGAGTGCAGGGACAATCTCGGTGTTGCATTGGCCCTGTCTGGGTCTGCTTGCCGAGCTTCTTTACTTCTTTCGTTTTCAAGTTCTTCGATCCTTTCTCGTTGCAGGGTGATCATCTGTTTCTGACGCTCGAGTTCCTCGAATTGGCGGTCGAGATCAGAGACAGATGGGAAATGAAGTAGCAAACTTAATAGCTCCGCCTGCTCATTGGCTTTCCCCTCTTAGGTGCGGATGCTTTACGCACAGGAGGCTTGCCAGATTTCTTTGCCGCTTTTGCGGCGGCAGCTTTGCCCGCTTGTGTGTACGGGTACTTTTTGTTTCCGACCTGTGGCATTACTTCTTTCCCTTCTTCCAAGATATGCGCTTTGAACTTGTCTTCTTTTTCGCCGCGCTGTTGCACTTCGCCTTAGTGGGGCGACACGCTGGATAACCCTTGCGCTTCTCGCCCTTCTTTCGTCCGCAGGGCTTGCCTGTCTTGCAGTCGATCCAGCCCGTGCCGCCGTTCTGAGAAAACCATTTGCGTAAGTCACTCATGCTTTTCTGCTCTTATTGCCCCAGTTAGCCGCGCCGACCTTGCGGCACTTGGCTACGGCACCCGATGCGTACGCGCTGGGCCACACTTTGTAGCGTGACCTCACCTTCTTCGCGCAAGCGTCGAGTTTCTTTTTGGGCTTCTTAGCCATCAGCAGTTCCACGCTTTTCGTGACCAGTAGTTAGCGGACAACTTGTTCGCCTTGCCCTTGATGCCGCCCGAGCGAGCGCAGTAGGACGCCTTGTTTTTCGGGTTGCCTTTCTTGATGCTCATGTTGGCATCGCCGAAGCGAACGATCACTTCCTTGCCACCAGCACAGGCTTTGACGACAAACTTTTTGCCGCCCTTAACCTCGCGCTTGGGCTTGTTGCAGGCCATCTTTGACTTGCTAGTTTTTGATTTTGCTTTGGGTTGTTTAGCCATCAGTCAGGAGCCACTGGAAATGCCACGTCAGGAAAACCCGACTGCGCTGGTAAGTCTCGCAGTTCTTGTCGGTAAGTGCGCCACTCGTCTGTAATCCTGTCAGCTAAGGCCATTGTGTCAGACGCCGCTAGTAGCTGGTCGCGCTGTTCACGAACTAATCGTGCAGCTTCACCTGCTTTCCATGCCGCAATTTCCGCATCTTTTGCAGCGGTTTCCTCGGCAGTAAACGGGATTAAGTTATCACCTTCTTGTGTGTAATATGCCATCATCCTACTCCATACAATTTGACAACACCGCCATTAAAATAGTTATAGTGACGTTTTAGTCTTACGCCTGTTATTGCGTCCGTGTGTGGATACCGACCAGCACCAATGCAAAGCGAAGGGGCAGTACCATTAATCGCAAGGTTTTTAAAATGAGCTATTGTTTCGTAAGATGTTGAGCCAGCATTAAATATGTCTATATTGTACTGCCCGTTATACCCCGCAGTCGCATATTGGTACTGGCTCATTTGAAATCCAAGTTGATTACCGCCGCCGACACTGTAGGTAGTATTGCTTTCAATCCTTAGCATGGTGTATATATAATTAGTGGTAGTGTCCCAAGTAGTTCCTCGACGCATCTGCAACCAAAGGTAGGGGTCACTGCCAGCAAGCGTCATGTCTGTTCCGACTATTCGATAGTGCGAGTAAGTTGTAGTAAACAAACTGCTTGAGCCAATATCAATGTTAGTAATATTACTGCTAATCGTAATCGTTTGTAAAAGCGTACCGTGAGGACCACCAGCACTACCACCGCCGACGGCAGAGCCATCCAAAGTTATTGAGCCACTAGTCGCTGAAATGTCGTTTGTCTGATGGTTAATCGTAAGGCTCATGTCTAACTCCTATGCTGCTTTGCTGCCCGACATGTCTGACTGCGCCATGACCCAAGCGTAGCACTTGTCTACAAAGGCAGAGCCAGAGGCCGCTTCAATCTCGGTAAGCGGCGCGTTATACCGACGAAACAGCACCTCGCGGGTATCGTCGGTCGGGCTACTTGTGCCGTAAGCCGACAGGTCAATCATCACGCTAAATTTTGGGTCTGACCCACGTTGGCGTGACACCGCCGCCGTCACAATCCGAAAATATGCACCGTCAAAAGCAATTCCGTATTCGCTATCTGACTGTGTTATGTTGTTAGTTATTGCCATTTTTTTGCTCCTTACGCAAACGTGACTTCTGAGGTTTGGATATTTGAAACCCATCTGATGTTGTGTGATGCTTCGCCCGTTACTTGGATTTTGAGCGCGTTGTTTGTGTCGTCTGCTGAAAGAGCCAGCCCCCACGAACTTGAGTTATGTATGACTGTGATTGCGCTGTTAGGTACTGTGGTTGTGCCACCGTCATTGACTAGCAGACCTTCTATTTTCCACGACCCGTAAGCCTGAGCGCCATTCTGCATTGCAACGACTGTGCCTGAGAATGTTATGCAAGTGTCAGATGCTGCTACGACTTGATTACCAGAACCAACACTATTTGAGTCAGACGTTAATACTGTAGCAGTTGCATCAGTTGTTGCTGCCTTCATAACAAATATACCAGCTTGAGCATCTCCAAGTGCTGCAAAAGGCCGTGTAGTAATTGCTGTTTTATAAGATACGGTGGATGAAGCGCCATCACCGATTGCTGTTGAACCCTCCGCTGAAGCAGTAGTTCCAACACCTGAACCAAACCCGCCAAACGCCTTTGCCCCATTTGCAGAAGCTATAGCTTTGTAACCTAACGCAATAGATTTGCTTGCACTAGCCTTCGCTTGATACCCCATAGCAACACTGTTAGCACCAGTCGCCCCATAGGAACTAGTGTTGTTGGCTATAGCCGCTGCGAAGCTGTCAGCGCCAGAGGCGTAGGAATCGCCTATTGCTACAGCAGCAGTCCCTTGAGAAATTGCTGTGTAGCCAATCGCCGTAGCCCCTTGAGAGTTACCCGCAAGGGCAGAGGCACCAATAGCAGATGAAAATTGACCCTGCGCCCGTGCGTTATAGCCAAACGAAAATGCGTCAGAATTTGTCGCTGTAGCATCCCGCCCAATCGCCACAGCATTAGTCCCTGTCGCACTTGGTAAAGTAGACGTGCCATCATAGTTCTCAGCAAACAAATCAGGCGAACCACCACCACCAGCCGCCGCCCAACTTGTAGTTCCATTCCCTGCCGATGTAAGAACATAATTGGCAGAACCGTCAGCGGTGGGTAGCGTGTAGCCTTCTGAAATGCGTACAGTATCCGCCGTACCGCCTAGATTGATTTGGTTTGTGGCTGTGGATTGTACGCTATCACCGATAGAAACCGAATTATCATGTGATGCCGTGCTAGTTTCACCCATCACAACGCTGTGGTTGCCAGAGGCTGTGTTACCTTGCCCCCCAAGAGCCGCTGAATAATTGCCATAAGCGGTGTTAGACCTACCAGAAACGGTTGAACTATATCCACTTGCTGTATTTGCAAAGCCTGTTGCAAAAGCATAATTGCCAGTAGTGATGTTGTCTTTGCCGCCTACCGCTGCACCATAGATCGCATTAGCTTTGTTGTTTGTTCCGATTGCTATATCACCAGTATTAATAGCCCCGTAAGAACTAGTGTTTTTGGCTATAGCTGCTGCGAAGCTGTCTGTGCCAGAGGCGTAACCATTTATAGCGATTGCTGAAAAAGCACCTGTCGCAACTGAACCAGTACCGTTAGAAGGTGAACCAATTGCAACAGTGTAAAAATTACTAGAAGTTGCATTGGGGCCAATCGCTGTAGAATTAATGCCACTTGAAGTTGAGTTATAACCGATTGCAGTAGACCGTGTGGAAGATGCTGTAGCCCCATCCCCAATCGCTAGACTGTCTGCGCCGCTACTAACGCTACTGTCCCCAATCGCCACAGCATTGGCTCCGGTTGCAGATGGCTGTGCAGAAGGCGAACTTTCGTTTGCAGCGTAAAGGTCTGCACCACCACTAGCCTCTGCCCACGTTAGCCCACCTGTGTTGCCTGATTGAGCAGACAAGAAATATCCATTGGTAGGACTGTTGCTGACTTTAAGATTGGCCTCGTCAACTATGTTGTCAGCAATTACAGTTGCGCCGTCCGCTGTAGAAGTCACCTCACCACTATGGTTAGGGTGTGTGTATACAGTATCAGTGTTCGTTGGTGTAGCCCAAGTAAACGTACCATCACCATCAGACCGTAAGAACTGAGACGTAGTACCATTTCCTGTTACTGCAAGATTGTCAGCATCAATGACATTTGACGCGACAACAGTTGCGCCGTCTGCCGTAGACGTAACTTCACCACTGTGATTTGGATGCACATACGCGTCAATAGCGTCGGTATTAACCCACGCCGTGTTGTTGTAATAACGCAGCTTTTTAGTCGTTTGGTTAAAAAACAAATCGCCTTCATCATTGCTGGTAGTTGGGTCAGATGTGCCAATGCGATACGTTTCGTGAAATGCGTTTACGTTAGTTAAATTGCTGGCAACCGTGTTTACTGTCGCAATGTTTGAAGCAACATTATTTACGTTAGTAATTGCGTTCCCGACAGTATTAACATTGGTGCTGTTGTTGCTGACGTTGGCGATTTGCTGAGACTGAATAGCGCAAGTGACGACGCCATTAGCAATGCCCGAAACTGTCTGAATGTCTGAGCCAATAGCACCAAGAGTGTTGATGTTGCTTTCTAACCCCAAAATGCTTGTCATCTTGCTGTCAAGGCCAGCAACAGTGTTTACGTTTGATATTGAGCCGCCAACATTATTTACGTTAGTGATGTTTGTCGCAACAGTGTCAATTTCAGACGTTGCTTCATTTAAATCATCAGCCGCAGTAACAACCGCTGCAATGTTAGTTGCAACAGTTTGTAATTTATTGTTGTCAATTTCATTTGCCACAGTTTGCAAGTCAGTGGCATTTGCAGCAACCGTGGACACGTCAGTAGAATTGCTAGCAACTGTCGAAATAGCAGAAGAAATACCCGCAACTGTTCCAATGTCTGTACTGTCAGCGGCAACCGTAGAAACATTAGACGCAATTCCTGCAACTGTTGATACCGCAGACGAAATACCAGCCACTGTCCCAATGTCTGTTCCGTCAGCGGCAACCGTAGATACTGCGCTAGAAATTCCAGCGACTGTCGGTATGTCAGAAGCTACTCCCGCAACACTTGTAACATTCCCTGCAATACCCGCAACCGTAGTAACATTGCCAGAAATGCCAGAAACATTCGTTAGGGCGGCTACCGCGTCAGACGTGCCGAGAAGACCAAGATGCGAGGTTTTTGGAGCGAGCGTGTTAATAGCGGCGAGTGAGCCTGCGACTGCGTTAATATTCGTCAGCGAGCCGACGACTGAGGTAATGTTTGCGCCGTCAAAAAACTCTTGGAACTTGGATGTGTCCAAAGTCGAGGTCGATGTGTGAGCAACAGTGCAAATGTAGGTCGATTGGTTCGAGGCTAGTCGCACCATGTCGAGGCGTTTGTACGCAGTGCTCGTGGCGTAGTCGCCACGCCAGTGAAAGAAGCTCTGGTTGGTGTCGAACCAGCCAGCATCAGCGTCCGTGAAATGACCAAAACGAGCTTGGAAAACTGGGGTGCCCGAACTCGTGGACACGCGGAATTGAAGGGCGTTCGGGTTGAGCCCGCCATCCGATGAGTACAAGTTCTCCATCAAAATAGGAAGCGTGACGCCACCTTTTTCGCAAGCCTCAAGATACGTGTCGAGAAGGTGTGTGCCAGTGGCAGCGCTTCTAAAGTTTAGCTGTTCAGACGGAACAAAAGTACGTGCCATTGCTAGTCCTTCTGTGCAAGCTCAAGGAGCTTTGCGATTTTGTAGCTGGGCAAATTGAGGACGCTCTCGATGTCGTTCAACTTGGCAGTCTGCTCACCCAGCTTTATTTCGGTTGCCGCATTATTGGATGATAGTGCAACGAGACATGCGGCTATGTCGTCCCGCACGGGCTTCATTTCTTCGTTTATACGAGCGTCAATGTAGTCTCGTAGATGAGGCTCGATGCGAGAGGCCAATACGCTGCTGTGTACTTTTGTCATCCGCTCTTCTCTCTCATTGGCACAAGGTTGCCCTTCTGCACTTGGTCTTGAATGTCGCCCTGCGGCTGGACGTTCGCGCCGCGCAGCTTTTCCATCATCATCATTTGCTGGGATGGGGTCGGCCCCTTGGCGGTTTGCTCTTTGGAGATTTTAAACTGGTCGAGATCGCTGACGCCCATCGAGCGGATGGCCTCCTCGACGATCTTGCCCGAGTTATATTCCATCGCCATGCCCGTCTCGTTCAGCATCTTGAGCATGTTGATCCACGTCTCAGCATTGCGAGTGGGCTCGAGCGGGAGAGTGCCGTCAACTACGAGATAATCAATCTCGCCTTGGATATCCTGCAAGTTGAAGTCGAGGTAGCCGTCTTGCACCATATCAGTCAGGCCCGAGGCGCTGTCGCTGTCAGGAATGCGGATCGCGCCGCTGTCACCAAAGAAGTCCTGCACGTTGGCAACCATCATACGGGCCATAGGACGCACAGAGGTGGCGGAGATGACGCGAGAGAGTACGCCAAGACGCTGTGAGCCTAGCTGTGAGAGCCGTTGTATCTCGGTCGCGGTACGAACACCGCCCTCGGCTGTAGGCATTCCCTGTTGGGCGTCTGAGGCGGCGGATAGGCGCTGCTTTAATCCGCTCATTGCCTCGATATCTTGCCAGTGACCCTTCGTAACATCAGGAATTTGCGAGATATAAACGCCTTTCCCTGGCTCCGAACCTGGGAGGGTGCGAACTATGCCGTGGGGGTTGCGGTCTACGAGGTCATTTATGCTGACTTGCGTGGGGTCAACAAACATCAGGTTAGTCAAGGCGGCCTGCACGTTATCGATACGTGAACGGAGGAGCCACGTAGCCACGTCATGCAGTGGGAGGAGCAAATCATAAAGCGACTGCCCATAGGTCTTATGGGCATCGTGATACAGGCCGCCGATTACAACAGGGAACTGCCTGCCGTAAGCGTTTAACTGAAAGCGGATGATGACGTTCTCGTCTAGGACGGTAACGACGAGCCATAGCTGCTCGATCTGGGGAAGGTTCACCTCGTAGCCCGCAAGGCGGATATAACACTCGTCATACACGCGGCTGTCGCCGAGAGCGAAGTACGAGTTGCTGCTGCCACGCTCGAGACGCTCGGCAGGATCAATGCTCAGTCCTCGTCCCGCTTCCTTGTGCCACTTATGTCCGTCCCACCCACCAGCAGGAGGTGTGAGGCGGTTGCGGAGGGAGGGGTAGCGCTTGAGCTTGGGGTATATGCCGCTCTGTAGCAGGCTGTCGTAAGAAGCGAAGTCAGAAAAGATGATGTACTGCATCTTTTCCCAATCTCCCCACTGGACACGGGGGTCATGGAATACGCGGCGCGGGTCGAAGTTGGTGATCTGGTTTGTTCGGGTCTTCGCGTCCCATGTGACCTTCGTGGGTGCGTATCCGTAACGGATGCAATCAAGTAAATGCTGGGCAATGCGAGCTTCCCCCGCTGTTCGGCGCATCTGTTGGTGCAAGAGGCGTTCTATAATTTGGCTGGACTTGCGAGACTTGCGGTTCAGACCCTCCATCTGAAACATCGGATTGCGGCCCGTAAGGGCTGCCATCAGATAGGTAAGCACCGTGTCCGATATGGCGCGAGTGTCCGCAATGACGGCCTTCTCGCGGAACTGGGTGGTATCTGGGCGGACATACACGTCATGGGCGCGGTCTGCCTCTTTCCAGTGTGAGTAGCGGCGGGATACGCGGTCATATGACATCTGCATCGCAGCTTTCACGTAGTCCACGAGCTTTTGCTCCTGATCCATAGACAGATCAGAAGAAATATCCTCGTATGCCATCAGCTTATCGCCGAGTTCGGACAGGTCAACGATGACCCCATCCCCGTTCGGCTCGTAAGCGGCTCTATAATCTATTGGTGCAGCAGTCATGCGGCTATTTACCCCCTAATTTGTACCTCAGTCGTCCCTATTCACCCCATCCTCGCCACTGACCCAAAGAATTATTGAGGTCAGAGCGCTGGGCCCACAAACTATCGGACGGTTTGGGCAGCGCAAAGGCGGGTGGCTGGTAGTATTCACCCGTTGTGGGTGTGCGAGCGAGCACGTCAAGGCCGATTGCGAGCGCGTCTACCATGTCGTCGTGCTTGCCCGAGGGGAACGATTGGCATTCCTCGTGAAATGCGTCGAGCCACGGCGCAGACGTGGGGAGAAGAACGCGACCGCCCTCGATGAGTGGGAGGATCGCGGTCAGGCGGGAGACCTTATCGTTCACGACCTTGTAAGGAATGATGGATACGCCGCTCTCGCGCTGCATTTCTTGGATGAGAGATTGGCCCGAGGCTTTATCCTCAATGTAAATGCCTCGAAGGCCGCGACCACGCCACTGATTGTTGAGTTGGATCATGCGGCGCTTGAGTTCTGGGAACTCAAAGCGGTCTCGGATGAGGTCAACAACGTATATGTCACCCGTAACGTCAAGGCCGAGAACCATCATTACGCTGTAGTCGCTGTCCTGCTTGGCCTTGAAGGCGGTGTCGGCGGATATGATGAGCGAGGAGAACTTCTCGGGCTTCATATCCTCGGGGTAAGTGCGCCACCAGTTAGCGCGGATTAAGTTACCGCCCTCGATGTAGGGGGTCTGTTGGTACAGTGAGGCAAACTCGCGAGGGTTGAGGCGCTGTCGGCGCTCGAGGTCTTCGACCGAAAAGCGCTCGGGCCAGAGGGCGGTCTTTATAGTCTTGCGGATGTAGCGTTTGCCCTTGGAGAGCTTTTGAAGAGACGTGCCGTCGAGATACTGGGGGTCTTCGGGCGGGAGAGAAGCGCGGGACACCTTGCCGTTAAGGCCGTCGATGGGCTTGTCTTGGATCGAGGGGAAGTTGATGTGCAGCCAGCGGCCTTCCTTCCAATCTTCCGTCTCCATGAGGCGGCCCGCAAGATCGTCAGGGTGCCAGCGGGTCAGGATGATGATCTGGGCGGGCGGTATGTTGTCTATGTCGGGCTGTAAGCGGGTCGAGAGGGCGGAGACGTAGTAGTTCCACACCTTGTTGCGTTGGGTGGCGCTCTCGGCTTCCTCGCGGGACTTAAAGGGGTCATCGAATAAGAGCATGTTTGCGGCGCGACCAGAGGTCGTGCCACCTACGCCGATGAAATAAGCGGCACCGCCAGCGGTGGTGCGCCACTGATCGACGGCGCGGCTGTCGGGAGACATCTCGAAGTCGGGGTAGGCTTGGGCAGTGAGGGGCTCGTTGACGAGCGAGCGAACTTGGCGTCCGAAGTCCGTGGCGAGTTGAGAGTTGTAGGATGTGGACATGAGAAAACGGCTGGGTTTGCGCGACATGAAGTAGGACGGGTAGATGACCGAGCCGTAAGTGGACTTGCCGTGCCGAGGGGGCATGGTGATCAGGATGTTGCGGACAGGAACGCAGTCTGTTTCTTCCTTTTGGGTGCGTGTGAGGTTGAAATGGCTGTCGAGGACGTTCTTCTCAAGGCGGTCAAGGGCGTCAATCATGGTGAGGTGGAAGTCTGGTAGCGTCCAATCAGGGAAATGAAGGCGTACCCAGCCCAGAAAGCTATCCTCTGCGGCCTTGAGGAGCAGAAGGTGGCGAGCGGCGTCTTGGGGGGTGAGGTTCATTCCGCGTCCTCCGTGGCAGAGATGTCGATGATGTTGTTCATGCCCGAAGCAATAGCCTCAAGTTGGGAACGTGAGAGCTTTTCGGGGCTTTCGGAGAGTGTGTGCTCGTGCTGAACGAACTGGGCGGTAAGATCGGGCATCACTTTGCCCAGCATGGCGCTGAATACGCGGGCTTGAGTGGGCGTCCATTCCTTTTTGCCCATGACGACCTTGTGGGCGTCCTCGATCTGGTTCTCCACCTTCCTATATAGGCCCGCCCGCATGTTCGCGACCTGCAATGGGGTGAGTTTATCTCCTGTTTGTGGGCTCATTCTGCCCTTCGGGTTGTTCGACATAACGCTGCTCCTGACGTTTTCAATTTTGCTCAGATTGCTCGTGGGGGTGGAAATGGCGATTGCGGAATTGGCGGTTCGCGGGGTGGGGGGTGGCCCCCCCTTCGGCGGTTTTTGGCTCTCTCTCGCGCACCATTGGAATAAAGCCTTGGTTTTGCAGGGTTTTACCTCCCCCGTGAAGGGAATTGCGGGCGAGGCTCCTCCCTCGACGTTTCCAGTTCTGCTCGACGCGCCTGCGTAAATTGCGCCCGCGAACCATTTGAGCACCTTACACGCGCGTGTCGTCGCGGTCGTCCGCCCCTGTCCGACAAAGAGTAACGCTCTTTAGGATCAGATGTGGTGCCGCCTCTGATCGGAGGATGGCCTGTGCCCTGCGTTCTGCGGGGCGCGGATCACACTCGGGCGATTGACGCCCACACAAGGAGACTTCCAATGAGCAAGAAACCAACCACACCCGCACCAACCGCGCCCGCAACCCAACGCGAGTGCGCCGCCGCGTGGCTCCAAGCCAAGACCCAAGCAGGTCGCGCCAAGCATCACGCAGACGCGGCGGGGCGCACGAAGCTGGGCTTCCTTCGCCTCGCAGCCGCGATGGAGGCAGGCGATCGCCCGCTCATCGAGGCGTGGGCGTTGGACGCAGACGCGAAAAACGCGCTGAAAGCCAAACGCCGTGACGCGAAAGCGGACGCGCCCGTCGAAGCGCCTGCGAAAGCCCCGACCAAAGGCAAAGCGAAATCTCGCAAAGCCGCCAAAGCGCCCGCGAAAGCGCCTGCGAGCTACGCCGATGCCGAAACTGCGGCTCTCGCGTATGCCGCGCTCGTCAAAGCGGGTGCTGGCGACACTGCTGCTGCGGTTGACGCCCTCGCGTTCCTGACCCGCCGCTAAAGACCTCGAGCGTCCCACGCAAGTGGGGCGCTCGCGTAGCCCATCGTTGAGCGCTCTCGTGAGCGTTCAATCGTGCGCTAATGCACTTGCCAGAGAGGAGACAAACATGACGAAACCTACTTGCCCGAGGGAGGCGTCCCTTGGGTACGACTTCAGCGAACTCCACATGAGCGCGAAGGCGATCACCTTCCGCGATGCTTGGTGGGCTGAAAGCCGACCGTGGCGCGTGGTTTCACGCACCAGCGGGAAGTTCCTGCAAGGCCGAGCGTCCAAGGCTCGCCGCCAAGCAGGCCAAGCCACCATCCGCGAGGAGCTGCGCGACCTCGCATAAGACAACCCGCCTCACGCTACGGCGTGGGGCGTCTGACGACCGTGAAAAACCCGCTCACTCGAGCGGGTTTTTTTGTGCCGTTAGCACACCAACCCACCCATGTAGGAGGAAACACACATGGCATCAAAGCAACTACACCCCGTCACGCATCTTCACGATGATCCCGTAGATAACTGGTGCGAGATCGGGGATTTCGTCCGATGCGCCGCGAAGCGTGTCGAAGCCCAGCGCGTTGCCCAGCAACGTGCCGAGGCCGAGTTCGTGGCAGGCGAGGACGGCGACTTCGCGGATGAGGATTTCGTGATGGCATACGTGCGGTTCGCACCATGCTGATGTCCGAGTACATCCTGACAATCATCGCGTTTGCGATGATTGCTGGCGGCCTCATCCTGCTCCTCGCAGGGTGCGGTGAGATCAACCCGCTGCCTCATGCGAGCTGCCTCGGGATCGAGTTCCTCGAGAGCGAGGTGCCCCAATGAGCATCGAGATCGTTTGCTTGCCGCGTGGCAAGGTCAAGAGCGATGGCTCGACGTGGTGCTACGAGGGCGATGACGTGCTCTCGTGGGATGTCCACGTATGGCAGAACCTCGAGGGGGCGATCTTCGGATGCGCCACCCTCGATGAAGTGACGAACCTACCATGCGGACGAAGCATGGAGCTGATCGCTTCGTACTTCGCCGCCCGCTACGGCGTGACCGAGTACGAAGTCGATTGGCGGTGCGACGAGGCCGCCTGATCCACCCACAAGAAACACATCGACGGCAGCGCTTACGAGGGCGCTGTCGCTCCATGCGTTTCGCATGACAACTCATCAGCAAAGGAGATTAGCATGAGTGTACGAAGCTACCCGATTTGGAATGCCGTGACGGCGTGTATTTACAAATCATCCCGTTCGTGGGGCGCGAGAGCGGACTGCGCGGTCAAGGTGCTGGTCGGCACGAGTGGGAGTAACTCGCACGAGTTCGTGAGGCATGTGACCACCCATCGTGTGCTTGAGAACGGCGACAAGTCGTTTCGCTTTTACGTGGATAATGTCTGCGTGAGGCAAGCCACGCTCGCCAAGGGCAGCAAAGAACTCGTGGTGACGTACGCCGCCATCGAGCCAGTACCCACCCACAAGCCGACAGATGTGGAGGACGCAGCATGAAGTACGCCATTCGAGACAAGACCCGTGGATACGGAGTGTTCGACGAACGCTTCGCAACACGGGCAGAGGCCGAGGCAAGTCTTTGGAGGTACGCCCATCTGGGCGGCGAATTGGTGATCGTGGAGGTGGACACATGAGGCTGCGTGAGCGGCGCAAGCCTTGGCAGAAAAACCTCATCAACTACACGATCTCGCCTTGCGGCGTGATCGTGACCGAGAAGCAAGGCCGAGCGCTGTCCCGCAGCGTGAGGAAGTCACTGCCTCTCTCGTGTTGCAGCGAGGAGGTCAACCAACAACTCAGCTTCCTGCACAGGCTGACATACAAGGAATGGAGATCAATCAAATGACAATGTACCGCACATTTACACGGACTTGGTGGAAGGCAAACCCCAAGTGGCCCAACGGCCTCGAGCCTCACGCTGGTCGCAAAACCTACTATGAGCGCTTTGCTAATGAGGACGAGGCAAGGGCTTTCTGTCGTGAGTACAACGACACCCACGAGGCAGGGCGTCTGTCCCGCAAGATGGAGTATGAACTGATATGAAACTCACTAAGGCGCAGCAAAGAGCCCTCGAACGCAAGTGGTTGCAAGGGCAGCACGAGCACGGATCAACCCGTGGTGTGCGCTACCTCACATTTCGTCGCAGTGTGCAGCCGTTATGCTACTTCGACCAAGCCGTGACCGTGAAGTGGTGCGGTATGTGGCTCGCCATCGAGGCCGATGGATACACCCACTCATAACGTAAGTTGTGTGATAGTTGCGTAGACGCAACGTATATGTTACACCCTATGCACAGTTTTGCAGCCCCCCACGGGGCTGCGATGCCGTGCCTAGTGCGCGATAACCCATGCGATAAGGAGATTTAGCATGACGAAAACAAAACTATCGGGCCACGAGTTCGGCAAAAACTGGACTGCAAGTGGTGTCCACCACATCGCCATCCGCCCGTGGATGGGGCTTGGATCGACAGGCTTCGTACTCGAGGTGTGGCGTGACGAGACGCACTTCGAGGAGGTGTTTCTTGGCAAGATGGAGAGCGATGACCTCGCTCAAGCCATCACCGACATGGCC
>TARA_R110001592_G_scaffold5912_7_pt1 | contig 21704 bp, 29 predicted proteins | sample TARA_R110001592 | Tara Oceans TARA_R110001592 (sample SAMEA4398387) | marine metagenome | biome: Polar Biome; feature: [SRF] surface water layer (ENVO:00010504); material: water (ENVO:00002006), including particulate matter (ENVO:01000060) such as... | depth 5 m | reverse complement strand
GACAGAGAATCCTTTAACAATTAAACCAAAACAAAGAAGATGAGTAAAGTAATTTGTATAAATGATAAAAATCAACCACAAGGAGCTGAAGTAGTTAAAGATACTGAATATACGGTACTAGATAACTTTATGAATGCATCTGGTCAAAAAGTCTTTTTAATTGAAGGAATAAATAATGAAGGGACAACTAAAATGGGATTTCCTTGGTATGGTTATGCTGCAGAAAGATTTGCTAAGATTACTAAAGAAAAAGTAAAAAGTATTGAGCATGATTTTGCATTAAATTAAAGATATGGATAATACAAAATTAAATTTTACAGTAATAAACTTACTTGCAACTGCACAGTTATTTCATGAAGAGTTAGATGAATTAGAAAATACTCCATATTTTAAACATAGTCTTAAAAAAGCTGCTAAAAATATAGAATTAGAACTTACTAAAACATTAGATGATCATATTGCACATTTATGGAAAATTGATGAAAAAGCTATGCAAGAAATACAATTAAATATTAAAACAATAATTAAAGAATTAGTTAGCATGGATCCTATGAAAATTAATGATGTTTCAAATTATATAAACCAAAATAAAAAAACATAAATCTATGGGAAGAATGAAAGATTTGCATATAGACATGTTGAATGATCATTGGGACGGAGATCCTAATGAATATTTAAAAATAAGATCAAGAGAATCAGAAGTTATTAAATCTGAGATATTATGCCCAAACTGTTTAGTTGATATGCTAATACAAGAAAATCAAACAGATTTAGATTGCATACATTGCGGATTTGATTTTGTAAAAATTAATCATAATACAGTAAGATATAAATGAAGTATTTAAAAAAATTATTAAAAGCATTATGTATTACAGTTGGATTAATTGTTGTTTTTTCATTAACAATGATTGTCTTACATTATATTCCATTAAACTCACACAGTTCTTCAACAGAAAAAGAATTTTATTTAGCTAATAACGGAAATCACATTGATATCATTCTTTATGAAGAAGAAAGTTACAAAGCATATGGATGGGGTTCAGAAGTATTTTATACAAAAGTTGATAACTGGAATGACATGTCATACTCTATTGCATTACAAGCTTTATTTACAAAGCCTAAAAGTTTAATGAGAGTAATTGATCACACTAGGATTAATTCTAGTTGGGTTAAAGTAAATTGTTCTAAGAAACAATATGACATTGTTAAAAAATCTATTGATGAATCTTTTAATTATAATAATAGTCCGCGTAAATTATATGGTGCTAAGTTTTATAAAGGATATGGAAATTACAATGCACTTTACACATGTAATACATGGGTAAATAATATTCTAAATGATGCAGATTTGAAATGTTGTGCTTATAGCTTAACAAGCAATGCAATAACAGATTTATATGAAAGATAATATTTTTATAAAGCTCTCCGTTAAAAATGGAGAGCTTAGTTTTCCAATGAAAGCTCAAGAAACTAAGTTAAATACATTTCTTAAAAATTTACCAGATGGTGCAAAATTAGAAATGTTTATAGGCGTTACTACAGATAAAGGTAGTAATCCACAATTAGCAAGAATTCATGCTATGATTAGACAATTAGCAAATGATATTGGATATACATTTGAAGAAATTAAATTACAAGTTAAAAGAAAAGCGGGTCTATGCTTTACTAGAAACAAAGTAGAATATTGTAAATCTTTTGCAGATTGTGACAAAGATGATTTAAACCTAGCTATACAAGCTTGTATTGAGATAGGTGATTTTAGCGGAGTACAATTAAGATGATTGCTGTTCTTTAATAGACTCTTCTATTTTTTTATTTAATTCAGCTACTTTATCAACGTTATTCAATAATGTAGCTGTAGTTAATTCATCAACTAAATCTGGATCAAGTGTAGCTGTATTTTTAGTATTGAATCCCATTTGATGGGCTCTTGCTTTAAGCATTTGCTGTAATGAAAATATTGTAAATAAATGCATTTCTACTTCACTCCAAGGATCTTTTTCTAAATCTACTTCACCTTTTATATATTTTTCAAATTTAGCAAATATAAGTGGAGAATCCCCAGGATTATCTAACCTTATAATATGATACATCATTAATTGCTCTAGAGCAAAAATGTAAGAAGATCCAACACTTAATTCAGTAAGCATTTTAGTATAATCAATACTATCGTGTAATGCAACTCTTTCTTTTTCAGCCATAATAATTATTTAATTATCAAATTTATGAATAAAAATGAAATAAACATACCAGAAATAAAAAAAATGCTATATAATAAATTAAAAACATCTGGATGGTTGGGAATACTAGGCCCTATCATTAATAGTAGTCAATTTGATAAAATTATTTACTTTCTTAAAAAAGAAGTAGGAAATGATAGAAGATTTACGCCTAAAATAAAAGACATATTTAAAGCATTTGAAGAATGTCCATATGATGAATTAAAAGTAATCTTTATAAATCAAGATCCTTATCCAGGATTAGGAATTGCTGATGGGATTGCTTTTAGTTGTTCTAAAACGGAACAGGTTCAACCTTCATTACGCTATATATTTAAAGAATTAATTAATAGTTATAGCTGTAAAAATCTTAACCCAAATCTTAAAAGATGGTCTAATCAAGGAATTTTATTGCTTAATACAGCCTTTACTGTTCAAATAGGCAAAATAGGAAGTCATCATGATTTATGGAAACCTATAACTGAAATGATATTAAATGAAATAAATAATAATCATAAAGATATACCAGTAATATTATTTGGAGTTAAAGCTTTAGAATGGCATTTAAATTTACGCAATCAACAAATATTTAAAGTATCTCATCCGGCTTCTGCCTCATATAAAGATGAAATATGGGATTCTAATAATATTTTTATTAAAATAAATACAAAATTAAATGAGCAAAACAAGAAGGCAATTTCTTGGTAAAAAGTTCTAAAATTTGTATTTTTACTTACAATAACCAACGTTCATGACTGAAAATCAAATACATCTATTTCATGTAGATATAAATAGATTTAAAAAATCTATATTAAAAAAATATAATACTACAATACATGTTGTGTCTACTACAGAATCAGAAAAATTAACTTTTAATATTATTGAAAGATGCACATTAGAGGTTATGAAAATTCATAATCCTGAGTTTGTAAAATATTGGAGATCTAAATCTGCATCAAGAATTCCAGAGTTTATATTATATTATAATATTTTTACATTTTTTTGTAGAAAAGCTGGTTATACATACACTGATATAGGAAGATATATACATAGAACACATAGTGCTATTATACACCAACTTAGAACTGCAAATAATAGATTATCTACTAAAGATCCATTATTTATGCGCATATATGTATTAATAAACAAAGACTTGAAAAAATATGTGGGAACTATTCCAAAAAATACAAAAGTATAATATAACGCCAAATCAATGCATGTTATTGTTTGCGTTTAATGAAGGCATAACGCCATCAACATATAATAAAGAAGACCATCAAATATTAATTGATGCTGGTTATTTAGATTCAGAAGATAATTCCATAACTCCAGAAAGTAGAAAAATAATGACTACACTCAATAATTATTTTATTATAAATAAGAAAAAAACTAATAAACAATTATTAGGAGAAAGTGGTACATCCAATATTACTCAGTATAGAGAAATATTTCCAGCAAGTAAATTACCATCTGGAGTTCCTGCTAGAAACAATGTAAAAATACTAACTGAAAATTTTAGATGGTTTTTTTCAGAATATGATTACACTTGGGAGGATATTATAAAAGCTACTAAAATGTATGTAAATGAATATCGTGACAAACAATATATGTATATGCAAAATAGCCAGTACTTTATTTCTAAACAAGACAAGCACAAAGTAAAAACTTCAAAGCTTGCAGATTATTGTGATATGATTAAAGATGGTGTAACTACTGAAGAAGATCATTTTAAAGAAAAAGTAATATGATAAATGAAAAAACAACAGAGGTAATTGATGAAGATCTAATCATTCAGTTTGCCGAGAATTTAATCAAAGAAATGGGAAATTTTAGTGTAATGGGTAAAAAACAAGCTATACATGGAGCTTCCGTTGCATCACAAAAATTAGCTCAAGTAACAGGATCAAAATTTTATTATGAAGTAACAAGATATTTAATGGATTTATGAGTAATATAAAAACAGCCTGGAATGGGCAGTATAGTGCTTTTAATGAAGCATTGAAATATATGATGAAAAGACAATCCGGAGAAGAGAAGTCTATATATACACCTTGGCCAAAATTTAATGATGCAACTACAGACGGATTAGAATGGAATACACTTACTGTAATTGGAGGAAGACCTGGTTCAGGTAAAACTTTAATTAAAGATCAAATTATAAGAGAATCATTTGATTTAAATCCTAATGATGATTTTAGAGTTTTAGAATTTCAATTTGAAATGGTGGGTAGGACCTCAGCTATTAGAGAATTTAGTTCTTTAACTGGAAAGACTTATAAGGAGTTGTGTAGTGCAGGCAGTGTAGTATCAAGTGATACTATTAATCATTGCCATCAATATGCTAAAGAAAGAGTTAAACATCCAGTTGACATAATTAGCACACCTATGACTGTTAATCAAATGAGAGACCAGCTTGACATGTATATGAATCAGCATAAAGGTAAAAAGACTATGGTCACTTTAGATCATACCATACTTGTAAAAAGAGCTCCATATCAAAATAACAGATTAGATATGTTATTTGAGTTAGGTGAATTTTTTACTCAAGCTAAAAGAGATTATCCTTGTTTGTTTATTGCGCTATCTCAGCTTAATAGGAATATTGATAACCCGGATAGGGCTATAGATGGCAAATACGGAAATTATGTTCTTGAATCTGATATATTTGGATCAGATGCAATGTTACAACATGCTGATACTCTAGTTGGTATTAATAGGCCTGCAAAACAAAAAATTAGATTTTATGGACCTGATAGATATATAATAAAAGATGATAGAACTCTTGTATTACACTTTCTTAAAGCAAGAAACGGAGATGCAAGAATGAGTTTTTTTAGAGGTGAGTTTGAAAAGATGCAGATAGCTGAAATGGAAACACCTAATCAACAAGATAGAAGATGATAAGTACTAAAAATCAAAATAATACAATTAATAATGATATGACACCAACTGAAAGAAAGAAAAAAGTTGCTAAATTACAAGAAACGCATGAAGATTACTTTCAAACAGAAGGTAAAATTAATGCGCTATATATACCAAAAATGGCATACAGACCATCAGGTAAAGATGATTTACATATATCTTTTTTCCCTAGTGAATTAGAAAAAAAACAAGATATATACACAGAATTTGTTAGTATAGCATATGATTCTGAAGATCCTAAAAGAACTTTATATAAGTATGAGTATAATCCACACTGGAAAGAAGAATACGAACTTGTTACAAGCAATTCAGGATTTGAAAGACACCTTATTCCTGTAAATGAATTAAGAATAATTAATGATGTTACATCAAGGAATAAAGTAGCGGAGGTATTTAAAATAGATGACTTACCTAATCCAGATGACGTTGTTAAAGATGGTCAAGAATGGCTAAAAAGAATTGCAATAGCATTAGAATCAATAGCAAAATCAATAAATAAATAAATATGGCACAAAGTACATTAATAATAGCGGAGTCAGGCTCCGGTAAATCTACATCAGGTAGAACTTTAGATCCAAAGGAAACTTTTTGGATTAATATAGCAAACAAACCTCTTCCTTTTAAGGGTTGGAGAAAAGATTATACGTTGATTAGTAAAAATAATCCTAAAGGTAATATGACAAATGCTTCGTCAGCTGCTGGAATTATAAAAGCTATACAACATGTTAATGATAAAATGCCACATATAACTAATTTAGTTGTAGATGATTGGCAATATATGTCTGCCTTTGAATATTTTGATAAAGCAAATGAAAAAGGGTATGATAAATTTACTTCAATAGCTTCTAACCTAGCTCAGGTTGCAAAAATGCCAAAAGATTTAAGAGATGATTTATATATATTTTTTCTAACTCACTCAGAAGAATCAACAGACATGAATGGCCGGAGAAAAGTAAAAGCAAAAACTGTTGGTAAAATGATAGATAATGCTTTAACTCTAGAAGGTTTATTTTCTATTGTATTATTTGGTAAAGTTATTAAAGATGATGATGGTATATTAAAATATGGATTTGAAACTCAAAATGATGGGAATAACACCTGTAAATCTCCCATGGGTATGTTTGAAGAGTCCTTTATAGAAAATGATTTACAACATGTTAAAGATTGTATAATCAAGTATGAACAATAAATAAATAATTAATTAACAAAAAAAAAGAAAGTATGTTAAATACAAAAGACATGAGTGCCGGATCAGGCAAAACAAGACCTGTAATTACAGTAGGTAATCAAAAGGTAAAAATTAATAAAATTACTTTTGATCAAACTCCTTATGATAAAGATGCATATAATGTTGTATTGCATGTAGAGAGTGAGCCAGTTACTGGAGATTTTGATGGATTTTTAGTAGATTCAACAGATCAAAATGGCCCAAGATATAAAGGACAAGTTGGAAGAGTAAGGTTGAGTCCGTTTGCATATAAAGATGCAAAATTGCCAAGTGGTAGAGAAGTTACTAGAGATCAAGAAGTATTAAAAGGTATGATTTTTTTATCTGAAGTTTTAGATAAAAGAAATGAACTTGATAATATTGAAGCAGACACTATTGAAGAATTTATGGTTTCTGCTAATGAAATGTTATCTGGAGATACTTATATTAATGCTTGCATTGGTGGAAGAGAATGGGAAAATAAAGAAGGTTATATTAACTTTGATTTATTCCTACCAAGAAACTCCAAAGATGGCGTAGCTTTAGAATCATTAAATAATGATAATAGTAGATTATATGCGTTTTCTAAATCAGAACATGTTAGAGAGTTGAAGAGTAAAACTGCTACCGCAGGAACTTTTGAACCTAACACTACTGTTAAAGGAGATGACTTTGATCTATAAAGATTAATTAATAAATTGCCGGTTCAGCTTTTGAGCCGGCAATTTTTTTAAATTTATAATATGATCAATACAAAAAACTTAGTTGTAAGAGAATCAGATATTCCAAGTTATTGGGTTTTTCAATATTATCTTAATATAAATGAAACACTCACGGGTCAGGATTTAAAAATAACATCGCCATGGAATCCAGCTGAAAAAACACCTAGTATGTGTATATATGTAAATACACAAAAACAGTGTTATATGTTTAAAGATTTTTCAACAGGTATCGGAGGAAACAAAATTAATTTAATTGAAAAATTGTTTAATATAAGATATTCAGATGCTGTAGAAAAAATGATTTTAGAATATAATGTCTTTATAAAAAGCAATACAATAGATGTCTCTTTTAAAGCGGAAGCTAAATGGGAAATTGAATTAATAAAAAATAAAGATTGGACTCAACTAGATGCTAGGTACTGGCTTCAATATAGAATAGGTAAAACTATGCTTGAGGAATACAATGTTGTTCCTATTGATTATTATAATATGATCAAACAAGATGATGATAAACTAAACAAAATAAAAATTCAAGCATCAACAATGTATGGTTATTATAGCAAATCAGGTGAATTATATAAAATTTACCAACCCTTTAATAAAAAACATAAATTTCACAAAGTAACATCTCATATTCAAGGTATAGATCAATTAAAGTATGATGTGCCTTATTTGGTAATATGCTCATCTCTTAAAGATGCAATGTGTTTAAAAAGTATGGGATATAATTTAGAAGTTGTAGCTCCAGATAGTGAAAACACAATGATAAAACCTCATATAATTGAACATTTAAAAAATAAATATAAAAAAGTAATAACACTTTTTGATAATGATGCGGCAGGAAAAAAAGCAATTGATGCATATGCAAATGCATATAAAATTGATGGTTTTGCTTTAACTATATGCAAAGACATATCGGATGCTATGAAAGAGCATGGTTTTGATAAAGTTCATACTATACTAAAGCCATTATTAAAAAAAACATTACATAAATAATATGGGAAAAGAAAAAAAATGGTTTATACCAGGAAATGTACCTTCAAGTAAAAATGGAAGACGTTGGACAGGCAAGTACTTTATAGCAAGCAAATCTACTATGAAATATAGAAAAGATACTAAATCTTTTTTTGAAAAATATGCTCCAGAATTTAAAAAAGAATTGAAAAAGCATACACTACCAGTTAAAGTCTCTTTTACTTTTATTAGAGGAAGCAAACATAAATTTGATTACATTAATCCAGCACAAACCACTCAAGATGACATGGTCACATATGATTGGATTGAAGATGATAATATGGAAAATATAATACCTGTATTTGAACCTTACTCATATGATAAAGTAAACCCTGGTGTAGAAATTAAAATTATTAAATCTTGATAAAAGAAATAAAAAATGAATTAGATGTTGATTTAAAAGTGTTTAAAAATCTTTTTAAAATGATTAATTCAACTACAGAAGACAGAGATTTAGCTTATGTCACTATAAAAAATATGAATATGACGGACATATATCATATGTTGTTCTTAAAACTTTTATTTTTTACTGAAAGAGTATCTTATAGTGCATATTTTAATTTGCCATATAATACTGAAACTTGGGAAAGTTTAACAACACATAATATAGTTAAGCGTATAAACAAAGATGAAAGTGTTTATAAAGATAATTACAAATTAATTTATAAAAAATTAATATACAATCCGCTTTTTCATCCTGATATATATACAAATGATATAAAATAAAAATAATAAAAATGGTAGCAAACTTAGTTTCAAAAACAAGTAAAAATTTAATATTTGAAGAGCCCTTTTACGGGCTCTTTTTGGTTGGATTAAATAAATCCTTTACAGATAAAATTCCTACAGCTGGTGTCAGCAAGAATGGAATAGGTGTACAACTAACAGTAAATCCTGATTTTTTTAATTCTTTAAGTGAAAGACATAGAGTAGGTTTATTAAAACATGAATTACTTCATATAAGTTTTGGGCATTTAATTATGCGAGATATGTATAGTGATCACAAACTGTTTAATATAGCAGCTGATTTAGAAATTAATCAATATATAGATGATTTAGATCTTCCAGAAGGCGGATTATCTTTTGATTCTTTTCCTGAATTGCAATTTCCTGATAAAGCAGGTACCAAAGTATATTATAACATGTTAGACAAAGCACGTCAAGATGGTTCTTGTCCTTCTTTAGATTCACTTATGGATCAAATGGATGGTAACTCTCCATATTGTCATAAAACATGGGATGATTTTGAAGACATTCCTGAAGCTGAAAAAAAGTTAATTCAAAAACAAATTGATCATCAAGTTAAAGAAAATGCTGATGCAACAGAAAAAAGATGCGGCAGCATACCTGGAGAATTAGCAGACCTTATTCAAAGGTTAAGACATATTGAACCAGCTAAATTTGATTGGAAAGGATATTTACGCAGGTTTGTAGGAAATTCTTCAATTGTCTTTACAAAGAAGATAAGACGGAAATATAATAAAAGGTATTCTGGTAGTCCTGGTCTTAAAATTAAATTTAAAAATCATATATGTGTTGGTGTAGATACATCCGGATCTGTAAATCAAAATGAATTAAAAGAATTCTTTAATGAATTAGCTCATATGCATAAAACTGGACATAAAATTACAATTGTTCAATGTGATACAAAAATAAATTCAATCAAGGACTTTAACCCTAAAGAAGATTGGGAAATACACGGTAGAGGTGGAACAATATTTCAACCTGTTATAGATCATTATAACAAATTTGGGAAGTACACAGCTCTTATATACTTTACAGATGGAGAAGCAAGTACTCCACATAAATGTCCAAGCAATACTCTATGGGTTCATAGCAGTGTGTCTAACGTAAATGAAGATTTACCGGGATTAAAAATTCAATTAAATTAATATTAAAAAAAAAATTATGGCACAAGTAAATTTAAACATTGATGATCTAAAAGGATTCATGGGTCACATTATTAATAATAATAGATTCTTACAAAAAGAAGGAAAACTTCCAGTTTCAATAGAAGTATTGGGTGAATCGGGTATTGGAAAAACATCTACAGTAAAAGAAATAGCTGAAGAACATAATTTAGATTTTGTAAAATTAAATTTAGCTCAAATTGAAGAGCTTGGTGATTTAGTTGGATTTCCAACAAGACAGTTTCAAATGTATAAAGAACAAGTTGTAAAAGTTGGTAAATCCCAAGATTTACAATATTCACCACAAACAGCTGCTTCTGAAGATTTAACTAAAATTTCTCAAAATACTGTTACAAAAAAAGTTGGTCAGTGGGTTAATGAACTTGCTGTAGCTGACTATCTAAAAAATGGATACAAAATGACAGGTAAGAATAGAATGTCTTATTGTGCTCCTGAATGGATTGCTGATAAAAAAGCTGGCGGTATTTTATTGCTAGATGATTGGAATCGTGCAGATGTTAGATTTATTCAAGCATGTATGGAATTAGTTGACAGACAAACATATATTTCATGGTCTCTTCCTAAAGATTGGCATATTGTTTTAACTGCAAATCCAGATACTGGTGATTATATGGTTAATTCAGTTGATTCAGCGCAAAAAACAAGATATATAACGGCTAATCTTCAATTTGATGTAGATGTATGGGCTCGTTGGGCAGAAGAAGTAAATATTGATTCAAGATGTATTAACTTTTTATTATTACACCCTGAGCTTGTAACGCAAGAAACAAATGCAAGAGCAATTACTACATTTTTTAATTCAATTTCAAGTTTTGAAAATTTTGAAGACAACTTACCTTACATTCAAATGATTGGTGAAGGATCTGTAGGAGATGAGTTTGCATCTATGTTTACAGTTTTTATTAATAATAAGTTAGATAAACTTGTTACTCCAAAAGATTTATTAACTCATGATAATGAGTCTTATATTCTTGGTGAGTTAAGCGGGTGTATAGGTAAAGATGATAATTACCGTGCAGATATTGCATCTACACTAGCTACAAGATTAGCTAACTTTTCTGTAGTTTATTCTAAAGAAAATACAATTTCACAAAAAATCACTGATAGGTTAGAAGCTCTTTGTACAAGGGATTACTTTACTAATGATCTTAAATATTTAGTTGTGAGAACTATTTTTAATGGCAATAAACAAAAATTTAACAAACTAATGATGAAACCAGAAATTATTAAAATGACAATAAAATAAAAGAATATGGCAAATAAATCAGTATATCAAGAATACAATTTAGATGCACTTATTCACTTTGGATTGAAGGATGAGCCTATGTTTGGGCTCATCACTTCAAATCAAATTGATGATGTGCTTATAACACAAGACGTAACTACATATGAAAGAATGAAAGATATTTTATCAGGAGCTACATTAACTTCTACTAATTTTCAATCTTATAAAAGAGCGTTTATTTTACCCAAATGTCCTATATCTCAAGATAGAATTAAAGCTGCTTGTAAAGAACATAAAATAACTATTACTAATGATTATGAAGCAGCTGATTTTGTAATTACACATGATGACTTTTATGAAAAATTTCAACACGGTGAAAAAATTAAAACTCAAACTGTAATGTATCATTTATGGAATTATGAAGCTATGGATTCAAGTAATAATAGAATTAGAATGGTTGAAAACCACGATAAATCTGTAATATATGATACAAAATGGGAAGAACATACAAATTCTTATAATTGCAATACAACTGATTCATTAATGGATGAATGGGGACTTCCAGGTCTTGCTGTAAATTTAGCATACTTAATAGAAACTGGGCAATTGCAAACTTTAGATTCAGAAACATTGCTGCATTCTTCAGCAAATCTAATTGATCTTACAGAAGAATTAGTAGGAGAATTAAAAAGCTGGGTAGATTCATCAGATAGTGATAATTTAAGTCTTGCTGGTAAAATTTTACCAACAATAAACTATACAAAACATCCTCATTTAGTATGGGATTTAGCTCAAAAAATAGGAGGTAGAATGTATAATTTTAATAGAGATAAAGATGTTCAATATTGGATAGAGGCTGCAAGTATAAACGAGTTTTATCATATGAGTGCTCAAGATGTAGTTTTAAAATTTAAAGAAGAAGAAATACTTGATAAAAAATCATTTAGATTTCTTGAAAAAATAATACGTCAAGAGATTTCAATACATAATAGAGAATTATACACATTTAAAGTAAGTGTAAAAAAAGAATTTCAAAAATATTTAATATGAATGAATTAAAAAAAGTATACACTATATCAATAAGTATTAATAAAGAAACCACTATTGATACAGGAAATAATAACAATATATTAAAAGAAAACAGCCTGTCTTATGGTTCTAGTATTGGGAGTGATGTGGGAAAATATAAAGATGAAAATAATTTAGAATATGTATATGTGGGAGAGACAGATAGTTTAAATGTAAAATATAATTCAAACATTAAAGGATCTGATATTCAAGACAAGTTATTATACAGACACCCAAATTTAACATTACCTAGATCAAAAGTAGAAATATTAAAAGACAAATATAATGTTAGAGTTATAAGAGATGCGTCAAAATCTGATTATCAAATTATATCTAAGAAATATATTGATAGTATGTTTGTTCGTCAATGGGTGACTATATATCCTAAAGAATCTATAGTTAGATATATAAACAGATTTAGTCAAAATTTAAATACTGAAGCTGCTCTTTCACTGACAAAATTTTTAGAAAAAACTTCAGAAAATGCATATTTTAAAATATATATTAATAGAGGTTGGAGTACTGGTTTTGATTTTATATCAGATTTAGTTAGCACATCTCATATAGAAAGTGATGTCTGTATCCATAATGGAAAATATTTAACAAATATTGAAGCTTATAATAATCTTAACAATAAGTCTAATTTAATTTTAGATGAAGATGTTTCAAAAATATGTTCTGAAGATTCTGTAATAATAACAGAAGAACAATATGAATCTTTAGTTTCTATATTTAAATCAGAAGACAAAGATAATATGGCTATAGGTTTAGAAGTATTGGCAAATTGCAATATAGAAAAATCTTTAGATAAAGCTGCATTATTATATTTTCATTATAGTGATAGCTTTAGACATGTTAAAAATTGGAATAGCATAAATGTTAAAGCATTAAGAGTTGCGCTAGATCCAGTTGGCACAGTATCATATTACAGTGTAAATCTGTCTAGTTATAATAAGTTGTTTAACTTTTTAAAAAAAAATAATTCAATAACAGAATTTGCTTATAAACATGTACTTACAAGTATATCTGAAAGAGTACTTGCTAAAATTGGCTTAACAAATAGTGAAGTTTTTGAATTAAAGTTATCTGATATTAAACTTAAATCTGAATTTGCTGTAAAACAAGCTGATCCTAATCAATTAATTTTTGATGAAGAGAAGATGTATGAATTTTAGGGGTAGCCATAATTGATTGTTATTGGACGCATGTTTTACTTCATGCGTCCACCCCTTTTTAAAAATAACTTATGCCGGTAATCCGTTTAAAATCAAAAATTATTAAAAATGCAATTATGGAAAATCAAATAAAATCATTTTCAAAAAAAATCTATAAATTAGATAGTAAAGGAAAAGTGCGTGTATTGCACGTTTATACTAAAGACTCAGATGTACATCAAAATTCTGGAGTATATGGTAGTGAAAACATAATTAGTCACGTTCATACTTGTGAAGGAAAAAACATTGGTAAATCTAATGAAACAACGTCTGAGCAACAAGCTGTATTAGAAGCTGTATCTAAAATTGAAAATAAAATGTCTACTGGATATTTTCAAACAATTGAAGAAGCAAAAAGTAATGTAGTATTCTTACCTATGTTAGCTAAAGACTATAAAAAAGAATCGCATAAAGTAACATTTCCTTGTTATGTTCAGCCAAAATTAGATGGCATGAGAGCATTATATGGAAATATAAGAAGTGATGTTTTAGAATTTATATCTAGAAAAGGAAAATCAATTACTACAATGAGTCATATAGAGTCTGAGTTTAAAACATTAGATGTCATATTAGATGGTGAGCTATATGCACATGGTGAATCATTTCAAGAAAATATGAAACTTATTAAAAAAAACCGTGGTGAAGAAACAAAAAAAGTTAAATACCATGTATATGACATTATATCTAATAAACCTTTTAGTGAAAGATTTGAAATATTAAGAGACCTTATAGTAAATTATGCTAATGTTGAATTGGTACCTACATACTATATTGTTGATAAAAATGAACTAAAAAAACTTCATGAAGAATTTATTAGTGCTGGTTATGAAGGTACTATAGTTAGACATAGTAATGCTGGCTATGGAATTAATAAAAGAGATAGTCAATTATTGAAGTATAAAGATTTTATTGATGAAGCTTATGAAGTTGTAGATATTGTACCTAGCGATAAAAACCCTAATCAAGGTGTTGTTCATTGTACTATTGGCGGTGGATATACAGATGTAACTTTTGGATGTGGAATGAAATTTTCTCACAAAGAACGTGAAGAAATGTTAACTAACAAATCTGATTACATAGGTATGATAGCAGAAATACGTTTTTTTGAATACACAGATGATGGTATACCTAGATTTCCTGTATGTTATGGATTTAGATTAGATAAATAAGATGGAATGGACTGATGATGATATGCTTTTTTTTGCTAGAATAGCAAGTGAAGGATCTTATGGAGATTACCGAGGTTGCAAAACCCTTATAAGTAAATTAAATAGATATAAACAATTAAATAATATGAGTAGATACACTAAAGATTTAAAAGATGGAAGATATTTAGCATATGGCTTTGACCATGCTCTAGGTTATTTTTTTGATTTATTTGGCATTCCTGATGAAAAAGGTGAGTCAGAGCATTTAATAGAAGAGACATCTCTTTTTACAAAGATGAGTAACGGAAAAATGTTAGAACTAATGGACACATTTGATCTTCCAGAATCTCATATAGAAATGGTATCAATGGACAAACCAATTACATAATTATGATAGACAAACAAAAAGAAGAAGTGTTTTATGCTAAAGATTTTAACTTTAGCTACTCTTCCATTAACAAATTAAAATTTTCACCTTCTTTATTTTATAAAGATTATATACTGTTGGATCGTGAAGTCCAAACTGAAAAGCATCTTATTGAAGGTAAGCTTATTCATTGTCTTTTATTTGAGCCTGAAAACCTTAAAGAAAAGTTTAATGTTGTACCAGGAAAAAGTCCTAGTGATAATATCCGAAAAGTAATGAAGGACATGACTTTGTATACAAATGAAAAAGAATTATTTGATATTAGTGATCAGATAATTCTTGACTCATTAAAACATATGGATCTTTATCAATCTCTTAAAACAGATGAATCTAGAATATTAAAAATAAGAGTTCTTGATTTTAAACCTTATTGGGAATTTTTAAATAATAAAGTTATTGATGTTGTTGATAATGATACTTTAGAACGATGTAAACGTCAAGTAGAAATTTTAGAATCTAATGAAGATGTAATGCATCTATTTAGAAGTGATCCAAAAAGTGATTTTGAATTAGACACAGTTACAACATACGCAGAACAATATTTGCAGTCTGATTTGCAAAATTATAAATTTGGATTGCATGGATATATAGATTATTTTAAAATTAATGATGAAACTTCCCAAGTTACTATTTGTGATTTAAAAACTACAAGCAAAACTATATCTGATTTTACAGAAACAATTGATTTTTATAACTATTGGTTACAAGCTGCTATTTATTATAAATTAGTTTATGATTATGTTAAATTAAATAAAACTTTAAAAAGTTATGAATATTTGTTTAAATTTGTTGTTATAGATAAATATAATCAAGTATATGTTTTTGATGTTTCTGAATCCACTATGCATAAGTGGGGGCAAGGCTTAAGAGCAACTTTAAATGATATAAATATTCATTATACTGGGAAAGATTATAGTTTACCTGTTGAGTTTTTAAAACCTAATAAATTTATTCTATAATATGATAAGTGCTTATACACATTATTTTCAAAAATCAAAAATTTTTTTATATCCTCTTTTAGGTATTAGCAAGGGTAAAGACTATGTTCCAACAGAAACTTATATTTGCTGGGATGGTCTTTATGCTGCAAATGATTATAAATATATCTGTATTTATAATGCTAAAAGAGATAAGAAATATAAATTATTTGAAGATAATGTGATAAAGCATCTTAATAATTATGAATCATCTTTTAGTTTAGATGAAAATAGACATGTTTATATTTTTGATTATTCAGAACATAAGCATGATTATGAAATGTTTATTAAGGGCATGTATTCAAAATTATCTTTAAAATCTAAAAATAAAATACTTGATTATTTTGGAAAAATAGGCAAAATTAGCAGTTATATTAAAAGCTATTTAAATCCTGAAGAATACCATGATGTATATGCTGAAGCACTTTTGGTAAGTGTAGATTTAATAAAAGAAGTTTATGAAATATGTAGCATTCCAGATATAAAAAAAGAAACCTTATTTGATAAAATACCAAATGAATATTTGATATTTGAAAATAAATTAATACATTTGGAAAAAACAAATCAATGAGTACAAAAAACCAAATAGGTCAAAACATGATGTTAATTTCATCAGTTTTTAGAAATGTTAAATCATTTAGTTTAATGCCAGTCAATGATGACTGCCCATATGTTGAAGCAATGTTTGATCCTAGTTCAGGAATTATTGCTGTTATAACAAAAATTAGAAAACAATCTTTTCACATGATGCCAAGATTAGATGATAGCGGTGAACCTCAAAGACTTAAAGCACCTAATAAAGAAACCGGTAAAGTTCACAAAGAACAAAGAATGGCTATAGAAACTTTTTCTGAAGTTTATATTGTAGATAAAGAAGAAATTAAAAATTTCATTGGATTATTTGCAATTAATGCCGCATCATTTGATTATGATCAATTTCTTAATGTTGATGTGAAAGAAACTAAAAAATCTTCTCTTATACTTCCAGGTTAAAATTTAACTTATGTTTATAGAAAAGGCTGTTTATTCAGCCTTTTTTTTTGCTTTAAAATTAAATTAATATTAAAAATTATGAAAACAATTATAATAATGATAGCAGCTATGAGCCTAAATCATAGTGCATTAAAAATTAAATCAAGTTTATTTATTGAATTAGATAGAGGAACAAGATATTATTGTGAAGTAAGACAATGTGACAATGATCCATTTACAACAGCTGACGGATCTATAATTGATCCAATTAAATTAAAAAACAAAGAAATCAGATGGTGTGCATTATCAAGAGATTTGATATGGAATAAATACAGGCAGGGAATTCATGCAGAAGGTTTTAGAGGACTTTATGAATTTGGTGATACAATCTTTGTAATATCTGAAACGTGTCCACAAATCAACGGAAAATGGATAATACACGATACAATGAACAAACGTTATAAAAAATCAATTGACTTTTTAATTGATCCTGTGAATAATAAGCCTAAACTAGGAGTCTGCAAAGATGTAAAAATACTTAAACCTGACTATACAGCTTATAAGCCTAACTAAAAAATAGAATAATTTTAAATTAAAACAATGAAAAAAGCACATTGGGTTCATGATTATGAAACTTTATGTAATTGTTTTGTTGCTGTGTTTGAACATTATAAAACTTCTGAAAGAAAAGTTTATGTTATACACGATCTGCAAAATGATCTTAAAGAATTCCTTAAGTTTTTAGAAACTAATGAGGAAAATAAAGAGTGGCATATATCATACAATGGTTTAGCCTTTGATGCTCAAGTCACTCAATATATAATGAATAACGCCCAACTATGGGAAAACATGTCCGGATGTGCAATAAGTGAAGCTATTTATTTATTTGCTCAAGAAACAATAGCTAGACAAAATAGAAGAGAGTTTGGTATTTATGCTCCTTGGGATATGGCTATAGGTCAAATTGATTTATTTAAAATGCATCATTGGGACAATCCTGCTAAACGTTCTAGTCTTAAATGGATACAATATAGTATGGACTGGGAAAACATGCAAGAAATGCCTATAGATCATACTACACCAATTAAAACGCAAGAAGACTTAGATATGATTATTAGTTATTGCATTAATGATGTAACTTCTACTAAAGAGATTTACAATAGATCTCAGCCACAAATTAAATTACGTAAAGAGTTAACCTCTCAATATAACATTGATTTATTTAGTGCTTCTGAGCCAAAAATTGCTAAAGAATTATTTGCATACTTTTTAAGTAGAAAGTTAAATGTACGTGAGCGTGAAATAAAACAAATGAAGACTTATAGATCTATAATTAAAGTTAAAGATCTAATACTTCCTTATATAAAGTTTACATCTCCTGTGTTTCAGCAAGCTTTAATAAGATTTAATTCTTTAGAGCTTGATGCAATGAGTCTTAAAGGTCAATTTAAATACAAACTTGAACACAAAGGTGTTCATACAACTTTTGCTTTAGGTGGTATTCATGGTGCTAGAAAAAGTGGTGTATATAAATCAGATGAAGATCATATTATTATGTCTTCAGATGTCACTAGTTTCTATCCTAATTTGGTTATTAGAAACAATTGGGCACCAGGTCATTTTCCAAAAGAAGAATTTTGCGAGCTATATGAATGGATTTTTGATGAAAGAGTTGCAATTCCAAAGTCTAATCTCATGAATTACGTATACAAAATTATACTTAATTGTATATTTGGTTTAAGTAATGAAGAGAATAGTTTTTTTTATGATCCGGAACTATGCATGCGTATAACATTAAATGGCCAATTAAGTTTGATGATGCTATATGAAATGATATGTGAAAGAATTCCAGAAGCATTTGGTTTACTTCAAAATACAGATGGTGTTGAAATTAGAATTCCTAGAGATAAAAAAGATCTTTATTTAAAGATTTGCAAAGAATGGGAAGATTTAACTAAACTAAATTTAGAACATGATACTTATGAAAAAATCATATTAGGTGATGTAAATAATTATATTGCCGTTAATGAATATAAAGAGGTTGATTTGACTAATTGGAGAAAGATTAAAGAAAATAATCCTCATTACTTATTTAAAGTAAAAGGGTCTCAATTTATGTATGCTGCAGTTAAGCTTAAAGGGAGATTTAATTTCCATGATTTAGCTCTTCATAAAAATAAATCAAAGCTTATAGTTCCTAAAGCAATATATAATTACTTTGTTAAAGGTGTTCTTCCAGAAGATTACGTAACTCAGAATAAAAACATATTAGATTATTGTATTGGTATGAAATCAAAAGGAGCTTGGAAACAAGTTTCAAGATCAATAGATGATGGTTTATATTCAGAAAAAAAACTTCAGAAAATAAATAGATATTATATATCTAAGCCTGGAAAAGAAAGCGTGAAAATGATTAAGGTTAATAAAGATGATGGAAGAGAAATACAATGTGAAGCAGGTGTTTGGGAACAAACAATATATAATGATATAAAGTTAAAACTTAAATGGGATGACTATAATATTAATACAGCCTACTATAGCAAAGCTATTGAATCTGAAATAAACAATATATTATCCGCAAGTATTAATCAATTAAAATTATTTTAATGAAAGAATTAAAATATAAAATATTATCATCCATAATAATGATTTTAATATTAGCAATAACTGCCTATATAATTATGGTATAAATTTGGAATAAACCAAAGTAATTTATACATTTACACTTATAAAGTTTAAAAAATGAAAAGTCAAACTAACGTAGAAAAAAGCTATGTGCTTAATGCCCCACTACCAAACCATGGTAGTACATATACAGTTATATCACATAAACAAGTGATAGATACTACAAAACAAATGCTATCTAATAGTGGCTTTGTTGTTACACATGAATATTATAGAGCAAATGGTCAAGGTCAAGTTGCTCAAGGTATATATCATATAAAATCTATACATAATCCTGAAAATTCAACAGATAATGATTTAGGGATGATGTTTGCTTGGACAAACTCCTATGATAAGTCTATAAGGTTTCAGTGTGCATTAGGAGCCTATGTAATGGCTTGTTCTAATGGAATGGTATGTGGAGAACTTAATTATGCTAGAAAGCATACAGGGACTGCAGATCAAGAAATTAAAATGCAAATATCTAGTCAAATTAAAAATGCTCAAAAAGCATTTGATAGAATTAAAAAAGATAAAGATGCGTTAAGAACAGTTACATTATCAGAAAAACAGCAAGCTGAATTATTAGGTAGAATGTTTTTTACTGAAGATTTAATTAGTCCTAGACAAATGAGCACTGTTAAAGATGAAATGGAAAAGCCATCTTTTGATTATAAAGCAGATCAAGATAATGCTTGGGCTTTTTATAATCATGTAACACATGCTTACAAGAGTGTTCATCCAAGGTCTTGGTTAAGCGACACTAAAAACTTTCATGATTTTATGACAGCAAATGTATTAAAAGGTATGGGTATTATAAATACAGATACAATTAATACAAATAATGTTGTAGATCAAAATGAAAGTGATGTTATGTTAGATTTAGAAGAAAAGTCTGAAATTCATATTGAACCTGAATTAGCAGATGTAGTATTTGAAGATGATGGCAAAGCCGTTCCGGTATATGTTGAAAAAGTTATTCAACAAAAAGAAGATATTGAAGAATCAAATTATGATTTTGAACTTTGATTGCAATAGGTTTAATATTAAAAGCTTTAATAGCCGTTGGTATTATCTATCTTATAGCTACAAGACAAGATAGGTATTAAAAACATTTTCTGAAAGAAAGATATGAAAAGAGAAACCAACCCGCTAGTTACAATGTTCTAGCGGGCTCTTTTTGTATTTTATTTTATGCTTCTACTTTAGCATCTGTAACATGCCAATTTCCAGAAATTAGATCATAATATGCTGTAATATATAGCCATTTACCAGGTAAAGTTGCTGAAGGCAATGTAACGGCTGCACCAGCTGTTGTGTTGAATAAAGTCCATATAGAATCCCAAGTTAATACTTTTGAAAAACCATCATCTTTTATTTTAAGAATTAATTGTTGTCCATCTCTCAAAGCATTAATAGGAGCACCTATAACAAGAGGAGTAGCGGCTTGTGCAGAAATCTGCGCCATCCCAATATCTGTTACATCTATTACCCAAGGTATTATTATTTTTTCTTCTGTTATAGAGGCAGGTAAATTTGTTGAAATTTTTACCACTCCAGTTGTAGTAGAAAAAACAGTTTTAGTAGTTAAACCAGTTGCTGATCTAAAATCAAACTTATTTGCAGATCCTACAACTTGTCCTTCATTCATTACATCTATAGTAGCAACGTTTAATTGCGGACCATAACCTGTTTGTAATTTAATATCATCTAAGGCAATTTGTACTGTAGGACTTAATGTTGTGCTACAACATCTATATAATGAGAAATTTAAATATCCAATTGTATCTACTGTTCCTGGATTAGATCCAAACAATGCCGTTGGTATTGTTACTAGTTGCCATGTATTGATTAAAGAAAAATCTATATAATTACCTGCTTCTACCCAACCTAAATAACCTGCGGTAGAAGAATTATCACCATACGCAAATATTCTAAAATAACTTATGTCAGCATCTACTAAACTTGCAGGAAGATTTATTCTAAAGCTTAAG
>TARA_R110001592_G_scaffold33101_1_pt1 | contig 21744 bp, 7 predicted proteins | sample TARA_R110001592 | Tara Oceans TARA_R110001592 (sample SAMEA4398387) | marine metagenome | biome: Polar Biome; feature: [SRF] surface water layer (ENVO:00010504); material: water (ENVO:00002006), including particulate matter (ENVO:01000060) such as... | depth 5 m | reverse complement strand
AGGGGTTATATAACACCTCAAGAGTTTAACTTATTTGCTAATCAAGCACAAATGGAAATATTTGAACAATATTTTTATGAAAAAAATCAATATAACAGACTACCAAAAGACAATACACCTTACGCTGACTTAGATCACATGCTTGAGGAAAAAATAAGTATATTTAAAAAAAGACAACAACCTGTTAAAATTACAAATCAATTTGGTAACGGGACTTTACCAACAGATCTTTACAGGTTAGACAATTTAACTAGAATGGCCTTAACTGACGTTGCTGGTGATTACGCTAACATAATAGAAGAAGTTACTGAAGATGAGTTGTTAGTTTTAGAGCGAAGTCCTTTGGCTAGACCAACACCAACTAGACCTATATACGCTAGGGTTTCAGGTGTTGCTGTAAAAATAAAACCTCATAGCTCTTCACCGTCAGCTTCAGCTGCACCGTTTTTTACGGTAGAAGGTTTTGATGTTAACAATACCCACTCCACTGTTGTAGTTAGTACTGGTTCAAATAAATATAGTTTTATAGAAGTAGGGCAAGATGTTAGTGGTGCTGGTATACAAGCTGGCACAACTGTTACTGTTGTAAACAACGGAACTATAACACTTTCTTTAGCTGCTAATGCTAGCGCAGATCCTACCACCTTAACATTTGCAACAGATGATATAAAATGCAATTACATTAGAAAACCTGTGGATGTAAATTGGGGTTATACAGAAATAAATGGAGTTGCATTATATAATAGTTCGTCTTCTACTGATTTTGAGCTTCACAACTCTGAAGAACCATCACTGGTTTATAAAATACTAGCTCTGTCTGGTGTTTCAATATTAGATACAAATCTATTTCAAGTTGCTTCACAGGAAGGAATGAAAATAACACAACAAGAAAAACAATAATAAATGGGATTACTCGACGGCCAAACACAAGCTCAATATCAAGCAGCTACACTAGGTGCTTATCAATTTGTTTCTTTAGAAAACATAATAGATCAGTTTATAATAGCTTATGTTGGTGAAGATAAGATTATACCGAAGATAAAAAGAAACATAGTATCGTTTCATGCTCAAAGAGCTTTGCAAGAATTATCGTTTGATACTTTTAAATCAACAAAGGCTCAAGAAATAGAAATACCTGCAAATCTTCAAATGATTTTACCACAAGACTATGTTAATTATGTTAAGCTTACATGGAAAGATAACGCTGGTATAGAACATTTACTGTACCCAGCTTCTAAAACCTCCAACCCTAAAGCTATAAAACAAAACACAGACGGAACATATAACCTTACTAACAACGAGTTAGATTTTGAGACTGAGTCTGACACTTGGAAAGCTTACAAATCTCTAGCTCCTTCAGAAAACATCAATAACGATTACGATGATAATGATACTAGCTTTGATGTTAACGTTGGGCAAAGGTACGGATTAGACCCTCAACACGCTCAAGTAAATGGCAGTTATTATGTTGATAATTTAGAGGGAAAAATACATTTTAGCTCTAATATTAACGGAAAAACTGTAACCTTAAAATATATAAGTGATAGTCTTGGTACAGATGCTGAGATGCAAGTTCACAAATTTGCTGAAGAAGCAATGTATAAGTGTATAGCATACGCTATATTGTGTACTAGATCAAACGTTCAAGAGTATATAGTGCGTAGGTTTGGAAAACAAAAGTTTGCATCTGTAAGAACTGCTAAATTAAGACTATCAAATTTAAAGATAGAAGAATTAACTCAAATACTTAGAGGTAAATCTAAGCAAATAAAACACTAGTATATGCCTGAGATTAAAAACACTTTCACGTCGGGGAAGATGAACAAAGACCTTGACGAGAGATTAATACCTAAAAATGAATATAGAGATGCGCTGAATATTGATATTGCAACCACAGAGGGTAGTGATATTGGGTCAGCGCAAAATTCTTTTGGTAACTTACTAGTTTCTAATGTTACTAACAGTAGTAATAATGGTGGAAAATGTATTGGTAGTATTTTAAATCCAGAAAATCAAAAAGTAATATGGTTTGTTTCAGGACTGCTTGTTGATTCAATAGTTGAATTTGATCAAGTAGCAGATTCAGTAGAACCTATATTGGTAGATGCACACGGTGGTAGTGCTGGTTTTCTAAACTTTTCTAATGATCACTTAGTAACAGGTATTAACGTTATGGAAGGTCTTTTGTTTTGGACTGATAATTTGAATGAACCAAAAAAAATAAACATAGACAGGTTTAAGTTAGGAGCTGCTACAAACGATGTTTTTACAACTACTACTAAGTTTGTAAAAGTACAAGGTGATGGATCTCATGTTGTAACAAGTAAAAACGTGGCCGAAGAACATATTACCGTAATTAAAAAATACCCTTTAAACGCTCCTTCTTTAAAGTTAGACAGAGATGCTAGTGATTCTGTTGATCCAGCGTTAACTCAATTAGTACACCCTCAAAAAACCAGTAGAACTAGTAACGGTAATCCTTTTGCTTTAGGTTCTACAAACAGCTCTGCTCAATACAACACTACAACTCTAAGAGCAACAAATGCGGCTATAAACTCAACAACAGTTTCTTTTGCTAGTGAAACTTTAAACCAAATCGATTGGAACGACGTTTCAGTTGGTATGACATTTACTGATAATAGTGGGAATACACCTTCTAGTCACAAAGCTGCTAATGGAAATATTATTGGTGTGGCAGCGGTAAGTTCAAACAGTGTTACTTTAACAGCAGCACCAAGCACAACAATAAGTAGTGGTACCACCGTTGGCTTTAGAAGAGCTTTAAGTAATAATCAAACAGTAGGTTTTTGGAAATATGTTGACAATGACAACGTTACTCGTGTAAAACCACCAGGAACATCTTCAGAAAGCAACTTGCTAGATACTTTAGACCAACCTGTTTTAGATAACAATGGTGTTAATATTAGAATACAAAAATTAGTTTTTTCACCTAGACCAAACTACAACACCGGTGATATTATTGTTTTAGAAGCACCAAACACAAACACTACAACCGACTCTGAAGATGTTGTTAAAATAAGACTAAGACTTTTACAAGAAGACACTGATTTTCTTGTTAACAGTACACATGCTGTTTTAGCTTCTACAAGTTTTAGAAAAGTTTTTGATGTAGTTATTTTAACTATAGATCCTGCTATAGCAAACATGGACAACGCTGATTTAGATTCTTGGACTGTTAGAAAAGAAACAGACACAGCTATATTTAACGATAACTTTGTTAGATTTGCTTACAGATGGAAGTATATTGATGGTGAATATTCTTGTATATCAGCTTTTAGTCCTGTTGCTTTTTTACCAACAGAACAAGGTTATGACTTAGACTCAGAAGTTGGTTTTAATAAAAACATGGTAAACACTGTTAGTAAAATTACTTTACAAGACTTTGATGAACAACCAGATGATATTCATTCATTAGAAATTTTATCTAAATTTTCTAACTCAACAAATATATATAAGTTTCAAACAATAAAATCTAGTGATTTAGCTTCATTCACGTCTTTGGTTATTACAAGTGACCAGTTAAACGCTATGCTGCCTAGTAATCAACTTCTTAGAGCTTATGACAATGTACCTGTTAAAGCAAAAGCTCAAGAAATAACAGCTAACAGGCTTTTATATGCAAACTACACGCAGCAATACAATTTACTAGGAGAAGATCCTATTTTTGAGTTAAGCATGGAGTCAAACATAACTGAAGAAGAAAACGGTAAAGCTTTTAAATCAATAAAATCGTTAAGAGACTATCAGTTAGGTGTTGTTCTTTTAGATAAGTATGGTAGACAAACACCAGTTTTTTCACCATCTTCAACTAATCCAGAAAAATCTAAGATATCTTTAACTAAAGATGCTTCTTACACTGCTAATAAGTTTTTTGTTAAATCGGATTTTATGGTACCTGATTGGGCTACTCATATAAAGTATTATATAAAAGAGCCACAAAGCGAGTACTATAATATTACTATGGATAGAATATATCAAAACATAAATGAAGAGTTTGCGTGGGTTTCTTTTCCTACAAGTGATATAAACAAAGTTAACGAGGGAGATTTAATTGTTCTTAAAAAAGCTCATGATTCTAGTGGTCAAATACAAACTGGTGTTACTCCTCAGTATAAAGTTTTAGCTAAACAAGGAGAAGCTCCAGATGCTGTTAAAATAAAAAGAAAATTATTAGGTAGAATAGAAAATGCTATTTTTGCAACATCAAGTAGTAACACTACTGGTTACCCAATAGAAGGTGGTATAACGGTTATTATAAGAGGTACAGAAAATAATAACGATGCTATAAAGGCTTCGTCAGAAGTTTCTTCTGATAATAGATACATAAGAATAGGATCTTATTTAAAAAATACAGTTTCTAGTTACTACCAAGTAGAAAGCATTGTAAAGCACGATGGCAACGACGATGGTGATTTTGAAGACGGCGATGATTACTGGGAATTTACACTTATGAAGCCTTTTGAAAGCGATGTTAATTTCATTGGTGTTGCTCCCGGAAGTACATCAAGAGCTGAGTACTTTGAACTTTTTGAAGATAGAGAAAACGAATTTGATGAAGAGTTTCAAGGTAAGTTTTTTATAAAAATATTAAAAGATGATATACTACAGCAATATGTAATATCACCTAACAACTCTAGTGGTATTGTTTACGGTATTAAAACAACACAGCAAATATATTGGATTCAAAATGTTTACACCAATGATGATAGCGATCAAGAAACTGGAGCACAGGGTAATGATGTAGATAAAAACATTTTAGGGTCTGATGATTCAACTCATTTAAACCTTGTTTATAATGGTGTTTTTCCTGGTTATGAAGCTACTGAAAATGATCCTAAGTTATGGGCAAAAGATGGAAATGCTTCAAATGGAACAGCTTACGGTATACAATACAAAGACTGGACATACAAAGGGCATAGCGATATGCGTACTACTGTAAACAGCACTAGTCATGGGCATCAAAGATATGCTATTGACCAAGCTTGGAGTTTTAAACAGTGGAGTAGTAGAGGTTCTGCTTCTGGACACACAGGAGACAATCACGACAAGCAAATGGGTATAGGTTTTAGACTAGGTTCTAGATCTTGTAACTTTAGACTTTTTAACATTGGTCCTGGTTTTCATAGAAGAGACAGTCCTGGTGGTTATGAGTTTGATAGACCTTATGGACCTAGAAGATCTTTAATAGAAAAAAATTATAGCTTATTTAAAGCTTTAGGTACTGTTGGTACAAAATTTAGATGGACAGAAGATCCAGAAGAAGTAATATATACTGTTGAAATATCCGAACTGCTTGATGTTAATAATTTTACAAACAGTCCCTCTGACAATGATTTTGAAAATAGAACAAATCAAGGTGTTAGATGGCGTTTAAAATTAGATAAACCTATAATGTGGACACCAACACATGAATATCTTTCTGGCACAACAACAGCAAACCCAGGTAAAATAAAACCTTATGATGGTACAGCTAAAAGTGATCCTGCAAATTGGACTGGAGACACTACTAGTTGGAGTTCAGATGATTTAAAACCAAACACTTCAGAAATACAAATATTAGTTCCAGTAACAGATTTAGACACTTTTTCAAGTGCTAGTCCAGCCGTGTTTGAAGTACAACCAAAAGAGCAGGCTGATTTAAATATTTTTCATGAAACACCTTCAACATCTTTAATTATAAAAGACGACATGTTTATTGAGACAGATGTTGTTAAGCCAGACGGGACAATTGATGAAGATGTTTTTGATGCCAATGTACAGATAGAAAACATAACTAGTAGTATTTTTGTAAATTCTTTTGTAATAAAAGATAGTTCTCCTTTTGGAAAACAAAATAAGCATATAGTAGCTGGTTCTACCGTAACTATATTTTCAAAAGATGAAGGAGGAGCTGTTTTATTTAAACAAAAGCTAATAATTACTGATGACGCTGTTGCTCCTGGGCTTACTAGAACTGTAGCTATAGGATTAGGTCCTATAACCCCAGTACTTCCACAATTTCACTATAAAACATCTTTAAACTTTTTCAACTGTTACTCTTATGGTAATGGTGTTGAGTCTAATAGAATAAGAGATGATTTTAACGCGCCTACTATTGATATGGGTCCTAGAGTTAGTACAACTTTTGAAGATGTCTATAAAGAAGAAGTTTTAGGTAGTGGCATAATATACTCTGGTGTTTTTAATGGTAAAAGTGGTGTTAATAACTTAAATCAGTTTATACAAGCTGAAAAAATTACAAAAGATCTTAACCCTAGTTATGGTACTATACAAAAGCTGTTTACTAGAAACACAAACGTAATAGCTTTTTGTGAACACAAAACTTTAAAAATACTATCTAACAAAGATGCTATGTTTAATGCTGATGGAAACCCACAGTTACTATCAACAAACAACGTTTTGGGCCAAGCAGTTCCTTTTGCTGGAGAGTTTGGTATATCTAAAAACCCAGAATCATTTTCTAGCTATGGATATAGAGTTTATTTTTCAGATAAAAATAGAAACGCAGTTTTAAGACTTTCTAACGATGGCTTAACTAATATAGCTAATTATGGTATGTCTACGTTTTTTAAAGAAAATCTTTCTGATGCTGGTGACATTATTGGTAGTTATGATGAAGATAAAGATACTTACAACTTAACATTTAACTCTAAGACAATTAGTTTTTCTGAACAAATTAATGGTTGGACAAGTTTTAAATCATTTCTTCCTGAAAATGGATTTTCTGTAAGCGGTGATTACTACACTATTTTTGAAGGAGAATTATATCAGCATAATGCTAATACATTAAGGAATAATTTTTATGGTGTACAGTATAACTCTACTTTAGATTTTGTTTTCAATGAAGCACCTTCTATTATAAAGTCTTTTAAAGCTTTAAACTATGAAGGTACAACATCAAGAATATATCAATCAGAAAATGATGATTTATCACTAACAACAAATGGTTGGCACGCTACTAAAATAGCTACAGATAAACAAAATGGTAAAATACCTGAGTTTAAAGAAAAAGAAGGTAAATGGTTTAATTTTATTCAAGGTACAAACAATATTATAGCTAATTTAGACCCACAAGAGTTTAGTGTTCAAGGTCTTGGTGTTTGTAGTGCTATTACTGTTGCTAGTGGAACCCACAATACTCAATATGTACAGAATTTAAGAATATTTTCACCACTGTCATCGCCTACATTGGCTTTGGTTGGTGGTATTTATGGTTTTTCTGGTGGTAACTTTCACCCAACATCAGATGTTGGTAATCCAGCAGCTATAGGCCAAACACACAGTCCTAGTGGTTTTACTTTAAACTCTGCTACTAAAATTACTGGTACAGCTGTTGCTAGTTTACAGTATTTAAAAAGTATTGTTGATGACTTAACGCCTGGTGAAACATATACATTGTCCGCAACTGTAACTATAACTGCTAACCCAGAGAATAAAGCTATGGGATTTTCGCGAAGAAGTGGTGTAAGTCAAAACGCAAGAAGAACTACTACTGGTGTTATATCAGATACTTTTAAAGCCACAAACTCTGACATAGATCTTTTTAAAGGTAGTAGTGTTGCTGGTAACATAGACAATATATCTATTGCAAAAACAAACCCTAGCGAGGAACGTTACCCTAAATATATAATAAATAACCACCAGTCAAACGCTACAAAAACAACTAAAGAAATAATTGTAAATAGATCTTCTGGAACAATAGCAAGTGGAGGTACTGAAGACAAGTTTTTCTATGTTCACCCTAAGATTGTTAATGGCCAAAAATGGAGTGTTAGAGTTAGCGACACAACTGTTAGTGAAAGCTCTGATCCAAACTCTTTAATGGGCACCGTTGTTAAGGAAGATGGTTTTATAAACGGTAGCACATGGACAGCTAGTAATGCGCATCAAGGCTTGCATACAAACGTAGTTAGATTAAAAGTACCAATATCAGGTTCTATGCCTGCTTATGACATTGTATCTCTTTTAAAAGCCACAGTAATACCTAAACTAACACAAAACACGTAACATGGCAAATATAGTAACTGATAAAAATTTTTGTACTGAAAACTCTGGGTCAACATACAGCGTAGCTGGTGTTCCGCTGACTATAGCAACTTTGTTTACTAAAACATTCACTGTTACTAGTGGTTATGTTTTTAAAACCGCTCCTTCTATTAATTTTTCAGAAGTTAGTGATCCAAAAAGTTATACAGTAGCAATAAATGACACTGGTTCTATTGCTGGGGGAAATTTAACTGTTAGATCTTTTGTTGTAAAATACAAATATCCTTTAAAGCTAGTCACTAATGATACTATTAATTTTAGCGCTAAGGCAGAGCTAAACATAGCAGCGTCAACAAGTAAGATATATAATTTTAACATAGCCAGTGGAACATTGTTAAGAAGTGGAGAAACTAGACAGGTTTCAATATATGGAGATCCTGGTGCTACACTAACCTTTGACGTTAAAAATGCCTCTAACAGCTCTATACGGGGTGGAGCCAGCACTGTTACGATACCTAGCGATGGTTTGTATTTAGAAGACATTATATTTCCAGCATCAATATCAACAACAAGCTACTCTGTTATTTTTACTGAAATAAACAATAGTTTTTTAACTATGACATCTCCTCAAACAGTTACAATAAACCAATACGCTACTACGGTTTTAAGTTTTGGTTTAACAGAGGGCGCAAATGATTTTATTGTTCAACATGCAACACGCTCTGCCTCTGGAAACGTTGGAGATAGAAGTGCTTTTGAAACACGTCTAAGTTTGGAGCAGACACATAATTACTGGACTATAACATCTCAATCATCTGTTATAAGTTTAAAAAACATAAATTTTACAGCTAATGACTGGACAGGAACAACGGCTGGTACTTCTAACACTTTAACTGGAGGTTCTATTGTTAACTTTGGAGATTTAGAAGCGCCAATATATCCTACTATAACAGCGGTAACTTATTCTAGCGCTACTCAAGGTGCAACAATAGTTTTACTTGCTGACAGTGGTTCTGCTTACCCAGTATATGTTGGCATGCGTGTAACTGGTAGTGGTATAACCAGGTCTGGCGCAAGCTCTTTAATAGTTATTAATGTTAGTGTAAACTCTAACAATTTAACAACCGTTACATGTAATCAGACTTCTGGTGGTACAATTGCAGCGGGTACAACGCTTACTTTTCACTCTGTAGCTCATGTTTATGGGCAACTACGTGTGTTAAACTTTGGCACGAGTAATCAAAACTGTAACGCAGATGCCGCTGGTATTATTGCTTTTAACGAAGCTCCAACAGCCGCTTCACAAGCTAATGTAGCCGCTACTAGAAGTGTAGCTAAAGAAATAACTTTAACAGGTGCGGATCCAGAAGGAGATGCTTTAACTTTTACAATTACTAAACTACCTGGTAACGGAACTTTGCAGTTTACAAATTCACAAAACCAATCTCAAACAGTAAATTGCAGTGATAACGTAGTGTCACATGTTATAGGTAATTCAAAAGTAGTGGCTTATACAGCATCGTCAACAGGTGGAACAACGTTAACTTTCAAGGTTAATGATGGACAACAAGACAGTGGAACTGGAACAATAAATATTAACGTAACAGGAGGATAATATGGCAACAATAAGAATAACACTACCCTTACCGGTAAACACTTCACTACAACCAAAGGTTTCAACCGTAGCAACCGCAAGCTCAAACACCGCTGATAGTGGTGGTTGGGATATTATATACTTTGTAAAAATGGTAGATGGTAAACAGAGCGGAGGAGTTATAGAGCTTGGTGAGTGTATAGCAGTTGTAAAAGGAACAACAACATACACTGTTGATGTTGAAACAGATGGAAATGAAATTTTACCAATAGCAAATGATTATATATTTTTTGGAAAAAATAATAAAATAAGTACATCCAGTCTTAGTGGTTACTTTGCTGATGTACAGATGACTAATGATTCAACAGCTTCTGCAGAACTATTTGCAGTTAGCGCAGAAATTTAAAAAACACTTAAAAAGTGTAATTATAACTAATAACAAAATAAAATAATATGCCTTTACCAATAGCAGCAATGATGATACCGGGTGCGATAACAGCCTTGGGCAGTTTAATCGGTGGAAAACAACGTAGAGAAGATCAAAGAATAGCTAGAGAAGAATATAATTCTAGAAAAAGTGATTATCAAAACATGGAGTTTAGTAATCCTTACTCAAACATGACTAATGTTTATGAGGACTTAGAGGTTAATACTCAACAAGCAGACTATATGTCACAACAACAAAACCAATCATCAGCAAATATGATGGATGCTTTGTCTGCGTCGGCTGGAGGATCTGGTGTTGCTGGACTTGCTCAATCATTAGCTAACGCAAATACACAAGCTGCTCAACAATCATCAATGGTTATTGGCCAACAAGAACAAGCAAATCAACAAGCTATGATGGGTGAACAATCAAGGCTTAACAACATGGAAGCACAAGGTAATGCTATGGTTGATCAACAAGAGCAAACCAGAACAAAAACTCTTCTTGGTATGTCGCAAACAAGATATAGAGAGGCAAACCAAGCAAGACAAAAAGCAAGAGACACAATGATGGCTGGTATAGGGCAAATGGGTAGTGCTATGATAAGTGGTGTTGATGCTGGAGCAAAAATGTTTAAAACTACATAGACTATGGCAAAACAACAACAACAACAAATGGGTCCAATGACAGGACAACGAAGGTCAAAACAACCAAGGGGTAGTAACTTAGAGTCTATGCTTATACAAGGTGAGGCTGGTTTGAATGAAACTATGGATTTTAATGCACAGTTTATAGCTAACCCTATGATGCAGGCTATAAATAATACTTTTGCTAGAGATGCAGCTAAAGGTAATTTGTTACAAAAAAACATACAAAAAGGTAGTGAAAAAATTGATACAAAAACTGGTGAGTTAGTTAAAACTATTGGTGATAGAAAAATTAGAAACACACTTTTAAAGTACACTAGAAACTTAAAAGGCATATTTGCTAACTCTGGTGGTCAAGGTATGGATGTAATAGAGGGTGAATTTGGTGATTTAGAAAGAGCTACAGAGTTGTACAACAATGATAAAAAAGCTTTTAGTCAAAATCTTAATGGTCCTAAAAACTCTAAGGGAGGCGCTACAGAACCTCATTACTCTGCTGGTACTGATACAACTACACTTAATTATAATGCTAGAGTTTATGGTGAAGACTATGATTCTATGATATACAATAACGAAACAAAAGAGTATGAGTGGACACTTACTACCGATGCGGTAACTTTTGACGACTTAGAAACTGAAGAAGATAGAAGAAAAGGTAGAAACTTACAAGGATTTGTTGACAGAGGTAGAGAGCTAACGCCAGAACAACAAGCTGATTATGACAGGTTGAAGTTGAAAGTTTCCCCAGCATCAAGCGTTGTTGTAACACAAAGTATGCTAAACCAAGGTGTTGTGCTTAAAGATGCGGGTGTAACCACAGCTATTGAAGCAAACGTAACAACACTTATTGATTTAGGTACTAACGGAAAACCTGTTACTAGAGATGATAGTGGTAACGTTATGGTTCCTGGTTTTGATTTGAATAGAATGACAAATGACTCTGCTACTCTTATAACTATGGCTTGGGATAATCATTTAAATATTTCAGGTGGTAAAACATTTGTAGAGCATTGGTCTGAAACCCACAAAAATGATGATATGAAATGGGCTAGACAAGGTGATGGTTTTGATCAGGAAAAACTAAAAAAAGAAGTTACTAAATATTATCAAATGAAAATGAATAAGCAATATGAAAACGGAGTTGCTAATTACAAAGATAATACACAAGGCGGAATGAAAAGCACGGCTATAGATGCTATGGTTGACAATGCCTTTTATTTACCGCCTGAGTCTGGTGATGATGAAAACGAAACAAATGCAAATCGCCCAACAGAAGGTTATGGCATGGTTGGTGGTATGAGATTTGATGTTAGCTCTATAGTTGGGGATAATGGAAACACAAGGATGGGACTTGATGAAGATGGTAATTTTGAAATTCAAGTTTATGATAAAACATCAAATGAGTTTATTGTAAAAGATGTTATTGATAAAAGTGTTGACATGGAAAGGTTTAAAAGAACAGTTAAAATTTATTTTGGTTCATCAACAGCTTACTAAAAATTATATTTAATGCCAGATAAAATCAAAGAAGAAGAATACAATAGTTATTTAGAAAACGAAAATATTCAATGGTTCATGCATCAGTTAATGAACCACGAGGCAGACAAGACTGGCGACGGTAACGTTAACTATGGAGGTTTTAACCAAGGTGGTAGTGATTCAAGTGCTTTTGGTATGGGTCAATATACTGGATCTACAAGAAATGATATTCTTGAAGGTTACAATATAGATGCGTGGTCAGATGATTTAAACACTCAGATGAAAGCTGTTATAGCTACCCTTCATATGGACGGTGATTTAGATCATATTTTAGGAGGTAATTTTGAAGATGTTTTTGGAGAGTCAGACTTAAAAACATATACATATCCAGCAACTCAAACTAACAAGGAAACTGGAGAAAAAGAACCACACCCAAACGCTAACAAACAATACAAACTTGGTGGTTCTAGATGGCAAGCATTTTACCCAAAAGGTCATAGAGATTTTAAAGCTTATGACAATCACCCAAAAGACGTTTTGTTTGGTGAAAGGTCTAAAGACTGGAAACAAGTTTATGAAAAGCAAATAAAAAACGCTGTGTTTGATCCTAAAGCTTCTTTTAATAAAATTTCTAGTCTTGATGGTGGTAGTGATATACAAATGAAAAAAAGAAATCTTTATAACGAAACTTATAAGGACAGTTTAGTTCCTCAATACATACTAGACAGTATAGTTGAAATTGAAGAATTACCAATAAACCCACCTATAAACAATAGTGAAATAAACAAAAAGAAAGATGTCTCTAACAATAGCCAGGTTAATATAAAAAAGATCGGTGGTTATTTAGACAATTTAAATGAAAAAGACAAAAAGCTTGTTGAAAATGTAGACAAAGAATTAGACAACACAGGCAAGATAGATGTTAAATCACCTACTCACAATTACAACGAGTTGAAAAATGGTTTAAAAGATATTGATGATAAAAGAAACAGAAGAATACTTCAAAAACTTTCTTTTGAAGCTGGTAGAGAGCCTGATGAGTTTTTTCAATCAAAAGAAGAATACCAAAAATGGTTTGCAGAAAACAATCCTACCCTGTCACAATCAAACTGGAACAGTGTATCTGAAAAATATAAAGATGATGATTTAACTTCTTATAAAAGAAATGAGTTAAGAAAGCTTGATGACGCTATTGACAGTTTGTATGATGGTGATTTTGACCCAAACAAAGGTGTTCAAGACGAAATGAGAATGGAGGTTCTTAAGCAGCTTACTGATGAGGATATTTTAAGACTTGATGCTGAAAGTAGAATGAATTGGTTTAGTGAGATTTTACCTGGCATGTCTAAAACAAATAAAGAAAGAATAATTGATAATGCCCGCATGTCGGTTTTTAACAACAGGCAAGAGTTGCAGTCAAAAAAGTATGATGAGTTAATGTTGGATCAAGCTGTTATGAGCGACAGAACTAATACTCAAAAAGAGTTAAATACAATTATATCAGATAAATCAAAAGAACTTGCTATAGAAAGAGATGACATTAGATCGCGTGGTAAAATGCAATACAATGTTATTGGTAATATTAACAGAGAACAGTGGGTACCTGAAAATGTTCAAGAGTTTTTAGATTTTCAAGAAAAAGTTAAATTATTTGACAGTGAGGTTAGCGTTTACAACAAACAAAAGCAAGTGTATGATCTTGCGCTTGAGGATTATGAAGGAAAAGTTAATGCTTTTAAAAAACAATCAGAAGAAAACCAAGTTGACTTGTCTTATCAAATAGTTGATGGTTTACCCGTGTTTGAATCTTCTTTTAGTGAGTGGAACGCTGCGAGCGATGCTTGGCAAGAAAGTTTAAGAGATGTTTTAGGTAAGGATAATATTCTTATGAAGACTGTTGATGTTGTAGCTAGCTTTGTAGCTCCAGTAGCCGGTATGGTTGCTGATCTTGCTACTTTTAGTTATCAGCTTGGTATACTAGGAGCCGCCGGTGCTAGTGATTTAATAGCTAGTAGAGATATTAGTGCTGGTAGTAATTTTGATTTAGTTTTTCAAAACATGATACGTGGTGGTAAAGTTTCTAACTTAATACCTACATCTTCAAGTGAAGACTCTCAGTTTTATGATCCAAAAAATAAAGGAACTTGGTTTGGTGCTTCTGATAATGCTTCTTTTTATAAAACAGCAAAGCTTACATCTGAAATGCTAGCATACCCTGTTGTTTTAATAGCTGGGTCTAAAAGATCTTTGATGAAAAAAGTAGGTGTTAAAATGAGACCTGGTTTAGCAAACAAAGTTAAAGCTGGAAAAAAAATTGTAAAAGGTAAAGAAGTTCAAAAGTTTCAAACAAAAGAGTTTGGTAAAATGGGTTCTGGAAGAACAGCTGATATAGTTAGTAAATCTGGCGCTCTTAACAAGTTTTCTTGGAAATACTTAGGTATAGCTGCCGTGCCAAGAACAGGTAAAGCTGCTAAAGGTATAATTAACAGTTTGAGTCCAAGAATAAAAATGACAGAAAAAGCTGTTAGAAATATGAGAATGATTAACATTACTTATAAAACTCAAATGAATCAAAACATGGCTTGGGCAACTTCTCAAGGTTTAGGTTACGGAGACTCTTTAGCTTTAGGTTCTTTCATGTCTTTAGCCACTGGTTTATCACAAGCTATAATGCCAGATTATTTATGGTTTGAATCTGCTACTGGTAAAGGTTTGTTAAAGGAAGTTGTTACCGGTCTTGTTAAAGCAAACAAAACTGTTGGTGAGGTAGCAAGAAACAAAGCAAAACAAGTTGTTTTTGCCCAAACTTTAAAAAGCTTTGGAAAAGAATATTTAGAAGAAGAAATGGATGTTGCACTGCAAGATGTTGCTAAGATGAGCTTCATATCAGATCATTCACCTGAAATATTAGATATAAAAACTCAAGAGCAACTAATAATAGGTACAACTTTAGTTTCTGGAGTTTTTGGTAGTATTAGTGGTATTAAAACAAAAAGAGAGGTTGAGGCTTGGATAAATGATGGTTATAGAAAACATGGTGACGCTATATTAGAAACTTTAGATTTAGAGCTTGAAGCTGTTGAGGGTGTTTTAAAAGCTGCTAAGAAAAACGATACTGGTTCTAAATATTACAAAACTATTATATCTCAAAACACAGCTAGGTTAAAAGAATTAAAAACTACTATTGCTAAAGCAGAACAAATACAAAATGCTTTAATGGCTGGTCCTGATTATGTAACAGACAAGCAAGTTGATTTGTTAGTTAAACTACAAGAGGCAGAGTTAACAAAAAAAGAATTATTAAAAAATAACAAGAAGTCAATGATTAAAAATCAGTTGGCTGAGTTAGATACTAAAATTAAAGGGTTAAACGCGGAAATTGAAACCAGTAACATAGGTGATTACCAAGCAACTCTTCTTAGAAAAATAAGCGATAAAGCTGAAAGTTTAGCTAAAGGCTTAGGTGCTAAGTTTCTTAGAGTTAATCAAGCTGATTTTGACGAAGCTGTTGAGTTAGAAAACAAAGAGAGAAACAAAACAAACTCTGATATTGATGAAAAAATTAAAAAACTACCTAGAGATAAAAAAGGTAGATTAACTAAAGAGTCTAAAAAGAAAAGAGACAAGCTTAGAGCTTCTAAACTTGAAACAATAAAAGGAGGTCCAGAAAATCCTGGTATTATATATTATGACGACACAACTAAAAAACATGTTATTATAATAAACAGTGATGCCGCTATGGAAAGTCTTAACATGGCAGTTGGTGCTCATGAATTATTTCACGCTATACTTAGGGAAACCATGATTAAAAACCCTAAAATGATGAAAAAAATGGCATACGTTTTAAGGGAAGAAATGTTAATGGCTAGTATAAAGGGTAATAAAGGGGCTCAGAGGGTTTTGGCTAAGTTTCAACAATACGAGGGAGGTAAAATAACTTCTCAAATAGCAGATGAAATGTTCACCGTTATGTCTGAAGTGTTAATTGAAAATTTAAGCTTGGGCTTGTCAGACAGTTATGTTGATCAGTTTAAAGGGTTTTTTAGACAAATGGGTAGAGACTTTTTAGGAAAAGAAATAATTATTAAAGACGCTGAAAGTCTTGTTGATTTTATTAGAGATTATTCAAGAGAAGTAGAAAGAGGAAGATTTAGTAAAAGTATGGAAAAAGTTTTTGAAAATGGTTTAGAAGACAATTTTTCTTTAACAGAAGATCAACTAGAAGGTTTTAATAAAGAACAAGAGGTTGGATTAATAGATGGTGAAACATCTTCTAAAAGTGATTCTGAAAGTTTTTACAGAGATAAGGTTACTAGTGATATTGGTTTAAAAGAAGAAACTAAAAAAATAGTTGCAGAAAATGCTAGACTAAGACAGTTAATATTAGACGAAGGTATAGAAAAAGATGGTAAAATTGTTGCCTCACCAGAGTTACAAATGCAGTTAATTAGTAACAATATGGGTGCTGCAATTAAGCTTGGTGTTTTTGCTGCTGCCAACCCTAATGTAATGAGTCTTGAGTCTGATAAAAGAGTAACTTCTGATGAATTTATATCTGGTTATTATGAGCAATTAACTAAACTAGCCTCAACATACGACGCTAGTTCTATTGAGTTTGGTGCTTACATGAATACTATATTACCTCTTAGATATGGTCAAATATTAAAAGAGGCTAAAAAAGGAGCTGTTGAAGGAAGAGTAAGCATAGACAGTGAAGAAGGTAAAGAATTAACCGGTGATGTTAACGAGGGTTTAAAAGAAGACGAAGAAGTAACAAAGAAAAACAACGTTGCTGAAAAGTTGGGCATACGTAAACAAGTTAAAGCAGATATAAAAGAAGGTATAGACCTTATAAAAAAAGGACCTGCTAAAACAAAAGAAGCAGAAAAACAAAGAATATCTAGACTTCAAGAGTTAGGTTTTGCTGATAAAAACGGTATTATAGTTGATCTTGAAACAATGACCTATGCTACAGTGCCAAATATATTGTATAAATATATAGCAAAACGTTTTGGTATTGATGAGAATAAATTATATCCATACGAGCCTTCTGATAAAAACTTAAGAAGAGAGGCTGACAAAGGAAGTAATGAGTTGTTGCTAGCACAACAAGCAATACAAAATCTTGGTATTGAGTTTTTTGCCGCTATTATGCCTGAGGGACACACACTTTCTTACAAAACAACTGGTATTGCTCAGACAAAATTTAAGGTTTTTTACAACAAAAGCACTAAAAGATACGGTAACGATTACCCTTGGTTTAAAAACCCTGTTGTAGATACCGCTTTAATGCTTGATATGTTAGGAATTGTTGATGGTAAATCTTTTAGAGAAGGTAGGTCTAACCAGCAATCAGTAATATCTTTATTAAACATTGTTGGTAAGTTAATGAGTAACCAGGTTATGAGAGAAGTTAACATTGAAAGCGGTGATATAGACATTAGATTTCAAGCATCATTAGAAGATGGTTTATCAAAACATTCAGAAAGTAAAACTTACAGAAGAAACACAAAAGTACAAGAAAGCATAAACAATGGTTTAAACAAAGTGTCTACACTTATATATAAAAGAGGTTTACATGTTTATGGTGTTAAAGACTTTGATAAAGAAATTAAAAAAGTATTTAAAGAGGTATACGGAGAGACGCTTGGTAAAGACAAGGAGGGCAGATCTATTAGAGTTGAATTTACTAATGACTTATTAGGAGCAACTGGTTTGTTAAGTCAATACGCTTTAATGAGTAAAAACTACATAGAGCAAGGTTTAAAGCTTGAGCCATTGCCTGATTTTTTACAAGAAAATCTAATAGAAGAATATAATGATAAACAAATATATGAAGCTTTAGGTTTAAAAAAGAAAAAGGGTAAGTTTACTAAAGATGACTTCTTTACATTAAAAATGATGAAAAGAGGTAGAAGACATTTACAAGGTCAAGTTGTTGAGCTAGGTGAAATGATTGGTAAAGAAATAACTATAAACGGTGAGCAAGTAGTGTTTACTGAGAAAATGGCTTACGAGTGGTTGTTTTTAATGGCACCAATGTATGCTAGAGCTAGTCAAGCTGGTAACGACAGTTATAAGTTTGAAGAAGGAAAGTTTGTAGGTATTAAAAATAGAAAAAGTACTAAGTCACAAAAACAAAGATCGCAGGTCACAAATGGTATTGCGGATTTTAATGCTTTAGTAAACAATGCTGGTTCTATATTAAAGCTTGGTGACACTAAACAAAACAACTTAACTAAAAAACGTTTAGGAATAAAAAAATCATTTTCAGAAACATCTAAATCTGTTGTGCAAGAAATAATAGGTGGTACTTTTGATTTTTCAGGTAGAAAAGCTCAAGCAATTCAAGCTAGAGAAGTTACAAAGTGGATGTTAGGTTTTGCAATGGACAGAGTTAATGATAAGAAAGACTCTTATGACACTAAAGATCTTGGACAGCTAATATATAGCTTTGGTAGTCAAATGACCTCACCATCAAGAAGATCAGCTTATGTATATGGTATATCAGATAATGCTATATCGTTGTTAGATGGTGACTTTGGTTTGGCTGGTTCTTTATTAGAATATGACCACGCTAAACCTCATCACGTTGCCATGTTAAGTATTATAAAAATATTAGATGGTCCAAAAGAAACTTGGAATAAAAAAATGGACGTTGTTTTTAGTGACTTTGTTGTTAACATCATACCTAAAACAATGGACAATGCTATAAAAGCAATGGGTATGCAATTTCAAATACAGATGGGTTACACTGAAGGTAAACCATTAGAAGATTTAAAAGGTATAATGGGTAGGTTGTATAGCAACAAATTGTTAGGTGATCCTAGAATTAGAATTATAAAAAGTCTTGATGGTAAAAATACTGTGTTTGGTGAGAAGTTTACAAAAATTACAAAGCTAAAAGTTTCTCCAGCAACAAGCTCTGAGTCTATAAAATACCAAAGAGCAGTTACTAAGTCAAGGGAAATGAGGCAAAAAGGAGAAACAAAAGGTATAAGTATTTGGGACTTTGACGACACGCTAGCGCTTAGTAAATCTAATGTTTTGTTTACAACTCCTGAAGGTGTTAAAGGTAAGTTAACGGCAGAACAGTTTGCTCAAGTTGGAGCTGATTTGTTAAGTGAAGGTTATGTATATGATTTTTCAGAGTTTAGTAAAGTTGTTGACGGAACACCTGGACCATTTTTTGAAAAAGCTTTGGCAAGAGCTAAAAAGTTTGGTGTTAAAGATCAGTTTATACTAACAGCTAGACCTGAAAACTCAAATGTAGCGATATTTGAATTTTTAAAAGGTGTTGGGTTAGAAATACCGTTTGAAAATATTACAGGATTAGCCAACTCAACACCAGAATCAAAAGCACTTTGGATAGTTGATAAAGTTGCTGATGGCTATAACGATATATATTTTGCTGATGATGCTTTAGCAAACGTTCAAGTAGTAGAAGATGTGTTAAATCAATTTGATGTTAAGTCAAAAGTTCAGCTTGCTAAATCTTCTGAAAGTGTAGATTTTAGCGATAAGCTAAACCGCATGATAGAAAGAAAAAAAGGTATTAAAGCTGAAAAACGTTTTTCTAAAATAAAAGGTCAAAAACGAGGAAAGTCAAGAGGTAAGTTTAGATTTTTTATTCCACCATCAGCAGAAGATTTCATGGGTCTGTTATATAATTTCATAGGCAAAGGTAAACAAGGTGATCAAGATATGGCTTTTCTTAAAAAAGCTTTACTAGACCCTTTTGCTAAAGCTATAAATCTTGTTAATAAAGCAAAACAGCTTATAAGAAACGACTACAGCGAGTTAATAAAACAAAATAAAGAAATAAGAAAAAAACTAACTAAAAAAGTTCCAAGTGGAGACTTTATATATGAAGACGCTGTGAGAGTTTATCTTTGGACAAAAGCAGGTTTTGATATTCCTGGTTTAACAAATGCAGATTTACAAGAGCTAAACGATATAGTTTTAAACGATCCAGAGCTAAAAGCTTTTGCAGACCAAGTTGGTTTAATATCAAGAGTTAAAGAAGGTTATGTTAAGCCAGAAGAAAACTGGGATAACATGAGTATAAGATATGACTTAGACAAGTTAAGCAACGACATTAAAAGAGGTGAGTACTTAAGCGAGTTTAAAGAAAACAGAGAGTTAATATTTGGAAAGTGGGTCAACGGTAAGCTTGAAGGTGAAAACATGAATAAGATTGAAGCTGCTTATGGCGTAAACACAAGAGAAGCGCTTAACGACATATTGTGGCGTATGGAAAATGGTAGTAATAGAAACTTTGGAGCTAACAAACTTGTTAATCAGTTTATGAACTGGGTCAACGGATCTGTTGCCACAACAATGTTTTTTAATGCTCGATCTGCAATACTTCAAACTTTATCAACTGTAAACTTTATAAATTGGGAGGATAATAATCTACTTGCTGCTGGTAAAGCATTTGCTAACCAACCACAGTTTTGGTCAGACTTCTTGTACTTGTTTAACTCCGACATGCTAAAGCAACGTCGTTCGGGTTTGTCACAAGATTTAAATGCTTCTGAGTTAGTTGCTATTGTTGGTAAGTCTAAAAACAAAACGTTAGCAGCAGCAAACTACTTGTTGCAAAAAGGTTTTTTACCTACGCAAATTGCTGATAGTTTTGCAATATCTATGGGAGGTGCAAGTTTTTATAGAAACAGAACTAACAAGTATATTAAAGAAGGTTTAAGCAAGCAAGAGGCAGAAGAGAAAGCGTTTAAAGATTTTGGAGAAATTTCAGAAGCAACACAGCAGTCTGCTAGACCAGATATGATTTCACAACAACAAGCATCTGTTCTTGGTAGATTAATATTAGCGTTTGGTAACACACCAATGCAGTATACTAGACTACAGAAAAAAGCTTTTTTAGATTTAGTTAATCGTAGAGGTGATGCTAAGTCACATATTTCAAAAATCATATACTATGGCTTTGCTCAAAATCTTATATTTACAGCTTTACAAAATGCTTTATTTGCTTTGCCATTTTTAGATGATGACGAAGACGAAGAGTTATTAGATAAAAAAGGAGGTAGAATGTTAAACTCAATGATAGACTCTACTTTAAAAGGTATAGGTGTTTATGGTGCTATTACTTCAACGGTGAAAAATATGTTTTTAGAGTTTTTAGAACAAAAAGAAAAAAAGGGTAGATCTGATTACGCTTATGTTTTGATAGAGTTTTTTAATCTTTCTCCACCTATAGGAATAAAGTCTAGAAAAATATACAACGGTTTAACAACTTATAAGTACAACAAAAAAGATATTGAAAACGGTGACAAACTATTAATGGCTGAAATGGGTAGTAGCCTTGTTGAAGGTACGCTAAACGTTCCAGCTAGTAGACTTTATAATAAAATAACAAACATTAACGACGCTACATCGTCAGAGTATGAAACTTGGCAAAGAATAGCTATGTTTTTAGGTTGGTCTAAGTGGAACCTTGGAGTTGGTGGGAAAAAGAAAAAGAAAAAGAAAAAAGCTAGAATGATTTAAAAAAAATAAATATGAAAAAACTAATAACAATAATATGTATAGCATTGGTTGCTTGTTCAACACCTAAAGAGTGTTGTTCG
>TARA_R110001592_G_scaffold7190_1_pt1 | contig 21774 bp, 17 predicted proteins | sample TARA_R110001592 | Tara Oceans TARA_R110001592 (sample SAMEA4398387) | marine metagenome | biome: Polar Biome; feature: [SRF] surface water layer (ENVO:00010504); material: water (ENVO:00002006), including particulate matter (ENVO:01000060) such as... | depth 5 m | reverse complement strand
TCAGTAAATTTCTTACTGATCGCCAAATCAATTTCGTTACCAAATTCAATGTTATTCACATCAGAATCGAACTGGTGATAGGTTAGTGCAATTTTAGGGCCTAATTTTGCACTAGAGAGCGTTATGGCACTATCTACTAAACCAGTATTAGGTGTTGAAAGGAACAGGTCTGCCCAGCCATTGAATGAATGGTTGGTACCTAATGGCGTTGTAAATGCAGTATTACCATTATCTGAACTTTGAAGTTCATAAGCTAATTTTGCAGTGATACCGGCGAGTGTGATGCCCGCTTCAAGGTTCAAATACTCTGTATCATACTGTGTCGAGGCATCCTTTTCTTGCTCAGCATATTCTGCTATGTAAAGCAGAGAAAGGTCATCATTTATTGCGGTCTTTCCATTTACTCTTAAGCCCATCGTGCTTAAATTGGAGGCAATTGCAGTGCCTGCTTCGCCTTTTAGGTCATAGTAATAGGCACTTAGTTTCAGGTCTTTAACGCTTTCATTCAGAACATGATAAATTTGGTGGTCATTACCATCAATATTGCCACCGGTGATTCTATTAATATTGTAAACGTTCGCAATGGTAATTGTGGTTTCTGGCAGACTGTTATTGATGATAGAAAATGCGTCATAGGTTTGTTCATTTTGACGCCAGCCAACGCCACCGACAAAACGTTCATTATCTAGCAAAATACGTTGGCGACCATATCTGACGATGGTGTTGCCGGCCGCATAATCTAAATACCCTTGATTGATTTCTGTATAGGTTGCATCGGCTACAACCGCTTCTGGGTCGCTATCCGTTGCGGAACCATCGTTGTAATTGTCATCAAATACAACACTGACATTATCCATTTCAAATGTTGCAGAAAAACCTTGAATGGGAAGTGTTTTGTAAGTGATGCGTGACTTGAGTGTTGATGCTTTAGCTTCACGAGTAGGGCCATCTTGATCTACATACTCTGCTCTATATCGTAATGCTACATCTGCTTTACCGCCTGTGAGCGCTTCTGTAATGGAGTTGGCAGATTCACTTGCTTGCAATGGTAGTGCTGATGTAAGACCAAGTGCGAGCATTGAAATGGTTAGGCCGAGGGTGTTTTTCATAAGTAATATCCTATTTTATAAAGGTATCTTTCATATCCCCATGTCTGAGCTAGCACATGGTTTGTGAGCTATTTAACGCTTTGAAGTAGGGATAAACAATCGTTAATATAGGGTAGATGAATATACCCTATATTGTATATATATGGCAATTTTGTTGTGTTTTTGTGACTATTTGTTATAGGTAACTGGTTGATTAATTACGTTTTTCTCTATCAATGCAGGCTGCAAAATCTATATTTTTTAGTTGGGGAACGAAGTTGCATGGGCCTTGACGACTGTCAATTTGAGAGGAAATAATTTCATCCCATGCGGTTCTACAGGCATTGGTGCTGCCTGGTAAACAGAAAATAAGTGTTTTATTCGCCATGCCAGCAAGTGCTCGCGACTGAATAGTTGAAGTGCCTATCTGATCCAGAGAAATTTGTCTGAATAGCTCACCAAATCCGTCGACTATTTTATCAAGAAGTGGTGTGACGGCTTCAGGTGTGCTGTCTCGACTAGTAAAACCGGTGCCGCCAGTAATCAGGACAACGTGGGTTTTGTCATCAGAAATCCACTGTGATAGGTTTGCTCTGATTTTATATATGTCATCGATAACGATTTTTTTGTCAGATAAGTTATGACCACCTTCTTTAAGGCGATCAACTAAAAGCTGGCCTGAAGTATCATTGCTTTCGTTGCGTGTATCGGAAACCGTTAATACGGCAATATTTAATGGTATGGTTTTTTGGCTTACATTGTGACCCATAATGACTCTCTTTAATTGGCTTTTAAGGTGAAAAGGAAAATTAATCTCGTTCTAAAAAATTATCACTTTTGGCTTCAATGACCCGCTTATGGAATCGATCTTTTTTTAAAGCTAAAAACATGACCATCATGCAGCAAGCAAGAACGGCATATAAAACCATAAAACAGGCACTATAAATGCCCAAATAATCTTCGGCTAAGCCAAAAGCTATGGGCAATGTACAGCCTCCTAAGGCGCCCATAGCGGCAACAATTCCACCGACCAAGCCCATTTGTTGCGGGTAATAGTCGTGAATGGTTTTATAGACACTGGCTCTCCCAAACCCCTGAGCAATACCTATTATAAAAATAAAGGCACTAAACACCCAAACATTGATTTCTACAGTGAGATTAACATCTTGTCTAATGCCATGAATGGTCATGGTTGTTGGTGGATAAGATATAAAAAATAAACAAATAATGCACACCCAAAAAACTGTCCAATTAACGCTTCGACCACCATATCTATCTGCAAACCATCCGCCAAGTGCTCTTACCATGCTGGATGTGGCGACAAAGAATAATGTAAACGCCATTGCCTGGGTATTATTCAATTTATACGCAGATGCATAATATTGAGGAAGCCATAAAATCAAAGCAAGAAAACTTCCAAAAACAAAGTAATAATATAGGCCGAAGCGCCAAATTTGTGCTTGTTTTAGTGCTTGAACCAAGCTTAGTTTAGTTTGAAGGGGGCTGGGGGTATAGGGTCGGCTTGGCGCAACTAGCATAAAAAAGAAGGCAACTAATAGTAAGCCGACACCATAGATTGGGCCGATACTATTCCAGCCCCAGTTATCAACGATAAACGGCGCAAGAATAAGTGTTATGGCAGAGCCTGTATTGCCGGCGCCAAAGATGCCCATAACAGTGCCTTGCCGGTTGGTTTCAAACCAGTCTGTTATGTAGCGAATACCGATTGTAAATGAGGTGCCGCTGATGCCAATCCAGAGACCTAGCCAAATATAGGCCATTAAGCTTTCTACATAGGGTAATAAAAACAGTGGTGGGGCGCTGAGGAGCATCTGCCAGAGAAAGATCGTTTTTGGGTTGAAGCGTTCGCTGAGCCAGCCAGCGGGAATTCGGCCTAAAGCACCGGTTAATACGGGAGCAGAAAAGAACAGCCCAAGTTGTGTTGCATTTAGATCAAGTGATTCTCTTAGTTCAAGACCTAGTACGGCATAGAGAGTCCAAACCGAGAAGTTTGCGGCAAATGCAAGTGTTGCTGCACTGAGTGCGCGCCAAGCGCCTGGGTATTCGAAGTTCATATGTATACATGCTCTTGCTTGATGAGAGATATATCACCTGCAAATGATAGTACTTAAATCTGTTAGGCGCGTATTAAATCAAAAAAAATAAACGATAGGGGGCTCTAACCCTTTTTATTCTTGGGATGAAAAAAAACTACCTAGTTGGCGGTACTTGTCGTGAGTTTTTCTGGTTTGTACTTGATTTATGCACTGGTCAAAGTAGGTATGCGCTGCGTTTCTCTGTGAGTAGTTTTTTTTGAAACTTGATATACGTCAACACCATATTAGCTATGGTGGCGACAGAATATCCCTAAATCACCTTTTGGATAGGAGTAATTATGTCTCAAGAGCACAAAATAAACTTGTTCGCAGTCAGCGATCCTAAAATAAAGACCTTGCACTACACTTGGTTTGCATTTTTCTTAACCTTTGTTGTTTGGTTTAACCATGCACCCTTGCTGATTTTTATGAAAGAAGCTTTCAATATGACGGGGCAGCAAGTCAAAGCCTTGATGATATTGAACGTTGCTTTAACTATTCCTGCTCGAATTATTATTGGCATATTGGTTGATAAATTTGGCCCAAGGAAAACCTACAGTAGTTTGCTGGTCATTTCAGGAATTATCGCTTGCATCTTTGCGATGGCTCAAACCTATGAGCAGTTGGCATTGATGCGCTTCTTGATGGGCTTTACCGGTGCTGGTTTTGTGATTGGTATTCGAATGGTGGGTGAATGGTTTCCGCATAAAAGTGTCGGTATTGCAGAAGGTATTTATGGTGGCTGGGGTAACTTTGGTTCTGCTGCTGCTGCGATGTCATTGCCTACTTTAGCGCTTATCTATGGCGGAGAAGATGGTTGGCGTTATGCGTTGGCAACCACGGGTATTATTGCTAGCTTGTATGGTTTGTTTTATTACAAAGTAGCACGTGATACACCTAAAGGTTCTACCTATTTTAAGCCTAAGCGGTCTGGTGGTTTGGAAGTCACTAGTTGGGGTGATTTCTACTTGTATTTGTTAATGAATATACCTATGTATGCAGCACTTGCAGTACTGGCATGGAAGCTATCTCCAACTGGCGTGGGTTTGTTAAGCGATACCGCTGTTACCTCGCTTTGGGTTGGTTTAGCATTACTTTTTATCTTCCAGGTCAGTCAGATTTGGAAAGTAAACAAAGAAAACCTAACGCATGGCGTTCAAGAGTTAGACAAGTATTCGTTTAAGCAGGTTGCCATTTTAAATTGGTCTTACTTTGTTACTTTCGGTTCAGAATTGGCTGTGGTGTCAATGCTGCCATTATTTTTCTTGGATACATTCAAGACCTTATCGCCGGTTCAGGCGGGATTATTAGCTTCAGGTTTTGCTTTTATGAACTTGGTTGCTCGTCCCACTGGGGGCTGGTTTTCTGATAAGTTTGGTCGCAGGAAGTCTTTGATGATTTTAATTGGTGGCTTGGCAATGGGCTACTTTGTTTTAGGCCAAATTGACTCAACTTGGTGGATTGCTGTTGCTGTGATCGCCACTATGTGTTGTTCGTTCTTTGTTCAAGCTGGTGAAGGCGCGGTATTTGCCGTAGTGCCATTAATCAAGCGTCGTATGACTGGACAAATAGCTGGTATGACAGGGGCTTACGGAAATGTTGGTGCGGTGACCTATTTAACGATACTAAGCTTTGTTGATTACAGTACTTTCTTTATGGTCATTGGTGCCTCAGCGCTTGTTGTCTTCTTTATCGCAATGATGATGGATGAGCCAAAAGGACAAATATCAGAAGTTCTACCAGATGGTACTGTTCATATGATCGATGTCGGTTAAACTGACATTAAAACATATCGACTCTAGGTCACTAAATCTCTAGAGATAATATAAAACCCCATATTAATACAAAATTGATGTGGGGTTTTTGGTTTGGATATTGCCATGTCGAAAGCATTAAAAATAAAAGTAGCATTTAAAACGGATGCTGGAATTAAACCTGTTAATGAAGATGCGGCAGGCTTTTTGATTCCTGAAGATAGTTATTTGCTAGCCAATAAAGGGGTGGCTTTGTTGGTGGCTGATGGTGTGTCTTCAGCGGAGGCCGGTAAAGAAGCCAGTAGGACTGCTGTCGATAAATTTATTGAAGAATATTTCCAAACGCCTGATACCTGGTCTGTTGCCAAGGCAGGCGAACAAATTTTATCAACAATAAATCTTAAACTGTTCAGAAAAAGTCATGAATTTAGTACGGATACAAAAGGCTATTTAGCGACGTTTAGTTCTGTTGTGATTAAGGGCGGAACTGCTCATTTTTTTCATGTTGGTGATAGCCGTATTTACTTGTTTCGGCAGGGAAATTTAACTCAGTTTTCGACAGACCATGTTGCATCTCTAGGTAACGATAAACGTTTTCTGACACGCGCAATAGGCATGGATAATCGGCTGCACCTTGATTATGGTCGAATTCCACTTGAGGAAAATGATCGATTACTAATTACCAGTGATGGTGTTCATGACTTTATTCCTCAAGAGAAACTAATTGAACTCATGGGGCAGAACTCGCCGATGCAAGCGATATGCGATCAGCTTGTCGATACGGCAAGGGAATATGAGTCGGACGACAATATTAGCGCAGTAGTGGCAGAGATAGAGCAACTACCTTATGAAAGTTTGGATGATTATAGTGCCAAGTTAACACGTTTACCGTTTCCACCAGATTTATCTCCAGGTTTGAAGTTAGATGGGTATGAGGTTGTAAAAGAATTATTTGCATCAAGTCGAAGCCAGCTATATCTGGTTAAAGACATTGAGTCAGGTAAACGATTTGCAATGAAAACACCGTCTCCAAACTTTGAAGAAGACACTGTTTATATTGACCAATTTATTCAGGAGGAATGGATCGGGATTCGAATTCAACATCCCAATGTTGTGAAGATTATTCGTCAAAATAGGCCGCGAAGCTTTTTATACTACTTAATGGAATATATTGAAGGCATTAGTTTGGCACAATGGATGGCTGATAATAAGCCGCCAAGCCCCAAACGTGCGATTCATATAGTTAAACAAATAGCTGAAGGTTTGAAGGCTTTTCATCAGAGTGAAGCTATTCATCAAGATTTAAAGCCTGGAAATATTATTGTAACTTCAGATGAGCGAGCGATTGTTCTGGATTTTGGTTCTGTTTTTGTTGCTGGTTTAGCTGAGTGTGTCAGGCCGATTCAATCTGAGGGCGTTTTAGGAACGGCAGGCTATTCAGACCCAATTTACTTAAGAGGGCATAATCCAGGTATTCAAGGTGATGTGTATTCTTTAGCAACTATAACGTATGAGATGTTTACACATCACTTACCTTACGGTGAGCGCATAGAGCAATGTCTTAGTGCTTTGGATTATGATCAGCTACGCTATTGTTCTGCAGCTAGATATAATCCTGTTATTCCTGAATGGTTTAATGGCGCCATGAAAAAGGGATGTGAATTTGATCTAGAGTTGCGTTATCGGACAATAGATCAATTTATGAAGGATCTTTTACAACCGAATCCCGAGTTTTTAAGAGATGACCCTGTTGTAGAAAAAAATACCAGCACATTGACTTTTTGGAAATTAATGTCTGGGTTTTGGTTTGTGACCTTTGTCCTACTTATCTATTTGTTTACGCAAAATAAGCTTTAAAAACGTGATGTTTTAATGATGACTAAAACAAAATATTTGAACTTTTAATTTATCATTATTCAACTAAACAATAAAAAACAGGAAGAAAATATGCCTGTCTCAATCAGAACTAAATGGCATCAATGTCTAAATGAACCAAACTCAGAATATTGGCCTTCAATATTTGTGACGGCTTTGATCGCTATTTTAATTTTTTTAAATATTCTGGAAATTATTTTAAGTTCCATGAATGACGTATCAACCTTTATGGGTGAAGGCGTCAAATATGCTAGTTACGGTTTTGCCATTTTTTTTACCATAGAGTACTTTTTGAGAGTCTGGGTTGCCGCTGAGCTACCGAACGAAAAGATTCATGACGAATGGAAAAAACGCTGGATATATATTTCATCACCGATGGGCTTGGTAGATTTATTTTCAAGCCTACCCTTGGTTATTTGGCTATTTCTGCCCACAGAGCAGTTTGCAGACTTTAGGATTTTAAAATTGATTTCAATGGTGCGAGTTTTAAAATTAACTCGTTACTCAAGCTCTTTAAATATGTTGATTCGGGTGTTTTTAGAAAATAAACAAACACTTTTTGCTGCTGCATTGGTCATGATGATTCTCATGGTGATTTCTTCTGCTGGTATTTATATGTTTGAACGAAATGTTCAGCCAGAAGACTTCGGAAGTATCCCAAGTAGTATGTGGTGGGCATTTGTCACCTTAACAACCGTTGGTTACGGTGATGTTACGCCGATTACTCTAGGGGGTAAAATCTTCGGATCCATTGTTATGGTCTGCGGCGTTGGTATAGCTGCAATGCCAGCGGGTATATTTGCATCCTCTTTCGTTGGGCTTGTTAGAGAGCAGGAAAGGGAAAAGAGGTTTAAGGCTAGGTTTCGTCGATCCTCAATTATGGCCTCAAAGCATGATTCTGATCATCATTTGCTACATTTGCATATGACCATATCTGAGCAGAGAGAAGTAAACTATTTAGTTGAAGAGCATGGCTTAACACTTGAACAGTCAGTCGGAGTAGTAAGCCATTTTCGTCATAGTAATTAGAGAGGCTATTTTGTTGTTGTTTGCGGCTTGCTGTTAACTCACTCTAAAGTGATAATGCTATTTTAGAGTGTAAAGATCACTTGGTCTTTATTTGGAAAATAGATGTAGGGATATCTCGCAGTGTTTGAATGGAATAGCTTTGCATTTATCAGCTTGATTTGTTTTTTTATGAGTGCGGTGAGTGCAATATTAACGCTTTCTGCAAAGCGAAGTGGTGAGGCTCTTCTGTGGGGTTTGATCTGCGTATTGTTGGCTTTGTGGACTTTTGGCTTGTTTCTTTGTTTCAGTGCAGATAACCCAGAAAATGCTCTTTTCTGGGCGAGAACACTAAATTATATTGTAATTTTTCTACCTGCCTTGCTATTTCACTTTTGTGTCCTATTCGTCGAAAAGGCAGATTTTTATAGGCGAATAACGGTTCTTTATTATTTTATTTGCTTTGGCTATTTTCTTTTGGTGTCCTTTTTTCCTGAGCACTTTCTTCATAATCCAGTGTTTAGGTTTTCTGAATTTTGGTTTCCTTATGCTGGTTCATTATTTTATGTATTACCTGTGCTTTTTCTGTTTTTATCGGGTCATGCTGTTCAAGTATTAATGTCTTCAAAGTCGTCTGGCAATCGTGCTCATCAAAGAAAAACTCATTATCTATTAATCACTATTTTAATGGGATTTATCGGTGCAGGATCTACTTTATCTATGGAGTTTGGTGTTGAGCTTCCTCCTTATGGCATCTTGAGTATTGCTTTTGTTGTATTAATTTCTACTTATGCGATCTTAAAACATGACTTGTTGGACCTTCCTGAAACCTTTAGTTTGATAACTGCGCGAGTTTTAATCTATATCATTATTTTTACAGCAGTTGTTACTGTTATAAAAGTAGGGGCTTTCTTCGATAATATTTACTTTTCAGATTTTCAAATCGCTGTTATTTCTATGTTGATGGTGTTGGTTTGTGAATTGTATGCCTTAATGAAAAGTCGAGTACAGTACTTATCTGATCGAATGTTAACGCGAAGAAAGATGAGCAGCGATAGTCAATTTAAGAAACTGATCAATCAGTTGGAAATGGCCTCTGATTTTGAGGCAATGTTACCTCTTCTAAGGGCTTTTCTAGAGAAGCAAACTTTTGTATATCATTATGCATGGTATCTGGACCAATCTCTTTTAGGGCAAAGTCTTAGAAAGGAAAATCTAAAGGACTATGAACGTCATCAGAATTTAAAAGATAGTACTTATCAAAGGATCTTATTTAGCGCCCGTGACGGTCGACGTCATGATCGTTTACCTGCCTCTTTGCGCTTGAATGATAGCGCATCAAAAAATCACTCTGGTCCTTCTTCACAAATAGTAGAATTAATGAGTAGTGAGCAATTAGATCAAGCTTATGAGTGGGTAGATCAGGTGCCTAATCGTGAATTGATTGCCTTACCTTTAATGGCAAACTCATGTTTTCGTGGCGTGATAATATTGGTGATTAGCCAGGATGATATTGAATATTCTGATCAGTTAATATTACAAACCTTATGTGCAAGGTTGGCTTTGATAATTGAACGTTTTGATTCAATCAGAGAAGAGACGAGGTTGCAGCAAGCATTTTTTTTAGAAAAAATGGATAGTTTACAAAGGCTTGCCGAGGATGTCGCTCAAGAAATGCAATTACCTCTAAATCAGATGGATCACTTCGTGTCAGAGATTTATTCGCTCAGTCGTAAAATGCAGGACCAAGAATTTGCTCAAAACGGCGAAATCGCTTTTGTCGCCAATAAATTAAGGTCTGATTCTAATGATGCTAGGTTAGCTATTGACCGCAGTACACAGCTGATTGATATCATTTTGAGACAAGTGCAAAGTTTGGATATAAAAATTAATCAATTTGACGTTTACTCAATACAAGGGCTTATGTCAAAAGCCTTTTCAGAATACGTATTTCTAGCGAATGAAAGAGCATTTATAACGAGTGATTTAAGTCAAGATTTTAAATTTAAAGGCAATGATGAACTCTTAGTATTTGTTATCTTCAATATATTGAAAAGTGCCCTGTCACAGTCAGAATACCCCTTAAATTTTGAAATACATATATCGACAAGTATTAGTGATAATATGAATTGGCTGAGCGTAAGGTTTAATCATCAACCTAGTTATCGGACAGATAAACGTTTTGGTTTAAGTTCACTTGATGAAAATGAAAGTAAGGGTATGCAAGGAAAGAATTTAAGTTTTGCATACTGCCATCATGTTATGAGGTCTTTCTCTGGAGAGATTCGTTATCTGCCTCATGGTAAGGTGGCGAGTGAATTTATTCTTGGGTTTCCTATCATCAGTTAGCGTCAAATCAGACGTGCTTATAAAAGTTGGGTTTTTTGATTACTTAAGGTGTGTATTTTTGATGCTTCCATTGAGTGCGTTTAGGTCAATAAGTTTTATTTCATCCCAGTCACTATCCCTTGCAACCTCAAAACCATTATCCACAAAGATATAAGGCAAAAGTTTTTTTGCATCTTCATGTTTAATCATGTCAACAAAAGCCCGTTTAAGCTTAATTAAAGAGAAGAAGTCAACGCGTGGATGGGCGACAAATGCATGAGGTGAAAAACCTGGGCTATCCCAAATGATCTTAAGGCTATTTCTTATTTCGACAGGCTGAGCAAGAAAGTTTTCGTGAGTCCCTGATCCGGCTATATATTGTTCACTAATCACCTCTTTATAAACGGCCGCTTCAGAGGCTAAAAATTGTGGAATGATATTGAACTTTAGGCGTTTTAAACTTTCTCTGGGAGCGATACTTGACTCAAAATTAAGAGGGTTAGGAAATGCAATAATTGCATCACGTAATTCAGAAAAACTTTTTATGTTCCCATTCTTTTTGACGAAAATAATCCCTCTTATTGGTTGAGCTTTTCTTTTGACTTGAGCCTGATAGCCGGGATTTTGTTTAAATGCATCAAATTGGAGAGGGCTTACGAGAGCCAGATCATAATATGATTTGGCCAAATTTAGTTCGAAATCTAACTGACTGCTTGCGGCTTCAAATTTCAGTTCAAGGCCGGTTTCTTGGGAAATGTATGAAAATACATCTATCCATATTTGATTTTTATCAGGTATTGTCTCGTTGTTAATTTGCTTGATGTTAGTTGGCGTCGCATCTTTATCTGATCTGAGTTTTTTTATACTCGGCGGTAACTCTTCAGGTACATTTAAACTGACAGGTATTGGGTATGAAGGTGCGACGCTGACGATAAATGTTTTTGCAATTAAGGTCTGAGAAGGTAGCAAAGAAATGATTAAGATGCATATCTGTATATATTTGCTACTGATACAAGAAAGTGGTCTATGGAAAGAAAACAACAAGATTGACTCCAAAATATAAATTAGACGGTCTAAAATACTAGCATAGTTGTTCTGTCGGCGTTTGCTCATTTGTACAGGCTGTTTATATATTGAGCAATATAAGCGTGATTGAGTATACATTTCCATTGAGCGAATCTTACCTTTCTGGTAATCTGGCGCCCCATCTTGAGATGAAAATCTCCCCCTTCTAACCATTTAAATAAATTGGCTTGTAATTGCTTGATTTAAAAGTGATTTGCTTGTTTTAAGTCTGAGAAATTGACGGGATTTACATGACGCGTTTTATCTTCGTGACCGGTGGAGTTGTTTCTTCCTTAGGGAAAGGCATAGCATCAGCATCTTTAGCTGCTATTTTAGAAGCGCGTGGCCTCAAGGTCACTATGCTAAAACTCGACCCTTATATTAATGTTGATCCAGGTACCATGAGTCCCTTTCAACACGGTGAGGTGTTTGTTACTGAGGATGGTGCAGAAACAGATCTTGATCTAGGGCATTACGAGCGTTTTATTCGTACTACGATGACAAAACGCAATAACTTTACCAGTGGTCGAGTTTACGAGGATGTTATTCGAAAAGAACGCCGTGGTGATTATCTAGGTGGTACTGTTCAGGTTATTCCACATATTACTGATGAAATTAAAAGACGTATTGTCGAAGGTGCAACTGGCTACGATGTGGCTTTGGTTGAAATTGGTGGAACGGTTGGTGATATAGAATCACAGCCTTTTCTAGAAGCAATTCGTCAGCTTAAAATAGAGGTCGGTTCACAGCGCGCGCTATTTATGCATTTAACGTTGGTGCCTTATATCGCGACTGCCGGTGAAACAAAAACCAAGCCGACACAGCATTCTGTTAAAGAAATGCGTTCTATTGGTATTCAGCCGGACATTCTTGTTTGTCGTTCTGATCACGAAATTGATATTTCTTCTCGTCGTAAGATTGCACTTTTCACTAACGTTGAAGAAAGAGCGGTTATTCCATTACAGGATGCCTCTAGTATTTATTTAATTCCGCGGATGCTTCATGACTCGAAGCTCGACCAAATTGTTGTTGAACGCTTTGGTTTGGATTGCCCAGAAGCAGACTTATCTGAATGGGATGAGGTTGTTGAAGCAGAGGCAAATCCTGAGCGTGAAGTGACTGTCGCAATGGTCGGTAAATATATGGAATTGCTTGATGCCTATAAGTCTCTTATCGAGGCGATAAAGCATGCAGGGATTCGTACCCGTACAAAAATTAAAATGAAGTACATCGATTCAGAGTCCATTATTGATAATGGTACGGCTGCACTTGAAGATGTAGACGCAATTTTAGTTCCAGGTGGTTTTGGTAATCGTGGTGTTGAGGGTAAAATTCAAACAGTCAAATTTGCTCGTGAAAACAAAGTGCCGTACCTGGGGATTTGTTTAGGTATGCAGGTTGCAGTTATTGAATATGCTCGTTATGTGGCGGGTTTAACTGACGCACATAGTACTGAATTCAAAAAAGACTGTTCCCAGCCTGTAGTTGGATTAATCACTGAGTGGCAGGATAGTACAGGAAATATTGAGCAGCGTGATGCTGGCTCTGATCTTGGCGGCACAATGCGTTTGGGTGCACAAGAGTGTAATTTGATGGATGGTTCGCTCGCGAAAGCTTGCTACGGTAAAAATGTCATTGTTGAGCGTCATCGTCACCGTTATGAAGTAAATAACAACTATCTGTCAAAGCTTGAAGAGTCTGGGTTAATTATTTCAGGTCGGTCAAAAGATAATTCTCTTGTTGAAATGATTGAAGTCCCAAACCACCCTTGGTTTGTTGCCTGTCAATTTCACCCAGAATTCACATCGACTCCGCGTGATGGGCACGGCCTATTTGAGGGCTTTATTAAAGCAGCTGTTGCCAACAGTAAGAAAAGCTAGGTCTTTTGCTTAGTTAATCATATTTTGAGATTTGTAACATGACACAGAAAGTTATTAAAGTGGGTGATGTGGCAATTGGGAATCAATTGCCCTTCGTGTTGTTTGGTGGCATGAACGTTTTGGAATCACGAGATTTGGCAATGCGTGTCGCTGAATCTTATGTAGAAGCAACAACAAAACTTAATATACCCTATGTTTTTAAAGCCTCATTTGATAAGGCTAATCGGTCATCAGTGAACTCCTTTAGAGGTCCTGGTTTAGAGGAAGGTCTGCGTATATTTGAAGAAATAAAGCAGACCTTTAACGTTCCAATCATTACCGATGTTCATGAGCCTGATCAAGCAGCGCCAGTCGTAGAAGTTTGCGATATCATTCAGTTGCCAGCTTTCCTCTCTCGTCAAACCGATTTGGTTGTGGCAATGGCGAAAACAAATGCCGTTATTAACATAAAAAAAGCACAATTCTTAGCGCCTCAAGAAATGAAACATATTCTTAAAAAGTGTGAAGAGGCAGGAAATGATCAATTGATATTGTGTGAGCGCGGCAGCAGTTTTGGTTATAACAATCTTGTTGTGGATATGCTCGGATTTGGCGTGATGAAAGGCTTTAATTATCCTGTATTTTTTGATGTCACGCATGCTCTTCAGCAGCCAGGGGGACGAGCAGATTCAGCCGGTGGTAGACGAGAAGCAGTAACAGATTTAGCACTTGCAGGTATGTCACAAGGCTTGGCAGGTTTGTTTCTTGAAGCACATCCAGATCCTGAAAACGCAAAGTGTGATGGACCATGTGCCTTACGCTTGAATCAATTAGAGCCCTTTTTGGCAAGAGTCAAAGCAATTGATGATTTGGTTAAGAGTTTTAAGCCATTAGATACAGCTTAAAGCTATTTAAAAATTTAAATATTAAAAAGTTTAGAGTGATCATATCTGACGCTTTAAACTGCGACAAAACCATATATTGGAGATATAGTTAAATGACAACGATTGTTGATATTAAAGGCCGTGAAGTTCTCGACTCACGTGGTAACCCTACAGTAGAAGCAGATGTAATTTTGTCATCAGGAGTAGTTGGTTCTGCATGTGCGCCTTCAGGTGCATCGACTGGCTCGCGTGAAGCACTTGAATTGAGAGATGGCGATAAGGCTCGTTACTTAGGTAAAGGAGTGCTTAAAGCAGTTGCAGGCATTAATGGTGCAATTCGTGATGCTTTAAAAGGTAAAGATGTAACTGATCAGCGAGCACTTGATCGGATCATGCTTGATCTTGACGGCACTGAAAACAAAGCAAAATTAGGTGCTAATGCTATTTTAGCTGTTTCTTTGGCAGCAGCTAAGGCAGCAGCAAAAGAAAAAGGAGTTGAGTTATATCAGTACATTGCCGATATCAACGGCACACCAGGTCAGTACTCTATGCCTGTGCCAATGATGAATATTATTAATGGTGGAGAGCATGCTGACAATAATGTGGATATTCAAGAATTCATGGTTCAGCCTGTTTCTGCACCTACATTTGCTGAAGCATTAAGAGCGGGCGCAGAAATCTTTCATGCTCTAAAAAATGTATTAAAAGCAAAAGGTTTAAATACTGCGGTAGGTGACGAAGGCGGTTTTGCTCCTAATTTATCTTCGAATGCGGAAGCCCTAGCAGTCATTAAAGTAGCTGTTGCTAATGCGGGTTATGAGCTAAATAAAGATATTACTCTGGCATTAGATTGTGCCGCTTCAGAATTTTATAAAGATGGTAAATATGATTTAAGCGGTGAAGGTAAGGTTTTCACCGCTGAAGGCTTTAGTGATTACTTGGCCGAACTTTGTGACCAATATCCTATCGTATCTATCGAAGATGGTCAGGATGAGTCTGATTGGGCTGGCTGGAAATACCAAACTGAAAAGTTAGGTAGTCGTGTTCAGTTAGTGGGTGATGATTTGTTTGTAACGAATACCAAGATTCTTTCAGAGGGCATTGAAAAGAATATTGCTAACTCAATTCTGATTAAATTTAACCAGATTGGTACCTTGAGCGAAACGCTAGATGCGATCAAAATGGCGAAAGATGCAGGCTATAGTGTCGTTATTTCGCATCGTTCAGGTGAAACTGAAGATACCACAATTGCAGATCTTGCAGTTGGGACATGTGCAGGTCAAATCAAGACGGGTTCATTATGTCGCTCAGACAGGGTCGCAAAATATAATCGCTTATTACGCATTGAAGAGCAATTAGGGTCAAAAGCGCCCTATAAAGGACGTAGTGAAATCAAAGGACAGTAGTTCATTTTGATTTTCAATAAAAGCATCGCGGGAGTCCTCGATGCTTTTGTCGTTTTAATCACCATTAAAAATTTCTAATATTTATACATTGCTTAGCAGAAAGTTATTTTCTGGACTAGAGTAATACCTACGAATGCAGTTTGCTTCTTTTTAAGGCAGATGCAGTGAGGTTTTTAGGTGATAGCATTTTTAATTTTGTCGTACGAAGTAACATTACGTTAGGGTCGCAATTCATATGAAGTTGTTATGGAGTGTCATGCTGTTGGTCATTTTAGGCCTACAATATCGCCTATGGATAGGTAGCGGAAGTTATTCAGAAATCTGGATGCTTGAAGATAAAGTTGAACTACAAATTTCAAAGAATAAAGTCCTTGAAAATCGTAATAATCGCTTGAATGAAGAAGTTCTTGATTTAAAAAGTGGTTATGAAGTTATAGAAGAGCGTGCGCGTTTTGATCACGGTATGATCAAACAGAATGAAAGTTTTTATATGGTGGTTACTTCGAGTCATTGACTCTAGCTACCTTTACTCATAATTGATACCTTCCTATTTATGTCCAGCCTTCGTTCTCCAAAGTTTTGGGTTATTATTCCTGCAGCAGGCATCGGTTCGCGCATGCAAATGGATAGACCAAAGCAATATCTACAGCTTGAAAATAAAACTATTTTAGAACATACCGTATCCTGTTTTCTGGATCATTCAGAATTTGAAACTGTGTATGTAGGTTTATCCGAGAAAGATTCATATTTTGAAAGTTACGGCTTGAATCGCTTATCAAGAGTTGAGACGTTTAAAGGTGGAACAGAAAGAGCTGATACGGTTCTAAATGGTTTAGAGTTTATTGCCAGTAAAGTAAATGCAGATGATTGGGTGTGGGTTCATGACGCTGCTCGGCCATGTTTGTCTAGAGAAGAGATTGATCTGTTAATAAAAGCCTTAAAACACGATGTCACAGGTTTAGTCTTAGGTGTACCAATAACTGATACCTTGAAGCGTGTTTTCCAAAGTTCAGATTCATTACCGGGAATAAAAGAAACGGTTGATAGAAGTGATTTATGGCGAGCTATGACGCCTCAAGTGTTTAAATATGCAGACCTGCGAAAAGCTTTAGAGTTTTGCCGTGACAATAGTCAGTGTATTACTGATGAGGCCTCTGCTATTGAGAAAGTTGGTCTGCAGGCTTCGATGATTCATGGCTCAGAGCAAAATATTAAAGTTACAGTGCCAGCAGATATTCTTAAAGTGCGAGATTTCTTAGCAAAAAAACCAAGTAGTCAAACAATACTGAATCGAGAGACGAATGCAGAGCAAGAAGAGTTTAAGTTGCTGAAAAATACTACACAGTTTCCCCGAATAGGTACTGGCTTTGATGTTCATGCTTTTGGCGTTGGCAGTTATATCACACTTGGTGGGGTACAAATCCCATATGAAATGGGTTTGATTGCCCATTCGGATGGTGATGTGCTTTTGCATGCGATTATGGATGCTATGTTAGGTGCTTTAGCATTGGGAGATATTGGTAAGCATTTCCCAGACACCGACGAAAAATGGAGGGGCTCTAATAGCCGCTCATTATTAAAAGCTGTCAATTCCTTGATTAATAGGCAAGGCTTTATCGTAGGTAATATTGATAGCACTATTATTGCTCAAGCGCCAAAAATGGCGTCGCATATTATAGAGATGCAGCGTAATGTCGCAGAAGATCTTGAAGTAAAGTTTGATTGTGTTGGCGTAAAAGCGACTACGACAGAAAATCTAGGTTTTACGGGACGTAAGGAAGGGATTGCATGTCAGGCAAGTGTTATTCTCTTGCCTTTACCATCTGGTGTTAATTTATGAGTTATTGTTACGAGTTAAACTTCCCTAGAGCAACAAAAAATCTACCAGCAAGCGGACTTATCAAAGAGCAAGTCGAGGATTTTTATGTAGAGGAGCTATTAGATCCTGAGTTGGCTGGTGAAGGAGAGCATGTTTGGCTGTGGTTGGAAAAACGAGGCCAGAATACAGAATATGTTGCTGAAAAAATTGCTCAGTTTGCCAAAGTAAAGCTGATGGATGTTGGTTTTTCAGGATTAAAAGATCGATGGGCGGTAACCCGTCAGTGGTTTAGTGTTTATCTGGGTAATAAGCCAGAACCAGTATGGTCTGATCTGAATTTAGAGGGTGTTGCAATCCTTAAGCATGGTCGGAATCTGAAAAAGCTCCGACGTGGAGAGCATTTGGCGAATCAGTTCAAGATAGTAATTCGTTCACTAGAGCAGGCCCAGTTTGTAGAAGAAGAATTGAAAAGAATAGCCGAGTCAGGGTTTCCTAATTATTTTGGCGCTCAGCGTTTTGGTATAAATGGTGCAAACCTTGAAAGAGGTGAACGTTTTTTTAGTGGCCAGTTAAAAGCGTCACGTTCACAAAGATCATTTTATTTGTCCGCAGCGCGATCTTTTCTTTTTAATCTAAATTTGTCGAGATCAATTACTCAAGACACTTGGTTATCAAGTGATCTGAGTGGCCCGTTATATGGTGATGAAACACCAGGGGTAAATGAGTTAGCAGAATTAGAGCGCGAAATATTGAAAGCATATCCAATATTTGCTGATGCTATCCATAAAAACAGACTGAAATTAGAGCGTCGCTTGTACTCAACTGTTCCTGAAAACCTTAGCTGGGAACTTGCTGATAATATACTTACCTTATCTTTTGCGCTGCCATCAGGCTGCTTTGCCACATCGCTTATTTCTGAGTTTATGGAATATAAGGTTGGCTTAGGTGCCGCTAAAAGTGGACCTGAATAAGGCTTGCCCATATGACAATTTTACTTTCAAACGATGATGGCGTTCATGCAGAGGGCTTGGCTGTATTATCAAAAACTATTTCAGCTCATTTCCATACCAGAGTTGTTGCTCCAGATAGAGATCATAGTGGTGCCAGTGGCTCTTTAACCTTGGGGCGTCCATTGAAAGTCAGTCGCTTGTCCTCAGGTTTTTTTTCTGTCGATGGAACGCCCACTGATAGTGTTCATTTGGGTTTGTCTAGTTTGTTTCAGCAGCAATATGGAAGTGATCAACATATTGAATTTGAGCGTGTTATTTCAGGCATTAATAGTCACGAAAACTTGGGTGACGATGTGCTTTATTCTGGTACTGTTGCCGCAGCGATTGAAGGGCGATTTTTATCATCGCCAGCCATAGCGGTGTCTTTGGTGAACCGTGGTAATTTCTTTTATGAAACAGCAGCCTTAGTTACCTTGAACTTTTTAAGAAAAAGCATTGCTTATCAATTTCCTAAAAGAACAGTATTAAATATAAATGTGCCAGATATTCCTTTTGAAGAATTGAAAGGTGTTAAAGTAACCCGTTTAGGTCATCGAGCAAAAGGGCAAAACCCTCAGATGGTATCCGACCCAAGAGGTCATCAGCGTTTTTGGATAGCGTTGGCGGGCGAGGGTGATGATGCCGGTGAGGGTACAGACTTCCATGCTGTGGCTAACAATTACGTATCAGTGACACCAATTCATGTCGATATGACGCAATATGATGCACTGAAATCAATGAAAACTTGGATAGAGGAATAAGGTGGTGAGTCAGACTATTGATCTGGCAGGGATAGGAATGACGTCCAAGCGAACTCGTTTACGTTTGGTGCAACGGCTAAGGGATGGCGGTATTACAAACGAGAAAGTGTTGTCTGTCATGGCGGAAATGCCGAGACATATTTTCCTTGATGAGGCCTTATCGCATCGAGCTTATGAGGATACAGCGCTTCCAATTGGGCATAACCAGACTATTTCTCAGCCTTATATTGTGGCGAGAATGACAGAGTTGTTATTAGAAACTGCTCCTAGGAGAGTGCTGGAACTGGGAACTGGTTCTGGTTATCAGGCTGCTGTTTTATCGCAACTCGTAGATGAGGTCTATAGCGTGGAGCGAATTAATCCGTTATTGATAAAAGCAGTTAAGCGTTTTACTCGTCTTAATATAAAGAACATTTATACGCGACATGCAGATGGCGGTATTGGTTGGCCTGAAAGAGGTTTATACGATGCGGTAATCATGACAGCCGCACCTAAAGAAATTCCTCAAGAATTGGTTAGGCAGCTGAAAGAAGGCGGTAGAATGATTCTGCCATTAGGTGATGTGACTCAAAGCTTAACAGTAGTCACCCGCAGAGGCTCAAGTTACGATCAGGAAATAATAGAGCCTGCTTTATTTGTTCCTTTTCTGCCAGGAACCGTACGCTAGAAGATAGCAATGCACGTTCTGACACTTTCCATTTTTAGGCATTCTGTCTTTTTTATAATTAAGGAAGAATTGTGAAGTTTGAGTACTGGGTTTTTATTAAAGGGATGTTGATGGGGGCGGCTGATATTGTTCCTGGTGTTTCGGGAGGAACCGTTGCTTTTATCACAGGGATTTATGAGCGCTTATTGAATGCTTTAAAGATGCTTCTGCCGGCATTTTTTACGTTTATTAAATCGAAGCAGTTAAAGCGTTTTATTGAAGAAACAGACTTAATGTTTCTAATAACTCTTTTTTCCGGAATTTTAGTCAGCGTTGCTTCTCTAGCTAAAATTATTAGTTATTTGATGGTTCATTATCCAATTCCCTTATGGTCTGGATTTTTTGGGCTAATTCTTGCTTCGGTATTTGTGGTGGCAAAAGATGTCAAACAATGGTCGTTTATTTTAGTTGTATGTTTGTTGCTTGGCGTTTTGGTTGCTTTGGGTATCACTCAGTTATCGCCTGCATCCATTGAGAAAAGTCCTCTAACTATATTTTTTTCAGGAATGCTCGCCATCTGCGCAATGGTCCTTCCAGGGATTTCAGGTAGCTTTATCTTGGTTATCTTAGGCAGCTATTCATGGGTGTTAGATGCTATTAAGCATTTTGAGTGGTCAACCTTAGGGATTTTTGGTGCAGGCTGCCTCATAGGCTTACTATCTATTGCTAATGCATTGTCTTGGGCTTTCGGAAAATACAAAGATAAGACCTTAGCCATTTTGACCGGTTTTATGTTGGGAGCAATGGTTAAAGTTTGGCCGTGGAAAGAAGTAATCTCATATCGTGAAAATAGTGGAGGCGTGTTAATTCCTTTGATAGAAGAGCCAATTATGCCGTCTACTTTTGAAGCGATAACAGGAGGTGATGCTCAGATAATTTTTGCAGTATTTTGTGCTTCACTTGCTGCAGGGATGGTCTATTTGTTAGCTGGATATGCTGGAAAAAAATAAAGTCAGGTTAGGCGGAGATTTATTTTGCTGTCTTCCAATGTGTTACCTGGGGTGACAGTTCTGTATTTGGGTAACGGCTTGGTACAATATAATCTAAAGTAATATGATTAAAGATTAATGACTTAGCGAGACTTGTTAAGAAAAATTCTAGAAAGAATATTATTTTTTAATATAAAAATATATTTTTTTAACCCTTTAAAGAATATGAAGGTGTGATGAGTTGATTAAAAAATATTCAAAGAGAGAGTGCTTGATGCATTTATTTGGACGTATTTTGATCAATGTAACTTTTTGTATCTTTCTTTTGTCGGTGCTGGTGTCTTGCACCTCCTCATCTATTTATCTCAATAAAAAATTCAACCCACCAGTGTATTTTGGTCAGCATGTTGTGCAATCGGGAGACACGCTTTACCGCATTGCTTGGCGCTATGGTAGAGGCCTAAAGGAGTTAGCGCAGGCTAACAATATAGATCCGCCATATGTAATCATGCCTGGTCAGAAAATTAATCTAGAAAAATCACAAAGTTATAGAAAATCTAATCATAAAAATGCAAATTTTCAGAAAGTCCCAGAAAGAAATGTAACAAAAAGTAAAGATAATGTAAGTGAACGTAAAAATGTAACAGAACATAAAAAATATAATAACTTCAAGAACATAAAATGGAGATGGCCTCATCTTGGCCCGATTATTGCCAAATATAATTCACGTTCTTCAGGAAACATTGATGGACTTGCCAAGGGTATACCAAATAAAGGTATTGATGTCTCGGGGCAGATCGGCGATCCAATATTCGCAGCGGCAGACGGAGAGGTTGTTTATGCGGGTAACGGTTTGTTGGGTTACGGCAACTTGGTCATTATTAATCATAATGAGCATTATTTAAGTGCCTACGCTCATAATCGCAGCATCTTAGTAAAAGAAGGGCAAATAATAAAAGTAGGGCAGAAAATCGCTGAAATGGGTAGTTCTGAATCACAACAAATAAAGTTACATTTTGAGATTCGACGAGATGGTCAACCAGTTGATCCTCTTAAGTACCTACCAAAGTGAAAATGAAAGCCTTAAGCAGCATCCAAATACCTCAATTGAGGTTTTTAAGAAACATAAATAGCTAGGTTGTTTTAGTTCTAGGATAGTGACCAAAACAAACAATAAAAAGCGAGGCGAGACAGATGTCAGCAGAAAGAG
>TARA_R110001592_G_scaffold59921_2_pt1 | contig 21787 bp, 14 predicted proteins | sample TARA_R110001592 | Tara Oceans TARA_R110001592 (sample SAMEA4398387) | marine metagenome | biome: Polar Biome; feature: [SRF] surface water layer (ENVO:00010504); material: water (ENVO:00002006), including particulate matter (ENVO:01000060) such as... | depth 5 m | reverse complement strand
TTGCGAACGCTTTGAATTCATTTAATAAACGCATGAAATTATCCTTTCATGTCGCATCCCTGAGTCGGTTGCGTATTTTATTTGAGCGCTTTCTGCAGCGTTTCGCAAACAATTTTCAGCGCTTGGATTCGACCATGGCGTTTATTTTCGCTTGATACCACATGCCAGGGTGACTCTTTGCTATCGGTGAATTCGAGCATGTCATGCACCGCATCGCGGTACGCGGGCCATTGCTCGCGGTTGCGCCAATCCTCATCTGTCAGTTTGTAGCGCTTTAGCGGTGACTCTTCCCGAGCCTCGAAGCGGTCGAGTTGTTCCTGCGGGGTGATGGCTAGCCAGAACTTGATGACCAGGGTGCCGGCCTGCTTTAGCTGGTGTTCAAAGTCGTTAATCTCGCCGTAGGCCCGTTGCCATTGCTCTGGGTTGCAAAACCCTTCTACCCGTTCGACTAAAACTCTGCCGTAATAGCTACGATCAAAGACGACGATATGGCCAGGAGCTGGAATGCGTCGCCAGAAGCGCATCAGGTAGGGCTGTTTTCTCTCTTCTTCGGTCGGCGCGCGGGTGCCATGCACGCGCAATAAGCGCGGATCAAGACACTGGGTAATTCGGCGTATCGTACCGCCTTTGCCCGCGGCATCACTGCCTTCGAATACCAGTAACAGGCTCCGACGGGCAAAGCGCGGGTGTCTGATCAATTCGCGCAACAGCTGCTGGTAGTGCTCCAGCTGCTCTTTGTAATCACTCTTGCTGAGGGATTGGCTGTAGTCGAGCTCGTCAAGTCGCGCTCGCTTTGCGGGTATCCAGCTGCGAGGTGGGGTTAGTTGGGGGGAGGAGGTAAGTTGCGAGCGTATGGCGTTCAGAAGGAACTGCCCGATCAGCATGTCCCGCTGGGCTGGGTCGCTACTTGACACCCTGTGCCAGGGTGCGCCTTCACTGGTCGTTAGTTCGCTCATAAGCTGGGCGCCGACACGGACCTTTTCATAATCCTCAACACTGAAATCGCCCCATTCACGCATGGCGACGGTATTGGAGCGCAAGGCGTCGTCATCAGGCCGTGTGTTCTTGCCAGTGGATTTGTTATCGAGATGGAGCCAGAGTTTCAGTATGCTGGCGCCTTCTTCTACCAGTAGCTGCTCGAACCGGACGATGTCTTGCATCTGCTGGCGGAAGTGCTTGTCTGACAGCTTGCCCCGACTGAAACTCATCAGTGGTTGGTGGTACCAGGAGCCAAGGTAAAAGCCAATTTCACCCGCATCTGGTAGCGTTCGAAAGTAGCGCCACCAGCGCGGCATGCGTTTTTCAATGCCCTCAGGCAGGCTGAATGCACGGGTATTAAGAAAGCGGTTGTCTAGCCATGAGTAGAACGTGTCTATTATTTCTGCTTTACCGGCAAAATCATTACCGCTGATCAGAAGCAGTATTGGGCCTTTGCCTGCTTTACGCAGGTCGAACTGAGCTTCAAGTAGCTGTTCATTGAGTTCATCAATTTCAGCCTCGTCCGGCGTGGTACCCGCGGTGTAGTCAGACATCGACTGGCCAACTGATCTCGGGCAGATGTTCAAAGCCGGGTTTGGCAAATAAAAAGCCCTGGAACAGGAACACACCCATCGAGCGCAGGATATCAAGCTCCTCCCTGCTTTCGATACCTTCGGCAATGACGTCAATATTCAGCGCCTGACATACACCGAGAATCCCGCGCACGATGGCCTGGCGCACGGGGTCGTGGTCGATATCGCGAACGATGTCCATGTCCAGCTTGATGATGTCCGGTTGAAACTCGGCCAATAGATTCAGGCCCGAATATCCGGCGCCAAAGTCATCGATGGCCGTTTTGAAACCCTGACGCTTGTATTCCGTGATAATGCTCTTGAGATGCTCCTTGTCCACCAGCCGTTCGTTTTCGGTGATCTCGAAGATCAGCCGGTTGGTCGGAAAGTTAAAGCGTCGGGCCGCTTCAAGGGTAGCGCGGATGCAGGTCGCCGCCTGATAGACTGCATTGGGTAGAAAATTGATGCTGACGAAACAGGGAATGTTCAAGCGTGAGGCCAGCTCGACTGCCTTGACTCGGCAGGACTGGTCGAAGACATAGCGGTTGTCTTCGTTGACGCGCGACAGCATGCTTGCGGCTCCGGCACCATCCGTTCCGCGAATCAATGCTTCGTAGGCGAAGACAGTTTTGTCGCGAATGTCGACTATCGGTTGAAAAGCCATGGTGAATTCAAAGCAAAGCGGCTCGTTGTCCTGGCATGCTTTGCAGGGCTTGGGAATTTCAATCTCAGACGTCATACAATGGTCTCTCGTTTGCATTCGGGCACAGTATAAATTTAACGAGTATGGCTATTAGCCTTACTGGGACAATAGACTGTACATCTTATCTAGTTGTCATAAAAATACTACTTTGTGTAATCCTCGGGGGCTCCATGGCAAAAAACAAGCGAATCTATGGCTGCACCGAGTGTGGCGCAACATTCACTAAGTGGGCCGGTCAGTGCGGTGAATGTCAGGCCTGGAATACGCTAGTAGAAACCGTCGTGGATATTACCCCGACCGGTGGCAGCGGCGCGGCTGCTGGGCGCTCTGGCCATTGGGCTGGGCAGATGGCTCAGGTGCGTACGCTGGCCGAAGTATCAACAGAAGAAGTGCCTCGCCAGCCAAGCGGATCGTCAGAGCTCGACCGCGTCCTCGGTGGCGGGTTGGTTTCCGGGTCGGTCGTGCTGATCGGCGGCGATCCGGGCATCGGTAAATCAACCATCTTGTTACAAACGCTATGTCAGCTCGCCGAAAGCATGCCGGCCCTGTATGTCACCGGGGAAGAGTCTCAGCAGCAAGTAGCGATGCGCGCAAGACGTCTGGGCTTGCCTGAAGAACGTCTGCGAGTTATGACAGAGACCTGTATCGAAAGCATCATTGCTACCGCGCGACTGGAGAAGCCCAGAGTGATGGTGGTGGATTCCATTCAGACTATCTTTACCGAGCAACTGCAGTCTGCTCCGGGCGGTGTGTCCCAGGTCAGGGAGAGTGCGGCGCTGCTGGTACGTTATGCCAAGCAGAGCGGGACCGCTATTTTCCTCGTCGGTCACGTAACCAAGGATGGCTCGCTGGCCGGACCCCGGGTACTGGAGCACATGGTAGACACGGTGCTGTATTTCGAAGGGGAATCCGACGGTCGCTTGCGTATGCTGCGGGCGGTCAAGAATCGTTTTGGTGCGGTCAACGAGTTGGGCGTCTTTGCGATGACCGACAAGGGGCTCAAAGAAGTGTCCAACCCGTCGGCTATTTTTCTATCGCGCTACGATACGCCGATTCCAGGTAGCGTGGTGATGTCTACCTGGGAAGGATCCAGACCCATGTTGGTGGAGGTTCAGGCACTGGTTGACACCTCTCACCTGGGCAATCCGCGGCGTGTGACGCTCGGGCTCGATCAGAATCGGCTGGCCATGTTGCTTGCCGTACTGCATCGCCACGGTGGCGTTGCGACTTACGATCAGGATGTATTCGTCAATGTCGTTGGGGGGGTCAAGGTGTTGGAAACTGCGGTCGATCTGGCGTTGCTTGCCGCTGTCATGTCGAGTCTGCGTAACCGTCCGTTACCGATGGATCTGATGGTCTTTGGTGAGCTCGGCTTGTCTGGCGAGATTCGTCCGGTGCCCAGCGGTCAGGAGCGTCTGAAAGAGGCAGCCAAGCATGGATTCACTCGCGCAATCGTGCCCAAGGCGAATGCGCCGAAAGAAAGTCCCAAGGGGATGCAGGTAATTGCAGTGACACGGTTGGATGAAGCGCTGGCGGCCATCTTCGATTGATCAGAGCAGGGCTGCGAGTTCCCGACCCAGCAGCTCCTCGTCCCCTGTGTTCAAGGCAATAAGGCGCTTGAGGTGGCTGATAGAGTCCAGGTCAATGTGATCGCACTCGAACCCCAGCAAACCTTCTTCGGCGTGGGCCAGATGCACGTCCATGCAGATCTGGCTGGCCTCTGCTAGCTGGATCACGGCATTGAACTGGGTATGACGCTTCGTGTCCTTCCACCCTGGGGGCTCGAGCACCAGTAACCCATGCAAAGAAAGGTCAACCAATTGCACGTCTATGCTCAGCCCGTCCTGAAGCAGACAGGTGCTGGCGTCGAACATAACGCGGGTAAAGCGGCGGCGTTCATTGCTCATTGGCTGGTTCCGACAAGAGTGCATGTACTTGTGACTATAGTCTCTTTTTAGCTTTTCAGATGATGCCCTGTGCCAACATCGCATTCGCCACCTTGTGGAAACCTGCAAGGTTGGCTCCTTTAACATAATCGATATGCTCATCCGACTCCCTGCCGAACTCTACGCAAGAATCATGAATCGAGGTCATGATCTCGATCAATCGCTGGTCGATCTCACCAGCCGTCCAGTGCAGGTGCATTGCATTTTGTGCCATTTCCAGTCCGCTAACAGCGACGCCTCCGGCATTGGCAGCCTTGCCGGGGGCAAAAAGTAGGTGCGCTTCCTTGAATGCGTCAATTGCCTTGGTGGAACAGGGCATGTTCGCTCCTTCGGTCACGCAGATGCAGCCATTGTCGATCAACGTTTTTGCGTCCTGGGCGTTCAGTTCATTCTGCGTAGCGCAGGGTATTGCGATATCGCACTCAAGGTGCCACGGAGTTTTATCATCGAAATAGTGAAGTCCTTTTTTCTTTGCCAGCTGCTTCAAGCTTCCGCGCTTGCGATTTTTCACCTCAATGACTGATTGCCATTGTTCAGTGGTCATGCCATCGGGGCTGTGCAGAGTGCCCTTGGAGTCGGACATTGACACCACGATACCGCCTAATTGTAATAGCTTGCAGACCGTGTGTTGCGCCACGTTGCCTGCACCGGACACCGCAATCCGCTGTCCCTCAATATTCAAGTCGCGGGACTTGAGCATTTCCTGGGTGAAATAGACAACGCCATAGCCGGTAGCTTCGGTGCGGAAAAGGCTGCCGCCAAAACTCTGGCCCTTGCCTGTCAACGCCGATGTATTGCCATGGCTCATGCGGCGATATTGGCCGTAGAGATAGCCAATCTCTCTCGGGCCAACGCCGATATCACCAGCGGGAACATCCAGTCTTTCGCCAATATGCTGGGCTAGTTCGGTCATGAATGCCTGGCAAAAGCGCATGACTTCGCCGTCGCTTTTGCCTTTGGGATCAAAGTCGGAGCCGCCTTTTCCGCCGCCTAGCGGCAGCGTGGTCAGGGCATTTTTGAATACCTGTTCGAATGCAAGAAACTTGAGAATACCCAGGTCGACTGAGGGGTGAAATCGCAAGCCGCCCTTATAGGGACCGATAGCGCTGTTCATCTGTACTCGATAGCCACGGTTGACCTGTACCTGCCCGGCGTCGTCGACCCATGGTACGCGGAAGATGATAGTGCGTTCGGGTTCGGTTAGCCGATCGATTATGCCCTGTTCGAAATAGTGTGGGTTTTTTTCGAGAAGCGGCCAAATGCTGGTGAGAACCTCCTCCACCGCCTGGTGGAACTCAGGCTGATCAGCGTCACGGTTTTTGATTTTTTTTAGGTAGCCCTTCAGGGATTGGCTCATTTTTAGCCTCGCAGATACGGTTAATACACTAACCATAACAGAGGAAGGTTGCTGTCTTGCCAGCTAACATACGTGGCAACAATTGAGTAATATCATTGTTTGCGCGAAACGAAAACGGCCCGCTGATAGGGCGGGTCGTCCATAGACAAGAGCGGCCTGCAGGCCGCTCTTGTCTATGCTGCTGGCGTTTCAGGCCAGCTTCTTGTGGCGCACACGATGAGGTTGAGACGCTGCCTCGCCCAGGCGTTTCTTGCGATCTGCTTCGAACTCGGTGTAGTTGCCTTCGAAAAAACTGACCTTGCCCTCATCTTCATAGGACAGGATGTGTGTTGCGATGCGGTCCAGAAACCAGCGATCGTGGGAGATCACAATGGCGGAACCCGGGAAGTCGAGTAAGGCCTCTTCCAGCGCCCGCAGTGTTTCCACGTCAAGGTCGTTGGAGGGTTCGTCCAGCAGCAGTACGTTGGCGCCTTTTTTCAGGGTCAACGCCATATGCAAACGACCGCGTTCACCACCGGACAAATCCTTGACGAATTTCTGTTGGTCCGCACCCTTGAAGTTAAAACGTCCCACGTAGCCACGGGACGGGACCTCGTAGTTGCCGACTTTGATCATGTCGAAACCGTCGGAGATTTGCTCCCATACGGTTTTTTTGCCGTCAAGCTCGTCACGACTCTGATCCACGCTGGCAATTTCCACGGTTTCACCAATATCGATGCTACCGCTGTCAGGTTGTTCCTTACCGGTAATCATGCGGAATAGGGTGGACTTACCCGCACCGTTGCCGCCAATAACGCCGATAATCGCGCCCTTGGGCACAGCAAGGCTCAGGTCGTCGATCAATACGCGGTCGCCGTAGCCCTTGCCGACATTATTGAACTCGATCACCTTGTCGCCCAGTCGCGGACCCGCGGGGATGTAAATCTCGTTGGTTTCGCTGCGCTTCTGGAATTCCTGCGATTGCAGTTCTTCAAAACGTTGCAGACGCGCCTTGGACTTCGACTGGCGGCCCTTGGCGCCCTGACGAACCCACTCAAGTTCGGCTTTCATCGCCTTGGCATGGGACGATTCCTGCTTTGATTCCTGGGCCAGTCGTGTGGCCTTGGACTCCAGCCATTGGGAATAGTTGCCCTCAAACGGAATGCCATGCCCGCGATCAAGCTCGAGAATCCAGCCGGCGACATTGTCCAGGAAGTAGCGATCGTGCGTCACAGCCACAACAGTGCCAGCAAAATTGTGCAAAAACTGCTCTAGCCAGGCGACAGAGTCGGCATCGAGGTGGTTGGTTGGTTCGTCCAGCAGCAGCATATCAGGTGCCGACAGAAGGAGTCGGCATAAGGCGACCCGGCGTTTTTCGCCACCCGACAATAGTTCGATACGGGCGTCCCAGGGTGGTAGGCGCAGCGCATCGGCGGCGACTTCCAGCTGACGCTCCAGATTATGACCATCGCCGGCCTGGAGGATCGCCTCAAGCTTGGCCTGTTCGGCAGCCAGCGCATCGAAATCGGCGTCGGGCTCGGCGTAGGCTGCATAGACCTGATCCAGGCGCGCCTGTGCATCCTTGATCTCGCTTACCGCCTCTTCAACGATTTCACGAACGGTTTTTGTCGGGTCGATTTCCGGTTCCTGTGGCAAATAACCGATTTTGATACCCGGCATGGGACGAGCCTCACCTTCTATTTCGGTATCCACTCCGGCCATGATGCGCAACAGGGTCGATTTTCCAGAGCCATTGAGGCCCAGTACGCCAATCTTGGCGCCAGGGAAAAAGGACAATGAGATGTCTTTGAGTATGCGGTTCTTGGGTGGGACGACCTTGCCGACCCGGTGCATGCTGTAAACGAATTGAGCCATGGTGCGAAAACCTGAATGAAAAGGTGAATCGGTACTGTATTGAGACGGCCCGCAGGCGAGCCTCTAAATTGCTCGCAAGGCTAGCCCAACTGGCCCTTCAGGGCAAATATCTCAGGTCTTGCTTGGTTATTTTTCAGACTGCAGCCTGTGATACTCTTCTTACAGGATCAACTGTTGCATAAAGATGAGCGACTTGAACACAAACCACAAAAAGAGCAGCGCACAGGATCAGGCTTTATCTTCCGGCGCAACCGATAGTCTGCCTGTCGCGGGCGCGCTTGTGCTCGTAGCAGTCGCTGCAATCCTGCTTGCGGCCCTGATGGTGTGGCAAGCCTGGCAGGATTTTCATTTGCTCCGTACCCAGCATCAAGTACAGGTGGAGGAATCCGTCTGGCTGACCGCAAATCAGATAGGTTTGAATCTCGAGGTTAAGTCGAGAGCGCTTGCCGGAGTTCTGGATAACCTTCATAACAACGCGCAAGACGAAGCGGTCGATGCTGTGCAAGCCTTGCTTCCCGGATTGCGATTGGTGGCCGAAGTTTCTTTGCTGGAGCCGGGAGCGGGTTCTGATACGTCACCCTGGATGCCCGCTTTGCGGGGTTTGAAGATCAGTGGTTACCCTTTTGCACTGGACTCGGATGTGACGCGCGGTGTGCTTTATTGGTCTATTGCGAGCAGTCGTACCGACCGTTTTTGGGTGCTCGAGATAGACGACCGGGAAATTGCTGCATTGGTCTCCACTCAACCGGCTCAAGGTTATGCATGGCTGCTCGAAGATGCCGGGCGAGCACGTGTATTAGCGCGCCAGGAGGGCAGCCGTCTGGTTTTTCTGGACAACCAGTCGATGACTGCCCAGGAGCGCGAGCAAGTGGTCGTCAGTGCTCCGGTAGCAGGTAGTCTGTGGCAGGTGCGCGGTCTGGTAGAGCCTGATTTCTATCTGCAGCGTCTCGGTAAAGCGGTGCAATTAAAAGTGCTGCTGGTTCTGGGGTTCATTCTTGTCATGTTGTTGGTGGTGTGGACTGTTGTTCGCATGCGCCGTGCAAACCAAGCGTTGCTGGCCCGCAGTCGTGCCTCCTTTAGGTATGTTGAAGATACCGAGCGGCGTTACCGAGATGTTTTCGAAGGGGTCGGCATGGCCCTCTGCCAGCTTAATCTTGCTTCTATGCGCAGCTGGCTGCTGGGCGAGGGGATTTACAATCAGGTGACGCTGGATGCGTGGCTGGAGAAACACCCCCATCGCCATCATGAGATCTTCCAGAGCGTGAGTGTAGTCGATGCCAATCAGGTGGCTCTTGAATTGACCGGTCAGGGCTCGATTGAGGGGGTAACCAGTGTTCTGCAGCGGCCAGAAAAAGTGCGCAACGACTCGGCGCGCTACAAGGTACTTCTTGCGATTGTGAACCGAACACCGAGGCTTGAATTCGAAACGCCTTTGCGGGTGCCCGCCGGCACTGTTCGTCATGTCTGGGTCATCATGCGTCTGCCGGAGAACGTTGAGGACTACCATGCGGTCACCATGAGCCTGACGGATATTACCGCGCGGCGACGGATCGAATTGTCGATGGTTGAGCGCGAGCGCTACTGGGCGGGCGTGGTAAAGGCTGTCCCCGATACTGTCTTCATTAGAAATATGCAACGACAGCAGTTTGTCTACAGCAACCGTTCATTGGCCCAGATGTTAGGGTATGACGAATCCGATGAGCGGACCCTTGATGATGACTACCGTGACCGCTTGCTGCACCCCGATGATGTTGAGCAGCTCCAAATAAATCGTAACTTGCAGCAGGTCCTGGAAGATGAGGTAGTGCAGGAGACTCGGCTGCGCTGGCGTCACAAGGATGGAACCTGGCGCTGGTTCAGCCTGCGGGTGAAGGTCCTTTCTCGTTTGTCTGACGGCAGGGTGAGCCAGGTGATCGGAGTAGTGCGGGATGTTCATCAACAAACCATGGCAACTCAGCAGCTGCGTACCAGCGAGCAGCGCTACCGGTTGCTGGCTGAGAATATCAGTGATGTGATCTGGTCGACTAACACTGCATTTCGCCTGGATTACATCAGTCCTTCCGTCACACGGGTACTGGGGTACCGACCAGAAGAGCTGATTGCCTCCGGATTCAGCAACGTGGTAGCCGGCTCTGATTACAAACGTTTCATGAGCTCGATTGTGCGTGAGCTCACTCCGCGTCTGGAGTGCCCCGAAGAGGCTGCCAGGCTGCGTGAAGAGGGCTATCATCGGCAAACGACGGTCGACTGTATCAAGGCGGATGGCCACAAGTGTCCTACTGAGGTGCGTTTGTCCCTGATGTGGGATGGCAACGACCGTTTCCTTGGTCTGCTGGGTATTGTTCGTGATATTACCGAGCAACGGCGCACCGAAAATCGACTGCGCATGGCAGCGACTGTATTTGAAAATACCACAGGCGCCATTCTGGTCACGGATCCTGCCGGTTACGTTGTGCAGGTGAACGAGAACTTCATTCAGATTACCGGTTACAGTGCAGATGAAATCATAGATCAGACCCCCATGCTGCTGGCTTCTGATGTACTTGACGAGCAGTTCTATCCGGGAGTTCTGCGCGTACTCAGGCAGCAGGGTCGCTGGGAGGGCGAGATCTGGATGCGGCGCAAAAATGCCGACCAGTTTCCTGCCTGGACCGGGATAACTGCAGTGCATGATAATGAGGGTGATCTGGTCAGTTACGTCTGCTTCTTTGTTGATATCAGTGAGCGTAAGGCCAGTGAAGCCCGTATTGAGACCCTTGCCTACTATGATGCCCTGACGGGCCTGCCCAATCGAACTCTCTTTCAGGACCGGACCAAGACCGCGTTGCAATTGGCCGAGCGCAAGGGAGAGTCCCTGGTAGTGCTTTTTCTTGACCTCGATCGGTTCAAACCGATAAACGATACGCTGGGTCACGCGGCCGGCGACGTCATGCTCAAGGAGGTAGCCCGGCGGCTCAGTGGCTGTGTGCGTGACAGCGACACTGTGGCGCGTATGGGCGGTGACGAGTTCACCATTTTGCTAGCAGGGCAACAGAATCAGGAAAGGGCCATGGCTGCCGCGATACACGTAGCTGAGAAGATTCTCACCGTGTTGGCGCCTGCCTTTGTACTGCAGGAGCGTGAGTTTTTCATCAGCGCCAGCATCGGCCTGGCGTTGTATCCGCAAGATGGCATCGAACCCAGCACACTGCTGAAGAACGCCGATACCGCTATGTACCATGCCAAGTCCATTGGCAAGGATACCTTCCAGTTTTATCAGGCTGAAATGAATGCTACGGCGCTTGATCGGGTAAGTTTGGAAAGTGACCTGCGCCGCGCCTTGCAGGACAATATGCTTGAATTGCATTACCAACCGCAATTTGATTGCGTCAGTGGTCGACTGACCGGTGCCGAAGCATTGCTGCGCTGGCAGCATCCGACGCGCGGGGCCATTTCGCCGGCTGTGTTCGTGCCGATTGCTGAAGAAATCGGTCTGATCGGCGCTCTGGGTGACTGGGTAATGGACTCTGCGTGCCGGCAAATGGCCGAATGGCGAGATAACGGTTATCCACTGCCGCGTCTGGCGATCAACCTTTCTGGCCGGCAGTTTACCGAGGTCCAGTTGGCGGCTCAGGTGGGTCGTGTGCTGGAGCGTTATATGCTCGACCCTACTTCAATTGAGCTTGAGTTGACGGAAAGTGTATTGCTTCAGGATGTGGAAGAAACCATGCAGACGCTCGCGGCGCTGAAGGCGCTGGGGGTTGAAATCGCAGTCGACGATTTTGGTACCGGTTATTCGTCGTTGAATTATCTGAAGGATTTCCCGATCGATACCCTCAAGATCGATCGCTCTTTTATTCAGGCGATGCGGGATCACAACCGCGATACGTTACTCGCTCAGGCCATTGTGGCCATGGCACGGAGCCTGCAGTTGCGGGTTATCGCCGAAGGCGTGGAAACCCGAGAGCAACTTGCCTTGCTGGTTGGTTTTGGTTGTGACGAGGTGCAAGGCTTTTTGCTCGGCAGGCCGATGCCCGCTGAGGATCTGGCTGCGCAATTTTTGAACGGCTCAAACTTGAGCGTGCCGGATTGGCCTTGAAACGATTTTGTTGGGTACGTGAGCGCTTTTCATGTGCCAGAGTCGATTCCATGCGCTAAAATGCGGCCTTATTTATTTGATCGTCCTTGTAGGGGGCCGTGCCATGTTTAGCCGTTCCAACGATATTGCTGCTTTCGACGCCGAGTTATGGGCCGCGATGGAGCAGGAAGCTGTCCGTCAGGAAGACCACATCGAACTGATCGCCTCCGAGAACTACACCAGCCCGGCGATAATGCAGGCTCAAGGCTCTGTACTGACCAACAAGTACGCCGAAGGCTATCCCGGCAAGCGTTACTATGGTGGTTGCGAGTATGTGGACATTGCCGAGCAACTGGCAATCGATCGGGCCAAAGTCCTGTTTGGTGCTGACTACGCGAACGTCCAGCCGCACGCTGGTTCACAGGCTAACAGCGCTGTCTTTCAGGCATTGCTGACGCCCGGAGACACCATCTTGGGGATGAGTCTGGCCCATGGTGGACATCTGACACACGGTGCGACAGTCAACTTTTCAGGCAAGCATTATAATGCTGTGCAGTATGGCATCAATACCGATACGGGCCTGATCGACTATGACGAGGTCGAAGCGCTGGCGGTGGAACACAAACCGAAAATGATCATTGCCGGCTTTTCGGCTTATTCACAGGTGTTGGATTTTGCCCGTTTCCGGGCCATCGCTGACAAGGTTGGCGCCTATCTTTTTGTTGATATGGCCCATGTTGCCGGTCTGGTTGCGGCGGGTGTATATCCCAACCCGGTGCCTTTTGCGGATGTCGTCACGACCACCACGCACAAGACTTTGCGAGGGCCACGTGGTGGTCTGATTTTGGCTCGCGCCAACGAAGCGTTGGAAAAGAAGCTTAATTCTGCGGTGTTTCCGGGTGGCCAAGGTGGCCCGCTGATGCATGTTATTGCCGCCAAGGCGATCTGCTTCAAGGAGGCGATGAGCCCAGAGTTCAAGACCTATCAGCAGCAAGTGATCAAGAACGCCAAGGCTATGGCCGAGGTGTTCATGGGGCGCGGCTTTGATGTGATTTCGGGCGGTACCGAGAATCATCTCTTTTTGTTATCTCTGATCAAGCAGGACATAACCGGCAAGGATGCGGATGCCGCCCTGGGCCGTGCGCACATTACAGTGAACAAGAACGCGGTGCCAAATGATCCGCGCTCACCCTTCGTGACCTCCGGGCTGCGGATCGGGACACCGGCGGTGACTACCCGCGGGTTTAATGAGGCTGACTGCCGCGAGCTGGCAGGCTGGATCTGTGACGTGCTGGAAAATATCAACGATGACAGTGTCATCAAGCGGGTAAGCGATCAGGTCAAGACTATCTGCAGCCGGTTGCCGGTATACGGCGACTGAGTCGCCCGCTGTACGCAAAAGCCCCCCAGATCTTCGATCTGGGGGGCTTTTTTGTGCTGAGTCAAATATGACGCTGCGAGTTCAAGAGTCCATCTCCAGGTTAACGCAGTTGCAAAGTGCTCAGCGTTCTATCGCGCACCCGTTTGAGCAACGCTCCATCGTTGATCAAAGACTGGCCATAGGAGGGTACCAGCTCTTTCATTCTCGCCTGCCATTCCGGTGTGGCCAGGCGATCCTTGAAGCAACGCTCGAGCACGTTGATCATGGCTTGCACGGCTGTTGAAGCCCCCGGGGAAGCACCCAGCAACGCTGCCAGTGTGCCATCCTTTGCGGCGACAATTTCAGTGCCGAACTCCAGTTTGCCATGGCCCTTGGCATCTTTCTTGATGATCTGGACCCGCATGCCCGCGTCTTGCAAGGCCCAGTCTGTTTCGCTGGCTTGCGGGAAGAAATTGCGCAGCGATGCGACCCGGTCCTTGTGCGACTGGAACGATTCGGCAATCAGGTAGCGCGTCAGATCCATATTGTCACGGCCCACCGCCATCATCGGAGCTACGTTGTAACGCTTCACGGAGGAAAACAGGTCGAATACCGATCCTTCCTTGAGGAATTTGGTGGTAAAGCCGGCAAAGGGGCCGAACAGAAGGGCAGGCTCACCGTTGATAATCCGTGTATCCAGGTGCGGTACCGACATTGGCGGCGCTCCGCTAGGTGCCTTGCCGTAGACCTTCGAGTGGTGCTGCTTGACGATTTCCGGTTTCCTGCAAACCAGCCATTGGCCACTTACCGGAAACCCGCCATATCCCTGACTCTCGTCAATGTGGGATTTTTGCAGCAGCGGCAACGAGCCGCCGCCGGCGCCAAGGAATACGAATTTGGCGTTAAGGGTTTTTTCTTCGCCGGTTTTTTCGTCCTCCAGCTCGACTCGCCAGTGCCCCCTCTTGCTTTTTTTCAGGCTCTGGACGGAGTGTTTAAGTAATAGATCGAAATTCTCGGTGTCCTTCAGGTGCCCGACCATGCTGCGTGTCAGTGAACCGAAATCGACATCCGAGCCGTGACTGACTCGGGTGGCTGCAAAGGCCTGGTCGGCCTTGCGCTCTTTCATGATCAGTGGCATCCACTCGTCTATCTGTTCAGCCGCTTCACTGAACTGCATCTCAGCGAATAGATGATGAGCACTGAGCAACTTATGCCGCTCGCGCAGGAACTTCACATCCTTGTCGCCCCAGACAAAACTTTGATGGGCGGTTGGATTGATAAAGCTCGTTGGCTTGGGTAACAACCCCTGCTCAACCAGGTAGGACCAGAACTGCAGGGTCACTTCAAAGGACGCGTTAATGTCCAATGCACGGTCGATGCTGATATTGCCGTTCTGGTCTTCTGGGGTGTAATTCAGCTCACAGTAACCGGCGTGGCCGGTACCTGCATTGTTCCAGCCATCCGTGCTTTCGTGGGCTACGTGATCCAAACGTTCGACCAAGGTAATGGTCATGGTTGGATCCAGCTGTTTGAGCAACATTCCCAGTGTGGCGCTCATGACGCCACCTCCGACCAGCAATACGTCTACGTTCTTTGCTGTCATTAACATGCCGCCTTCTAAGTAAAAAAACAGATCTGATAATACCGTTTTATCGAGTCGAGTAACACACGCCAGAGCATGAGCAGATGGCGTGAGATACATGTTGGGCAACACTGTAGAAGAAAAGATTCCCTGTCCAAGGCCATGGTTTATGTATAGTTCTCGGGTTTAAGCTGCTCAGCGCGAAATAGCAGATGGACGTTGACAGACGGGAGTGAGGGTTATGCAGCGGGTGGTGATTATAGGAGGCGGGGTGATGGGCTGCCTGACTGCTCTGGAGCTCCTTGAGAGTGGTCGCGACGTCTGTCTTGTCGAGCGTCGCAGTACCGGGCAGGAAGCGTCTTGGGCCGGTGGCGGAATTGTTACTCCATTGTATCCATGGAGGTACAGCCAACCCGTCACCGCGTTGGCCGAATGGTCTCAGACACGTTATCCGAAACTGTGTCGCGAATTGTTTACACACACGGGTATCGACCCCGAGTTCAGTCCCTGTGGCCTGATTTGGCTTGATCACGCCGAGCAGGAGGCTGCACTGCAGTGGGCAGAGCAACAGAGTAAACCGATTACGGCTGTCGACGGCGAGTTCATTTATAAACAGATTCCATCACTGGCCCCAGGCTTCAATCAGGGGATGTGGCAGCCGCAGTTGGCCAATGTACGCAATCCAAGACTGATGGCAGCGTTGGGCGTTAGGCTCCAGCAATTTGCCGGGTTTTCACTGTTGGAAAATACACAAGTCAGCGGATTACGGATTGAAGGTGGTCGAGTAAAAGGTGTGACTTATAACGGGGGTCAGCAGGCTGCCGATGCGGTGGTGCTTGCAGCGGGTGCCTGGAGTGGTGATTGGCTTGCCCAGTTTGGTCTGGATCTGGCCGTAGCGCCGGTAAAGGGGCAGATGCTGATTTACAAGACCGCGCCAGGCTGGTTGCCGAGCATTGTATTACACGAGAGTCGGTATGCGATTCCGCGTAAAGACGGCCATATCCTGATTGGCAGTACGTTGGAGCACGTGGGTTACGACACTGAGATCACCTTCGATGCCTTGGATTCGCTTCGAGCCTCCGCGCGCAGCTTGTTGCCGGACCTTGCGAATCTCCAGCCCGTTGCTCAATGGGCGGGTCTGCGTCCGGGCTCCCCTGATGGTGTGCCTTTTGTCGGAGCCGTTGCTGGTATCGATGGCCTGTGGCTCAATACCGGACACTACCGGAACGGCCTGGTACTGGCGCCGGCCTCGTGCCGAATGCTGGTTGACCTCATGATCGGCAGACTGCCTGAGATCGATAGTCAGCCTTACTCGGTAAATGGGCGTATAGGTCCACGGACCCCTTAGTCCTCGAGGCCGAGTTTTTTCAGTCGGTAGCGAAAGGATCGGAAGGTCAGACCCAGGCGCTTGGCAGCAGCGGTCTTGTTCCAGCGGGATTCCTCAAGTGCCTGGGTGATGGCAGTGCGTTCGATGTTGTCGAGATAATCTTCCAGCGAACCGATATCGCCTAGTGAGACCGGTGATTCTCCATTAGTAGGGCAAGCGGAGATGTGAATGTCGTCAGTTTCTATTATCCGTCCTTCGCTTAGGGTAAAAGCGCGCTCGAGAATGTTTTCCAGTTCACGCACATTGCCCGGGAAGCGATAGCTAGCCAGCAGCTCCATAGTGCGAGCAGCGATAGTCGGTATCGGCATGTCATTTCGAGCGGCGAGTCGGGTAAGAATATGCTTGCTCAGCAGTGGAATGTCTTCGCGGCGCTCGCGCAGAGGGGGTACGTTCAATTCGATTACGTTGATGCGATAAAACAAATCCTGACGAAATCGACCTTCTGTCACTTCTACAGCCAGATCCTTATGGGTAGCACACAGCAAGCGTACATCTACCGATTCTTCCTGTTGGGTTCCCAGGGGTCTGACGGCCTTTTCCTGTATTGCCCTTAGCAGCTTTACTTGCATTGACAACGGTAGGTCGGCGACTTCGTCGAGGAAAAGCGTGCCGCCGGAGGCCGCTTGAAAGAGCCCTGGCTTGTCTGCCACGGCGCCGGTAAAGCTGCCCTTGCGGTGGCCGAAGAATTCGCTTTCCATCAGTTCTGAGGGGATAGCGCCGCAGTTGACCGGAACAAACGCGGCGACTGAGCGTGAGCTCAATGTGTGGATGCGCCGAGCAACCAGTTCCTTGCCGCTGCCCGATTCGCCGCTGATGTACAACGGAGCCTGGCTACGTGCCAGTTTGGCGATACGTCTGCGCAGCTGTTCGATCGGCGCAGAGACACCCATGATGGGGTCTGGTCCGTCACTGATCTGGATGGGTTCCTGGGATGGGTTCAGACGCAGCGCGCTGTTGACCAGTTCGCGCAAGCGCTGCAGATCCACGGGCTTGGTGAGAAAGTCGAAAGCCCCTGCCTTGAGTGCACTGATAGCCGTATCCAGGCTGCCGTAAGCGGTAATCATCGCTACCGGAGTTTGTGGGTGGTTCAGTTGTATATGCCGCACTATGGCCAGGCCATCACCGTCGGGCAGGCGCATGTCGGTCAGGCAGAGATCAAAGCGGTAACGGGTCAGCAGTTCCATCGCCTGAGCCAGCGTCGTTGCGCTGTAGGTTTTTACCTGCATGCGTTGCAGTGTCATATCCAGTAGTTCAAGGATATCCGGCTCATCATCAATGATCAGGGCCAGCGGACTTGTTGTCTGTGTCATTGGTTGCGATTCACCTTCCAGAGTCTTGTGGTCGATTATACGAGCCGTTTGGGATGCGCAAAGGTTATCCGCATGCAACTGCCGCGGGGCACCATGGGCTCGTATTCAAGTCTTGCCTGGTTGCTTTCGCACAATTCGCGGGAGATATATAGCCCCAATCCGGTACCACTTGCTTCAGTGGTATAGAAGGGCTCAAAGATGTGCGTTATGTGCTCCTCGGCTATACCCGGCCCATGATCGATGACCTCCAGGACGGGCAAGTCGGTATCAGACTGAATATACACCTTTAGCCAGATGGTTCTGTGCTCTCCTGCCGGACCGCTGTAACGCAGTGCGTTGCGACACAGGTTATCGACCACCTGACTGAGTTGACTGGGGTCGATGCGGGCTTCGATGCCTGGCTGCGTTACCTCAAGCTCGAGATTGTCAGCTACTGAGCTACTGACAGAAAAGTCGGCAACGAACTGGCTGACCCACAGTGCAAGGTCGACCAATTGAGGCTCACTAGGCCGTCGACGGGACAATTCCAGCACGGTTTCGATAACCTTGTTCATGCGTTTGGAATGTTGCTGAATGATTTCGCTGAGGCGACGATCGGCCGGCGGTAACAGCTCCGATTCACCCAGTAGCTGCGCTGCGTGGCTGATGGCGCCCAAAGGGTTGCGTATCTCATGGGCGATACTGGCAGTGAGGCGCCCGAGGGATGCGAGTTTCAGTTGCTGCGCCTGCTGAGCTATCTGGCTGTTATCGTCGAGAAAGACCAGTACCGTTTCTTCGCCGTCGGCGGCCAGCGGTTTGAAATTGGCCATTATCTCGGCGCCGCCGCTATGGTTGTGGAAGGGTAACGCGCGTGTGGAGGGGTTTTCTTCCCATTGGTGCAAGCGCTGAGCCAGACCGACTGCCAGTTCTTCGATATCCATGCCGCGAATGATCGGCTTGCCGAGCATCTGTGCAGCGGCTTCGTTGGCCTGAAGTACATTGTCGCGAACACCAACCACGATGATTCCGGTACGCATCCGCTGGATAATCAACTGATTGACTTTTTCCAGGTTCGCCAGGGTAACCGCCTGCTGAAGAGCAAGGGTTTCCGATTGGCGAAGCCGTCGGCTGAGGCGCTGAACGAACATCGCTACGGCGAAGTAGATGCATCCGAGCACACCGACCTGCAGATAGCCCTGGCTGACTCCGGGGTAAGACAAACTAAGAAAGAACGTCAGATAGATAACCGCGAGACTGGCCAGCGCCGCAAGCAGCAAACCAACCCGCCCGTGCAAGAGGATGTTACCAATCGCAACGGGAATGATCAGCAAATTGCCGAAACCGCCACCGGCTCCTCCTGCAGCATAAAAGATGATACCCAGCAGAAAGATATCCAGCAGGGAAACCACAAACAGATGCACATCACGGCCGCCGCGGTTCAACAGCACAGCAATCAGCACATTGACCAGAAGATATACCCAGCTGGCTACTTCGTAAATTTGCGGGTTGCTCAATTGCAACAGGCCGTCGCGGGCGCTGGTGTTAGTCAGAATCGCGAGGCAGATCCCCAGTACGACTCGGTAAAGGTTATAGAGTCGTAATATCCTAGGTCGCTGGGAATCGCCCGGCTCAGTCATGATGGTCGGCATCGCGATGTTCGGCGCAGCAGTACCAGCGCTCGTTGTCGTGCAGGGCTCTATCTTCAGGCAAATGAACCTGGCACTGGCTGCATCGCACCATCGGCTTTGATGCCATTGCTGCTGAGCTGCGCCGACTGTTGCGTTTACTCTGGAGTCGACGCCACAGAGTCAGTGCAGCGAATACCATGGCAATGAGTACAAGCAGTTTGATCAGGCCCATGGTGTTGCCTCTGAAAAAAGAAGTGCAGTGTAGCCCAACCGCGTCTGGCGCCAAAATCCCGTGGAGTAACCATGCAGTGCGGCGATTGCGGCTGTCCGCGCCATGCACGACAATGCGGGTATTGGAATATCAGGAGAATGATGATGGCAGATACCCTTCGTATCGTAATGGCGCAGCTCAATCTGAGGGTTGGCGACATCCCGGGTAATCTTGAGCGGATTGTGCAGAGTGCCTTGAGTGCGCGGGATGACCTGCAGGCACAGGCGATCGTTTTCCCCGAGTTGGCGCTCAGTGGTTATCCACCGGAGGATCTGTTACTGCGTTCAAATATGCAGTCACGGGTGGAATCGGCGCTGCAATCGCTGTGTGAACGGGTGTCGGGTATTCATGTGGTTGTTGGCTACCCCTGGCGTGAAGGCGCCCGGTGTTTTAATCGAGCGGCGGTCATCGCTGATGGCAAGATTCTGGCCAGTTATGACAAGCAGCACCTGCCCAACTACAAAGTGTTTGACGAGAAGCGCTATTTTGCTGAAGGCAATCAGCCATGCGTCTTCGAGTTGCACGGGTTGCCCGTGGCCTTGACCGTATGCGAAGACATCTGGCAAGCGCAGCCGATGATGCAGGCGCGTGAGGCGGGTGCGCGGTTGATGTTGAATTTGAACGCTTCGCCATTTCACATGGGCAAACAGCACGAACGCGAAGAAATGATGGCCCGGCGCTGCGCAGAAGGGGCCATGCCTTTGATCTATGTGAATCAGGTAGGCGGGCAAGACGAATTGGTCTTCGATGGCGGTTCGGTAGCAATGGGGTGTCATGGGGATATTGCCCTGCGCGCAGGCGCGTACGTTGAGGGCTTGCATCCGGTCGATGTGTCATTTGATGCACAACAGGTGGTATTGCGTCAGGGCAGTCTTGCGCCTATGCCGCAGCTCGAAGCAAGTGTGTATGACGCTCTGGTGCTGGGTGTTCGCGATTATATTGGTAAAAGTGGGTTCAAAAGCGTCCTGCTCGGATTGTCGGGTGGTATCGATTCTGCGTTGACCCTTGCTGTGGCGGTCGATGCACTGGGCGCCGACAGGGTAGAGGCGGTAATGATGCCTTACCATTACACTTCGGATATGAGTCTGGAGGACGCTGCGCAACAGGCTCGGACCCAACATGTCACCTATCATGTGCTGCCTATTGCCCCGATGGTCGAGGCGTTCATGCAAACTCTCGAGCCGGTATTCGAGGGCATGCCGCGGGATACCACCGAGGAGAATTTGCAGTCACGGTGCCGCGGCGTGATGTTGATGGCGATGTCGAACAAGACCGGTGCGCTGGTACTGACCACGGGCAACAAGAGCGAGATGGCCGTCGGTTATGCCACTCTGTATGGCGATATGGCAGGCGGTTTTGACGTACTCAAGGATGTGCCCAAGACGCTGGTCTTTCGTCTGGCTGAATACCGTAACAGCAGAGGGCTGGTGATACCGCAAAGGGTTATCGACCGGCCTCCCTCGGCCGAATTGTCACCGGATCAGAAAGACGAAGACTCGTTACCCGCCTATCCGGTATTGGATGAAATTCTGCGGCTGTACGTTGAGCATGATCTGTCAGCCAGTGCCATAGTAGAAGCCGGATTCGAGGCCGAGACGGTACGCAAGATCGTCAAACTGGTAGATCGCAACGAGTATAAGCGCAGACAGGCTGCCGTTGGACCACGTATCACCCAGCGTGGCTTTGGCCGTGATCGACGTTATCCGATTACGTCGGGTTGGGCGGTAGAGGATTAAAGCAGGTGCGTGTTGATTCCGCGCCCTGAGCTAAGTCAGGGCGCGGACTAAGGGATGCTTAGTCGAACAGGCCAAAGGTCATGCGGCTCCAGATCGAACGGCCTTGCTTTTCTTCAGTTTGGACAGGTGCACGAATTTCCCGTGGTAATGCATCCCGAGCTTGCAGGTATTGTTGCTGCATTTCGCGCTCCATTTGTGTGCCAGCGTTACGCGATGGAGGGGTCATGACCTTGTTCATCAGATCGCCAGCCATTTTGTTGAATCTGCCCCGTTCACGTTGCGCAGGTTCTACATGGTGGCGGAAGGTATCGCCATCCAGGCTGGGATGTTCCGGATAGTTGGCACGCAGCACGGCTAATGAGGTGTCTGCCAGTTCCGGCATCGCCATCCGCTGGTAGGCTTCGACCATCAGTGCCAGGCCGTCTGCGACAGAGGGCGTTTGCTGGAAGTTCTCGACCACGTAACGCCCTCGATTGGCCGCGGCAAGGTGAGCCTGGCGCTTCAGGTAGTAATGGCCGACGTTGACGTCGTAGGCTGCCAGCAGGTTGCGCAGGTAGATCATCCGCAGACGCGCGTCCGGGGCATAGCGACTTTCGGGGTAACGACTGACCAGCTGGGCAAACTCGTTGAAAGAATCCCGTGCTGCACCGGGGTCGCGCCGAGTCATGTCCAGAGGCAGGAAGCGCTCAAAGATGCCGCGGTCGCGGGTAAAGGATGTTATGCCCCGCATATAATAGGCGTAGTCCACATTCGGATGCTGGGGGTGCAGGCGGATGAAGCGATCTGCTGACGATTTCGCCGCATCGGGTTCCTGGTTCTCATAATAGGCATAGATCAATTCCAGCTGGGCTTGTTGGGCGAAACGGCCAAATGGGTAGCGAGACTCCAGCGCCCTCAGCTTTTCGACCGCAGCGTTGTAGCTGTTGGCGTCCAGATCTTGCTGGGCAAGCAGATACAGTTCCGATTCGCTGAGAGACTCGTCCAGCACCTGATTCGATGCGCAGGCCGACAAGAACGCAAGCAAACCGATCAGCAAAAAGTGTTTCATTGACATATGTGATACCCGG
>TARA_R110001592_G_scaffold17028_8_pt1 | contig 21808 bp, 26 predicted proteins | sample TARA_R110001592 | Tara Oceans TARA_R110001592 (sample SAMEA4398387) | marine metagenome | biome: Polar Biome; feature: [SRF] surface water layer (ENVO:00010504); material: water (ENVO:00002006), including particulate matter (ENVO:01000060) such as... | depth 5 m | reverse complement strand
TCCTTCCTGTCTGTGTTTTTGGTTGATCCAGATACGAAAACTGAATCCTTTAGTTGTTCTTGTAATATTTGTCCAGCTGATATCCTGTCAACGAGTATCAGTGTGTTACCTGATGTTGAGATATCTTTGATAGTTTTCGCCACCCAAGCCATTCTAACTTTGTCTGTTGTAAGCCATTTAAGTTCTTCTGCATATGTTTTGAACTGTGGATGATCCTGTGTCTGTAAAACATTGACGTGGCAATTTGCAAGTACACCCTTGTCTTGCAGTTCACTCGCTTGTATCCTGTGTGTGACATCACCTATGCTACACTTCAAGCCCATGAACTCATAGTCTGCTTTAGGCACTGTACCTGTCAGTCCCCAACGTATGCCGCAGTGTGCAAAAGGACCTGTAAGTAATCTTTTTAGCACATCTGCCTTTGCCATGTGCACCTCATCTATGATTACTGTATTGATACCTTCACAAAATTCTTTGAACTCTGTGCTGTGTTCATTTTTTGCTTTCTTTTCAAGCACATTCAAACTTTGCCATGTTGCGATTGTATTGTATCTTCCTACTTCTTTTCTATCACCGTAGTAAACACCCGTATCTAAATTACAAGCTACAAAGTCTTCTTCTGTTTGTGTGACTAAACTTTTGTTTGGCACTATTGTTATTGTACGTCCATAAGGTTCCACTAGTTGGCATAGTGCCGCTGTAATAATTGTTTTACCTGCTCCTGTGGCAATTTCTTGTATGCATTGAGGATTTTTTATGAACTTGTTTATAGTTTCTACTTGATAATCTCTTAATTCAATTGGCTGTCCTGCCATAGGATGCGTACTAGGCCATTTTATATGACCTAAATAATCTTTGTCTACAGCTTTGAATTCAAAGTCGTGTTTCTCTCTGCGATCTTCAAAATCTACATACACACCACCCTCTTCTAGTATAGGAAGTATTTGGTCAACAAGGTTTAAGTATGTGGTGCCTCCCAGACCAAAAAAAGATATCTTACCGTCCCATCTGCCTAGCTTCACAGCCGGAAGATGTCGTGCATATGGTATTTCGTATTTGAATTTATTAGATAGCCTCTTCCTCCAATCTAGAGAAAGATTTTCAAATTTGACGTTTACTTCGTCTTTTATTATTAATTTACAACTGCTCATTTTAAAGTTTTACTATAATTCGATCATGCCAATCCCAACTACTGGGTTGATGATTATTATAATACAACTTTTTTGGAAGATTCTCAAGAAGTCTTTTTAGGTTATCTGTACCCGAAGCATAATAACCACCGCCTAATGTTATTAATGAAGCATTTATTTTTATTTTACTTTTTATCAACGCTCTTGGTATTCTATTTCTAACAAATATAATTTTTGTATCTTTATTAATAAATTTAAACTGTTTACTCATTTGATGTAATTCATAAAGATTTTCAAAAAATTCTTGAGATTTCTGATTATCTATAAGATATGTTCGTTCATTGAAACGATCAAGATCTTTTTTAAATATAGGTTCTTTAAGATCAAAACCCCACGAACATTGGTTAAGAATATCTATGCCATGTGCTTTGAACACATTAAGCCATTCCCAAAATTCTTTTACTTCTTCTACAGTATTAATATCACCACTTATAGGCATTAGTAAAGGAAATGTTTCTAATTCTATTAATCCTTTTACTACTTCGTTTTTGGTGTATGTGTTTTTATCTATCCATAGCATATGGTTATTGTTGTGTGCTATTTTATAGCCCAGTGTAGTTTCTGCAGGTATGTGTATACCGTTTGTTTTTATAACAAAATTTTTTAATGAATCAACTTGTATCAATGGTTTTTTATCTTGTAAATTTTTATTCCAATATTCTTGCAGACTATCCGGTGCATTATTAAGTACAATTTCTCCTGCTATTAACCTTGCAGTTGGTTGTCTATAAACAGTTTTTTCTTTTTTAACTTCGTCATAGTCATCTAGTAAAGTTTCGTCTACAAATTTAAAATCATATCGCACTGCTATCAACGTAAGATAGTATGTGGTAACATCTGTCTGTAGGAATGTCCATTTTTTTGATTCTCCATCATACTGATAATATCCTGCTGGCAAACTTTTTTTGTCCTTCAAAAGTCTTATTAAAGATATAATTTTTTTGTTATAAGGAAAACGTAGTTCAATTTTTTCTATCCCATCCTCATCAATATATTTTTCAATGCTTTTGTCAAAGCTGATTACCCTAAAGTCTTCATCATATTTTGGATTATCTAGGAGAGGCTTGATGTCCATTCCGTGTGCTTGGAACTTAGTCAAATATCTTTTTAGGATAACAAGAGCTAATCTGGCCTGCTTTTCGGTCCATGCATATTGTGACTCAGCTAGTGATGTTACTGTGGCAAGGTCTTTTGGATGGGGCTTCACATGAGCTTTTAGGGGATCTGACCAAAAATAATCATTATATGCTAGTATTTTGAGTGCTTCGTTAATAGTTTTTGGCAAATCTGTGTGCATATCAGTCATGGTATTTTAGATAATTATTAGTATATTATAGCATAATTGGTAATATAGTCAACCTATGAAAAAGTATAAAAACAAAAGTGTTAACGTGAGAAAGCAACTGAAAATCAAGTTGGAAAATACTTTGACTAGACATAAAAATACTGTTGGCTTTAAGCCCTCAGAACAGCAGGCCTATCACTGGTTCGCTGTAATAAACAGAGGATTGTTTAACAACAGATTACCAAGAGTACCAATTTATATAAAGAAGTTACACAAAGATTGGGGCAGATGTGTTGCTGATTGGGACAATAGAAAATGTAGGAAAGGCACTTTCGATCAAAGAATAATTCCGTATGACAAAACAGAAATTTATCATTATATTGAAATACATTGTAAGTTTCCAACTTGGACAGATTTCATAGAAACATTAGCACATGAAATGGTGCACCTTTATCAAATGTCGTGGTTAAAAGATCCTTATTCTAATCACAATGCAAATTTCTTTGCATGGAGAAACAAATTTAAGATTGCCGGCCTAAACTTATCAAGATGTTAATCTAGTCTTAAACTTCAACAGCAGGCCCATCTTGTTGGTCCACTCTGTCCTAGTACTAGAATGCACTTGTACGGAATCAAACACAATAACATTTCCTGGTTTCCATTCTATATTATCTTCAACACTAAATTTAGCAGACTTGTCCATCTCTTCTCCATTGCCATTGTAGAACTGTAAGTTTGAATAGTCTGCATGAAGTTTATGTTTTCTCTCATTGTTGTATTCGCTCTTGCCACCAAATGCTGAGCCATAGTCTACCAGTCGCTGATCGTAGAATACAATATGATCGCCAAAATTACTGCCACCTATCCACAACGGGATAATAACATTCTTGTACACTGTGGTGCCGTCGTCAACAACGTCTTTTTCGGCAAAGCTGTCCATGTGTGGACCATATGGATGACATGCTATAAAATAGTTTCCGCCATACATCTCTCCCTTGACCAAGATCTTGTGCTTGATAATCTCATATGCTCTTTTTACTACGTCGCCTGAGATGAATACATTACCAAGACTATTCTTTCTTACATTACCACCAAGGAATGCTGTCTGCCAAACTTTTTCTATGTCTTCGCTTGACAGAACATTCTCATGGCAATCTGCTTTAGAGATGTTATTCAGTATTGTTTTTTTGTGCAGGATCATAATACATCTTCAAATTCCTTGTAAGAAATAACTTTACTATTACCAAGGTCGGTACCGGTTTGTAAATGGCCTAGATAATCCGGCGGATTGTCATGTACCACTGTGTAATTAATGTAAGGTCTCATTTTTAACATATCACGAAATTGTTTTAGCCAACCATTAAAAATTGTGTCTTGATCTCGTCCCCCATAGTTTTCTGTGTCTTGGTATATGTTGTTAAGTTGATCTTTTCCATACTCCCGAAAATCAAAACCTATCAAGTAGATGTTTCTATGTCCGTGAACTCCTGCTGTCCATATTGCTTGGTTACCACATATTACGTGTGGGTTATTTGGAATTAGATGTAGATGTGATGGACCACCTTTTGGATAACGATTGACTTCAAGCGATGGAGTGTAATGGATACACTTTTCATAAACTTTAGCATCGACCATTTCTAATGTAATAGGAGAATCTATAGAAAAAATATAATCTGGAATAAAATCTCTGTACAATGCATTACAACCATAAGTTTGGCCTGTTGCTTTTAATCTATTAAGATCAAAATTTTTACGTGAAGGCCCATTACCTATGCAGTATGCGTTGCCCCGTGGCACTGCTTTTACCCTGTCTTCAAAAAATGCTGTTTCCTGTATTTTCTTACCTTGTCTTATGATAAGATGTGTATTAACTGTTTCTCCCTCGTAAGGTTTCCATTCTATAGGTTGTACTTCTGGCGGGCCACCTATTCTCATTTTATATATTTCTCCTCTAATCTTTTTTTTATTCTTGTCCATGGTATACCTTGTTCTATCTCATCAGTCCACCATTCAGTATATGCTAACGTATTTGCCCAATTTTGTCTATCCGGCATGTCAGGTTTCAGTATGTTTTTGAATGTTTTATTACCAACATCATAACTTAGGCTTGCCTCTGAAACAAAAACAGGTATGCCAGAAAACACTGCTGTCATGGCAGGGTTACTTGAATGACTTACCACCGCCCATGCTGACTTTAATCTTTCTGCAAGGTCTGTATCATCATATGTATTTCTATCTTTATTAGGTCGAACCATTTTTACATTTTTGTATTTTGTAATATCTATATTAATATAATTTCTAGGGTGTGGCCTAACCACTATAGGCTTGTCGGTGTATTTCCTTATTTCTGTTATTTGTTGGTCAAACCATTTTGACATTGGTGGATTATTCCTCCATTGATGGCTGTTTTCGTGTTGACCACAAATAATTATATCGGCGCCTGTCTGCTTCCATGGTTTCAACTGTATGTTAAATTTTTTCCAACGTTCACTGTCTGCGTAGTCGTTGCTGAAATCAGCTTCTCTGTTTATACCGTTGATGCCAACTTTCCAAGTCTCGTTTCTTTTTATTCCGCCAACTTCTATAACAACAACAGGTTTGTTTTTATTTCTGTAAGTCTCCCATATGTTTCGATACTTGGCCATTCTGCCTTGCCATAACACAGACCATATTACAGCAACATCACACTTTCCGTCATCATCATTCACCATAACTGTATCACCAGCTTGCCGCATACTTCTAACAAATGCCTCAAATACTTTTTTTGAATTTAATGGTCCGTAATTTGTAAAGCAACTTATTTTCATCTGTTTTTCCAGTAATCAATTTTTTGCATGTCTGGCGTTTTTCTAATGTCTTCTGCTTTAGAACTTTTAGAATCTTTCCTGTCGCCCTTAAAGTGATCTATATACTGTCCTAGCTCACTGTTTACAAATACATGATGGCCCTTAACGCCTTTTGAATATCCTATGTTGTGTACTTTTACTGAATGTTTCTGTCGATATTCTTTGGTGAGATGCCAGAACACGTAAGAGTCATGCCATTCTAGTAGTTCAAAAATATCTGCAGATGTATAAAGTTTTTGCCAGTCATCTACAAAATTTTGTATCAAGCTGTGTTTCATATTGTAACAAACCAGTCCACACTCAGGATATTTGTTGCTACCACGATCATTTTCTCTATCAAGATATGTTACGAGTGTATTGTCAGGACATATGCTTTCAATAAATTGCATTGGTATGTTTTGGAACGTATATGTATCGTCATCAATCCATATAACGTAGTCGTAATCTTTATATAATTTTACTGCATGAGTAACGCATGATACTTTGTAACTAAACTTAACTGCATTCCATAGATAGGATTCTTTTTTGGCATCTAGGCCACCCTCTGTGGCCAGCCTAGGTGAACGTCTTACTCCACCTGGTATCTCGTCAAGTTTGCCCATAGCCACTGGATCGTTTTTATATTGCTCTCGAAACGCATGTAGTTTAAAATTTGCTTCATCTATGTCTACCCAAGTGACATCGTTTTTAAAATCTAAAGGTTTTTTGCCCTGGTAGTACACAGTAATATCAACATCTGTCCAATTGTCTAACACAGACTGAACCATCCTTTTTGCATACCTATCCCAGTTATCGGGCTTGAATGTTGTAATTACTTTATATTTCATAGTTTCATTTTATAAATTTTAAGCCAATCATTAACAATCCAGGATGGTACCATGGCTTTGCCTGCTTTTTGGCTTGTTTTGATTATGTCTAATTTACTTTTGTCTCCTAATGCTTCTTTATATTTCTTTTGTAAACGTGCAGTGTTTTCAGCACTACCGCTAGATAACCAATAACCCAAAGGAACTGTCCATCCTGTTTTTGGTTTACCTAGTATGTACGCAGGCAGTCTTTTTTGGTATGCACGTTTAGTAGGCATCTTTGTCATTGTTTTGAATTGTCCCATTTTTTGATAACTTGGTATACTGAGGCAATACTGCATAAACATTTTAGTTGCAAGTGGGAATCTTCCTTCCATGCCATATGCCATTCCAAATTTGTCATTCCTGTTAAAAAATTCTTCAGGTACCTGTGTAACGCAATCTAGAGCCATGTATGATGAAACCGGATCTTCTGGATTCCAAAGATCTTCTGGATAGCATTTTTTTAATTCTTGCAGTACTTCGTCTTTACTAAGACTGCCGCCTGTTATAGGCACAACCATTGGACGTTTGATTCTCGCCATCCATAACTTTAATATATCATCCCAATTTTCTATTTTGTCTTTTCCAATTTGTCTTTGCAAGTATGAATGTTTTGTCATTTTCCAATACTTTGAGTATCCTGCTAATATCTCATCTCCCATGTCTCCTGCCATCGTCACGACTATTCCGTGATCATGCAAGACTTTATTTGTGTAGCAGTACATTGGAACACTTTGATTATACATAGGTTGCTCCATATAATATATTGCATCATCCCAACTGTCTGTCACGTTGTCGGGAGTTATCCTTACATTATGATGTTTGTATTGTTCGTCGTCTGCTAACATTTGGGCCATGTCTGCATCACTATTATGATCCTCTGGTGAAACTACATTAGGTTCCATTAGATTAGTGAATGTCCATACAGGTGGTTGAAGTTTGTTTAGTTCATGGGCAATAAGGCTTGAATCCAATCCACCACTGAGAAACACTCCTATTTTTCTTTGTCCAATAGTACACATCTTAACAGTCTTAGATGCCATCTTCCTAAATTCTGCAGGTTTAAAATAATGATCGCTTGTAGGTTTTATGAATATTCTTTTTGTTTCTATAAATTTTTTATTAACAACATCATATACTTTTGTTTCTCCAGCAAGAAGTTTCTTTATACCGCTGAACATTGTGTTTGCTGTTGCATTGATACCGGTCCATGCTAGGCAACTCATTGCCATTTTATCTACTCTTCTTGATCCAGGAACTCTATCAATCATTCCTTTTATTTCAGAGCCAAATATTAATCCTTCACTTGTCTCTGCATAATACACTGGTTTGATCCCAGCGTGGTCTCTGCTTAAAGTTATTGTGTTCTTGTCAATCTCGTAATATGCAAACCCGTGCATTGAGTCTATTTCATCAATAAATTTTAGCCCAAATTCATCTAAGCCCCATGCTAGAAGTTCCGTATCGCAACCTGTGGTATCAGCAAAATCATTATGTTTTTGTGTCAGTTCATGGTAATTAAAAATTTCTCCATTGTACACCAGCACGTTGCCCTTTGGCGTTTTCCACGGTTGTGTTGATTTAGCAGGATCGGCCATTATACTCAACAAATTATGTCCTAGAGTTACATCGTCATTATTCCAAATGCTTTCTCCATCTGGTCCCCTGTGTTTACAAATTTGAATAAAGTTATGTATAAATTCAGGGTCTTTTGCTGTTATTCCGTATATGCCACACATATTATAATCCTAATTTACTTTTAAATCTTTTAAAAACAGTTCCGTTTTTTATTTCGGCTTCTGTCCATTGTTTGTATCCAAGGTCGTACACCCATTGGTCTCTGTCAGGATATTCTGGTGTCTCTATATTATTAAGGTCTTTGTTTGCTACTGGCCAAGCAAGTGCAAGATCTGAGGTGCAAAAGGTAGGTATTCCACGAACACAAGAGTCGATGCAGGCAGTAGAATTGTGAGTAACAATAGCATGACAATTATTTAATGCGTCCTGATAGTTAAATCTATAATGCTTTTTCTCATCTCCTTTAAAAAACTTCTGTCCAATTATTACTTGTACATCTTCAGGGAATTCATTAAGCCTGTTCTCCATCGCGGCAACATGATTTGGATGTGGCCTCACAATAAATTTTCTCTCTGTAATAGGCCTTAGTTTTTCATACACGTCATTGAACCATTTGATAGGATCTAATTCATTCATACTCCAGTTGTCCTGTGGTTGTAAAACAAACAGGATTGGGTCGTTTTGATTTGATTTTCTCCATGGTGCATAGTTTATGTTCCATATCTTCTTCATTCTTTCCCACCTATCTGGAGGACTATTGTCACTTAAAAAGTTTCCGTTGTTCATTGGCGAATATAGTGCAACACGCCAGTGATGATTTGGATCAGTAATTGTGTTGCCAAAGCTAGACAGTATGCCGCCGTCAAAAGTTATTATGTAGATACCTTTTTTCTTTGCACGTTCGACTAGGTCTCTTCTACGTCCTTTTGTGTGATGCATTTGATTAGTACCACCGTATCCAAACATACAACCTATTGGTGCTGTTGGCTCCATTTCGTCTTTGTCCCATGGACCCACTTTGTTTTCGTTAACAATTATAGGTTCATCGCCACACGCCTTAATACCTGTGGCCATGTGTTGTAACAGATCCCAACTTGCTCCTCTACGCCTGTCTTTCACTGTTCTTCTAAAAATTTCAACCTTCATATGAATCTCTCCTTACAAATAATAACTCCAACATCAGTTTTCCCCTCTTTCTGTTGATGATTACGTCGTAATTATTTGCTTTGAATTTATCACATACTATTTGAGCTTTGTCAAGTGCAGGCTCTACTTTTTCGTCTTTTTCAAAGTTAAGTTCAAGTTCTAATGCGATAAACTTTACATCAATTTTTTTATCTAATATTTCATGAGCAAAGTCCCACCACAAGCCTTCTATATCGGCCTTTATGATATCTACGCTTTTGTAATCTTTTTCCTGCATTATGGTCTCTAGATTTATTGCTTTAACGTCAACAGACTTGAAATGATCACCGATCTTGATCAATGAAAAACTTTGTTTAAAATTTCTTATCTCACTGGCTCGCTCGTCTAACTTACGAGTTGGATCATAATAAAAAGGAAATGTACCATTGTCTTTATTGTAAGCAAAAGCATTGTAGTTGAGTTTATTTGATACTTGGATATTTCTTGTTTGTGAACTTTTGTCAGTAATTTTCACCCTGCTTGATACGTGCCTAATCCTGTCCCATGACATCATGCTGAAAGGTGTAGGGTCATAAAGATCAACATCAAGGTCTAGATTTTCATACACTAATTCTTTTTCAAATCCAACATGTCCACCAACACCAAAACTCAAAACATTTTTACCTGTTTTTACGATCGATGTTGGAACGTAATAATTTTTATATAATGTAAATTGTGGATTATCTTTTGCTTCGGTAAAATTGTTATATTTTTCCCATTCTCTTATTTTTTTCACTCTCTCTGCTACATGAGGTTTAATATTATCTGCCATCTAATATCTCCATATAATATCCGTTCCTAAATTCATCTTGAGTAAATTGGTTGTAAGCAAGTGAATTAAACACCGGTCTTGGATCATCATATCTTGGTGTCTCTATCTTTGAAAAGTCTTGTTCACTTACAGGTAAACAAGGATTGTCAAAATTTGCAAAAACAGGTACACCATTGGTTAGTGCTTTAATTGATATTGAACTATTAAAAGTAACGACAGCATGAACTTTGTCCCATTCGAACGGTTTGGGTGGCCTATTGTTTGCACTTTTGCCTGGCACCATTTTTCCTTCTCCATCTATCACAGCTTCTGGATTATAAGGTTTTTCTCTTACAACAATTTCTCTTTCTGTGTATTGTTTCAAAATTTTTATTGTGTTTTTTAACCAATCCTTCCCGTTAAACATCTCGGCCATTGCATGGCTAGGTGGCACGACTAATACATACTTGCCATTCTTATGGAAAGATTTAATTGTTTCTTTAAATTGTTTTTTAAATCTATCATCTGGTCTATGATCAGTAAATGTCTTGACGTGTTGGTTCTTTACACATCTCATCCAGTATGGAGTAGCCCTGCTTTCTCCCCAATAAGGCCTGTCTATGTAGTAAAAATCTTTATTATTTGCTTGGGCATGTTTGTAAACCAAATGTGTTCCACGCAGGACACCCATGAATACGACCTTGTCAAAATCTGTCGTGTTCAAAACTGTTTCGTAATTTGTAAGTTTAGAATTTGGCATGCCTCTTGCGGCACTTTCTACATATTTCTCAGTATTAGGTCTTTCAGTTTTTACAACGTAGTTCATTATCTTACTTCCTGCACATTGTACATTGTTGCGTAGCCTCTTTTGAATTCGCCAATAATGTTAACGCTTCTCCTGTTAAGAGTGGCGTTTTGTCTCAGAGATACACCATGCACTGTATTTGGTGAGTGGTTTGCAAACAGCACAAATGTATTTCTCTTATAAGGTATTGTTTTTACCACCTTGCCAAGATCACTTTCATAAATTTGTCTTCCGGCTTTTTTATTAACTTTTTGTACATTAGTTTGGGTTGAGTATATTTGAAATTCTCCACCAGTACTTGTATCATTTTGGAACGGCATATACAATAAGCCTGCCCACATCTCCATTGGATTATCTATGTGAGGTGTACGTGTTGTTTTTTCTACTACTGGTTTGTGCATCACTAGTTGACAATCAGTCCAGATGTTTTTACTTTCGTCTGCCCAACCCCTTGCACCTAGATCATTTTCTGTGAATGTCTTGTCCAATACGTCTGGCATATAAGATCTGAATAGCTCATTTACCTCATTAAACCATTTCGCAGATGTGTGATACTGTGCAAATTCTTGCCATACTGCGGGTAAGTTTGCTTTTGGGTCTAACATTTTATCTGCCTTAAGTCTAAAACAGATTCCATTGTCATAGGCGTTTTGCTGTTGCATTACTTGTTGTTCGGGAAAAGTATTTTCTAGCTCCTCATAAAGAGCCCATGGTAAGGCATCTTCTACAACAACGTGTGGATAAGGATTTTTTTGTACTGTTGGTTTTTTCTGTAACAATGAATACATGGTTATATTATAAATTATATCAGTCTAGATGTCTAATCAATTTAGGAATATCTACATCAAAATTAATAAGATCATTAAGTCTTTTTACACCTTTTGGTTTTTTACCAGTTGTTGCTATTGGCGTTGTTTTAGCAACGAACAGTTCGTGTCTTAATTTCAAACTATGTGATAATAATGGATATACTTTTTTGTGTAACATATTTCCGTCTTGTATCTCAATTATCTTTGTTCCTTCTTTGCACCATAATGCATTGACCATTCCTGCTCCATGGGTGGCAAGGACGTGTGAGGCTTCAGCAAATACTTTAACTTGATCCATTATAGATAAATCTTCGAGCGTTACTGACTCCCAACCTTTCAGTGCCAACAATAGGTCGTTAGCGTTGTTTAGTTTTCTTGTGTGTGCTTTGTCTCGTGAGATGAATATCTTTCTAAATGGCTTTTGATTCTCAGGTATACCAAATGATCCCTTGAAATGTCTTAGCCACGGTGGCAAGTGTGGAGTGACAACACCGTCATCGCAATTACTCATCGACGGTGCTAATAGATGTTGGAATCGCCATGTCTCTCCTTCTGGTATAACAAAGTACTTTAAATCAGGAAATAATTCTTTAGCAACTTTATCAAAATATGGACTAGGGTTAGCAAGTATGTAGATGTACTTGGCAAAATTTGTTGACCATCTTTTTTCAATCAATCTCATTTTGCTTATTACATCAATCCAAATGTGCCATGGATTACCCGTGCTGTGTTTATCAATTGGTAACCAAACATATTTGTATGTGCCATTGAACTGTTGTGTTATTGGTGGCATCTCGATCTCTATCTCCTCACCCCAAGTGTCCCACATGCCGTGATGCTTCTTTGGTTTATTTTTATATCGGTCAAGCATTGGCCACAGATGCTCGGTAATCATATGCCTGCTTTCTGTAACAAGTACTGGCAAACTATTCACAGAACAGTTGTTAAATTCTGCAACAAATGTTGGATTACTAGTGAATTTACTTGATGCTTTTGGATGATATTCCATGTTGATATCATAAGAATTATCAATAATATCATGTCTGTCTAAGAAGTATCTAATGCTGGTAATATTTTTTACAAGTTGCGACATGGGTTTGTATAGTGTATAATTAATTATTATATTATGCAACCCACTCATATTTTCACGAACGGCTGTTCTTTTTTGACTACAAGACCCAAAGAGGGTGTGATGACACACGTTGGTATGGAATTAGGAAAACTGATGAAGCTCAAAACAGCACGTCATTTTGGTGCCGGTGGACGTGGTAACAAAAGGCTCAGCATCTCTACCAAAGTTTGGTGTGAGAGAAATACTGATTTGGCCAGTAAATGTTTCTTTGTCATTGGTGTTACATCAGGTATGCGATATGATTTCCCTATTACTGTTGGATATAAGAAACATAAGTTTCCTGAATTATATACATTTTGGAAAACGTATAAACCGTGGGAGAACAAAAATACAGAGGCATTTTTTAAACACCTTGATATTACAGCTGATTTAGACTTAGAACAGATGGCCCATTACGAATCATTAGAAGCAACACTTAATCTACAAAATTATTTTAAATTAAAAAACTATCCATACGTGATGTACAAGACGTTACCAGATTCAGAGCTGATAAGAGACAAAAGAGATTTTAAGTACAAAGATATATACACCTTAAGAAGTTTAATTGACAAAGAAAGATATTTTAAGCCTAACATCTCACACCTGGAATACACTGAACAAAACAATCAACATTGTGCACCAGACGATCATCATCCATCGCCAGAAGGCCATAGAGATTGGGCAACACAACTAAAGGATTTTATCGATGCTAACGATTTACGCACCATCTAGAAATAAGAAAAGTAAGGCATGGGAAGTGTTTAATGGAATACAAAAGTCATGGCCAGAACAGACACAAATTTTAGATAATAACATTGAGTCAGATCCATTACCTAATTCTATGTTTTGGGGATTTGTAAACAATAACATGGACATGGTAAAAAAATTAGAACAACGTAAACACTCTTTTTGGTTCACCGATACACCCTATTTTGGTAGATTTGATAATAATAACTTAAAGCCAAACAATCATTACTGGCGAATATGCAAAAATAAAATACACGTAAGTTACATACGAGATTGCAAGTCTGATAGATTTGAAAAATTTGGTTTGAAAATTAAAGCACCTAATTTTAAAGGCTCATACATCTTAGTTTGTCCAAGTTCAGACAGCATTAACAATTATATTGGTCAGCCAAACTGGACGGAGGACATTGTTGCACAGATAAAAAGATACACTGACAGGCCAATTAAACTTCGACACAAGCCTAGGGGCAGGGGTACATCAGGACCAAGTGAGGCAAAGGTACCACTTTCCGATGATCTTAAAGACGCATGGTGTGTCGTTACAAGTTGTTCTCTAGTTTCAGTTGAGGCTCAATGCATGGGTATCCCTGTCATTTGTGACGAGAAAAGTTTTGCCAAAGCAGTTGGCGGCCAGGAACTTGCTGACATTGAGAACCCTTTCTTTGTTGGATGTGAGGATTGGCTATACAGTTTAGCATACCAACAGTTCACTCCAGAAGAATTTGCAAACGGAAAAGCAGTAGAAATATTAATGGACAAAGGAATACTGTAATGAAAACATTGATTCATTTTGGTTGTTCGTTTGCTATGGGTAACGCAATACCTGAGTATGTTCAAGGCCTAACATCGGGTGCATATGTACATTCGAGTGATGAAAACAAACTAGCATTTAAAAAAAAATATAATCTTGACGTGCAACATCCTGTTAGTTGTGGAATGGAGATCGCCAAAAGCCTAGAATATAAGCATACACGAATAGCTGAAAATGGTGCCAGCAACGAAATGATTTTTCGTAATTTACTCCAAACGGATCTAGTTAATTCTTTTGTTCTAATTGGACTTACTAGCTACAATAGGCGTGAAGCACTGACAACTGCAAAAAGAAGGAGCCATTGGCACACGTGGAAAATGGTTGAACCAAACGAGCCTCCAAAGTATAAAAATTTACCTTTTACAGCGTGGGGGCAAGAGTACACTCCTGCTATTGAAGAGGATGGCCAAATAAGAACAGTGATACAGATACTTTACATGCAGGCCTATCTAAAATCTAAACAAGTACCATACTTGATGTTTAATGCTTTATATAATGGATTTGATACCCCCTTAACAAAGGAGTGTAAGAAAATATTAAAAATGGTAGATCAAAAACATTTTTATAATCTAAAAGGAACAGATAAAGATTGCCAACACGGTTGGTGCTTTGAAAAAAAATTAGTTGTTTCTGATTTAGATACACATCCTAACATAAAAGGACAACAAGCATGGGCAGAAGAATTACTGCCTCAAATAAAGGATATTTTAGACAATGGAAATTGAAAAAGTAAATGGTTTTTGGGTTCCATCAAATGACGTTCATATCGAAGATTGGAAAAAAAATAAAAACTTTACACAGAGCAAGTGTCTCGAAAAATTTATTACCCACTGTAAAAATAACGATGTGAAATTTAATCATATATTAGATATCGGTGCATGGGTTGGCACATGGACAATGGCCATGAATAGATTTTGTGGTAGAGTGGTGGCCTTTGAACCAGATCCTGTGCATTATGAATGCCTTGTAAAAAATTGTCCCGAGGACGTTGAGACACATCAGTTAGCAGTAGGGAACCAACAAAAAATGATATCATTGTCAGAAGATAATTTCACACAGGCTAAACGTATAGTTGGAGATGGAAGCATACCAATGGTTACTGTGGATAGTTTGAAACTTGATGATGTTGATCTAATAAAGATAGATGTAGAGGGTTATGAAATGGAAGTACTCAAAGGTGCAGAGCACACTTTAGAAAATGTTGATTACTTGATGATTGAATTAAACAACAATGCAAAGAAGTATGGTAGTAGCAATTTAGAAATTGAAAAATTTCTAAGAAAAATGAAATTTGAGGTGTTAATCAAAGTTTGGCCGGATGTAGTATGGCGTAAAAAAGTAAAAAGTAAATAGATATATGAAGATTTTTATAACAGGTGTGGCAGGATTCTTAGGTTCACATCTAGCAGATCTAATGATAGCTAACGGTCATACTGTGGCTGGAAATGACAACATGATTGGCGGATATGCAGACAATGTACCACAAGGTGTTGAATTTCATCAAGTTGATTGTTGTGATTTAGAAAATTTAACCAAAGCAATGGAAGGCAGTGATATAGTTTATCATACTGCCGCTACCGCTTACGAAGGCCTTTCAGTATTTTCTCCTGTGCTTGTAACAAGAAATATTTTTGAAGCATCTGTAACAACAATTACAGCCGCAATTAGAAATAAAGTTAAACGTTTTGTATATTGTTCAAGCATGGCTAGATATGGACACCATGACAAGATGCCGTACAAAGAGGATTTTGACTGTCGTCCACAGGATCCATATGGAATTGCAAAAAAGGCCGGCGAGGATGTACTTAGAAACTTATGTGAAACACACGGAATGGATTATGTAATTGCTGTGCCACACAACATTGTTGGCCCGAGACAGAAGTACGATGATCCATTTAGAAACGTTATGTCAATCATGCTGAACAGGATGTTACAAGGTAAACAACCAATAATATACGGTGATGGAGAACAAAAAAGATGTTTCAGTTATATTGATGATTGTCTATATTGTTTAAATGCCTTAGCATTTCAAGATAACGTTGTTGGTGAAGTAGTAAACATAGGTCCAGACGAGGAGTCATGTACCATTAACGATCTAGCAGAAATGTGTGCTAATGAAACAGGATTGAATTTAGATACACTGTATCACAAAGACAGACCACAAGAAGTTAAAATAGCAGTATGTTCATCGGATAAGGCTAGAGAATTATTAGGTTATAAAACCTCTACAAATGTTAGGCAATCAGTACAGAAGACCGCAGACTATATTAGGTCTAGAGGCACAAAGAAGTTTCAGTATCATTTGCCTTTGGAAATTGTAAATGATATTACACCAGAAACTTGGAAAAATAAATTAATATGATTTCGTTCTGTTGTCCATCTAGAGGACGGCCTGTACTAGCAAAACGACTTGTTGATACAGCTATGTCCACACAACAAGGCAAAACAGAATTTCTTTTTTATCTCAATAATGATGATCCTACTTTAGAACAGTACAAAGATTTGCTTGAAGAAAAATATTATACTGTTGGCCCAAATCAATCAACTTGTTATAGTTGGAACCTAATGGCAAAAAAAGCCAAGCATGATATTGTAATGCTTATGGGAGATGATGTGCAAATACAAACGCAAGATTGGGATAGCATAATTGCAAATGAATTTAATAGATACCAAGATAGAATTTTAATGGTAGTACCTAGTGATGGTAGACTAAAAGGCACAGGTAGTATTAAAATGACTGACGCTACATTATGGCCTGATGAACCTTTACCAGCGGCCCATTTTGCTGTACATAAGAACTGGGTCAATACCTTAGGCTATCTTGCTCCACCTTTCTTTTGGCACTGGCACGTTGATTCATACACACAAAAAGTTGCACGAAAATTAGATAGATGTCTTTATTTGCCAACAGTGGTTTTTAAGGCAAAGAAAATGTTTGATGATACCGGCAAGCAAGTGCGGACACATCTAAATATCAATAACAGAGATAATTTTGTTTGGGATAAGGTGAAGGCACGACACCTTGACGCGGATATAAACGCACTAGAAAAGTTTATTAAAGATCAGAAAGCTCCATAAAACATTTATTTTTACGAGTTTTTTGTATAAAAAGATTAAGAGTTATCCTATTACATTTTTGATTACTTTCATATGAGTGCCATGTCTTACCTTCCTGTCCACAGAATATAAATGTGCTATTAGGCACCCATGGTGCTTCTTCTACAAATGATTTTTCTGTTTGTCCAGTATACATTTTGGTTCCAATATTCTCTTCTGGTGTTATGTAGGTTACAGAACTCCAAATTTTTTCTAGGCCTTCCTGGTGTACATGAAACTTGTAAGGTAATGGAGGAGTGACTGATATGTGTGCATTAACTCCTAGAGACGGATAAGATCTGTGTTTCGGATATGCCGCACAAAGTTTTTTTATGTTGTGCAATAAGTTAGTACAAATGTCAACAGTTTCATCATAAAAATCTATGTTCCAATCTTTAAAATCTTTAGGAAATATATGGTGTAATTCACTTGTTTTAAAATTTAATTTTTCGTTACACTGTTGCTTTAAATTTGCAAATGTTTCAGCACTTAAGGTATTTTCAATTAATTGATATGGCCATGGTTCTAACTTGACTTCTGTGTTTAAACATTTCTCTATAAATCTAGCACCATCACCCATCAATTTTTAATTCCTTTTTAATACTTACATATATTTCGTTACTAATATCTATTTGCACACATGGTCTTCTAGGGAAAAAAGTTTTTCTTTCTTTTATTTTAATTTCTTTTGACGGTGTAATAAAAAGTTTATTAGGATGATAATTTATTATTTTACCCTCCAATTTAATATCACTGCCCGAGTCTCTGTCAGCACGTTCTCTAAAAAACCACAAGCATATTATCTCTTTTGTTAAATCTATATCTCTTAGGTCCTCGTGAAACTGACAATTCAAGTTATGCTGTTCCTTAAATTTTGTCCAGACTGTACCATCAAAACGTGTTTGGTTTTCATATAGATCATCGTACTCGGATACTGTACGTATCTGTGCACCAATAATGTGTTCTACTGGATCTGTGTGATAATATTTTTTATCTAATCTTTTGAAGAAGTCCATTATGCACTGAACAGGTTGATGACTTCTTTCTTCCAATCGTCTGAATACTCGCAATCTCTATAACCATCAAACCAAGGTCCACCCTCCGTGTAGTGTAATATTTTTGGGACACCGTCTTTTGGTTCTTTATACCAACCAACTAGCCAGTTGTACATATGGGGTAATGATCCAATTTCTGAATCTTCTAACCAACTAAATCTATGAAGGAATTTTGGAGTTTGTTTGTTAAGGAATTCTGGTGTTAATATTTTATTTTTTTCATGTCCACAATTCCAAAGCACCATGCTACTCCAGTTTTTTCTCGGATATGCTGTTTGCACCTGTCCGTCCATTTTTATTGATCCCTCTTCGGGTGTGTAATCGTGTTGAACACAAACTACTGCTTTACTGTCATCGCAGTATTTTTCAAGTTCTTTTGAAGGTATTTTCCAAAGGAAATCGCAATCACAAAACACTGCCCAACCTTTAAAATTATTAAGATAAGGTACAAAGAATCTAGTGAATGTAAATTCGGTTGTTGCAAGTTTGTCAATTTCTCTAGTATAGATACCTGCTTTCCGCATATCATTTTGTTTGAGTGGGCATACCTCTGCATCTGAATCTCTACGTTTGATAGAATGCTCACAAACTTGGTATGAAATGTCTTCTCTTGAATCCCAACCTACATAAATTTTCATTATATTCCTAACCAGTTATAAAGTGCTCTTACTGCCAATAAAAAATACATGCCTTCCATTAATGCTCTAGGTATGTCTCTGTCTTTAATGCCCATGTAAATCCATATGGAACAACTAAAACAGGCAATAGCCCAACCCATCCATTGTGTTTCTATATCAGCGTTTGATAAAATAAAAGCACCAATGATAGCAAGTAAAAATCCTATCCATCTCCATCCGTCTATTCTTTGATAATATCTAATCTTCATTTTATCTTGATACTAATTTGTGTATTTCCTGCCAATTATTTACTCTGGTGATCTCAGCATGATTAAAGTCTCGGTTGTATGCATGGTCAATTAATATGGGTTTTAAACCGTAATTGAGCCCGGCTAGTGCGTTCTTAGGCTTATCCTCTACCCAATACAGCCCGGTATTGTGAAACTCCGCTAATGCTGAATCTTTGTCGGCTCCTGTACCCAATATGTGATAATTTGTAAAAATGTGTTCCCCAAAAAGTTCTCCCATTCTTCTTTTACGCAATTCTTGTGCAGGTTTATCTGACGTCTGTGAAGTAATTGGAATAAATGTCCACCCTTCTGCCGCCAGCAATTTTACCCATGTTTGGGATTCTAGCATAGGTCGTTGTGTTCCCATCCAAGCACTTCTATTAAATTCTCTTATTTCTTTTCTTATCTCTTTAACAGTAATTCCAAATCTGTCGGCCATTTCGTATGTGTTTTCTTTATCTGCTAAAAGTTTGTAAGGGTGATATCTTGCACCTCTCTCATCAAACAGTGTTCGTTGCAACATCCATTTAGTGAAATGGTGTTCCCATTCCAATAACACACCGTCAACGTCTGTAAGTATTATTCTATTATTTGATATCGGCATCTTCCATCCCTGCTACTCTCAATTTAACAATGTTTGTTATCTGCCATTGTTTTTGATCTAACCCTTTGGTGATGCCTAACCATTGATTTCTTATCAGTGCAAAGTCATTAATAATTTTAGTCATGTCAACAACGTCATCCTCACCATCAACATACTTTTCTGCGTCTCTGCTTGATAATGCTCTGTTGTAATTTTCTAAAAACTTTCTAAAAGTCTTAGATCTCAATCTTCTTAATTCTATGTTTAGGTATTCTAGTATTGCTTCCAATTGTTGTAGTTGACCAAATCTTTCTTCAACTATTCCTGGAAGTGATGCACTTGCTCGTTCGAGATTGCCATATATTTTGCATTGCCTTTTTGCTTCTAGTAGTTCTTTATCAAAGTATGCAACACAATCTGGTATTTTATCTAAACTTCTACTTACTTCGTTATACCAGTTTATCATTCTGCCTCGTTATAATTATCGTCCATGTCGTCATCTTCCTCAAACACAGTATTGATTGCTTCTTCAAGTTTTGGATCGTATTCTGCAGACGCTTTTATTTCGTCATGTTCTACACCGATGTCCTCTAAACTTTTAATGAAGTCAATAGCCATGTCCAGTTTTTGTCTTTCTGGGACGTAATGTATAATCGAGTTCCACAAACGTTCAATATCTTCGTGTGTAAAATCTATCACTATTCTTCCTCTTTAATTTCTTCTGTAGGCACTTCTTCTTTAAACTCTGCCATTATCATATCTAATTTATCACCTACCCACGCTTTTCTGAACTCTATGTGTTCTTTACCTGCCTTGTCGATGTATTTCAGTCTGTTACCTTGTTGAACTAATAAACCTTTTTTCTCAAACAAGTCTACAAGACCGCTGTACGGATTCATTCCTGTTTCATATGGAATCTTAACTTGTACACCTTCAAACGGTTTAGCATATCTAGTTTTCATGACTTTACAAGCGGCTCTAATACCTCTTACGTCAGTCACTTTATTGCCTGCTTCGTCTTCTTTTAGTTTAAGTTTTTTCATTGCAACAACAATACTTGATGCATAGATAAATCCTTGTCCACCCGATATCTTGTCATCTGGATCAAACATGTCCTGTGATGCGTATGTGTGGTTGGTTGCTATAAGCCCTACATTCCAACTACCAAACATGTTCACACAGTTTCTTACAAGTGCTGTCAACGCCTTAGGTTTTCTACCTAGGTCACCTTTCATGTCACCTGCTTCAAACTGATTAACGTCTGTTGGTGTAAGCATCATACCCAAACTGTCTATAACGAATAATACTTTAGGTGCACCTTCTTTGTTATCTGCATGTTGCTCTTTGTAACCTTTCATAAACTCCGACACAGTTTTTGCAACATCATCAACCATTGACATACTTAATTTTAAGAGTTTGTCTTCTGATGTGTCTACTTTTAATGCCTGTAACCATTTTTCATCAAGTGCATTCTCTGTATCGATCAGTATAACAAATATACCTTGATCCTGTGCATTCTTGATTATGTTTCCTGATGCTATGTAACTTTTTCCTGCTCCTGATTCTCCTGCAAGTACTGTAACCTTACCTAATGGAATACCTCTGTTGAAGTCACTGGTCATCAAATAGTTCAATGCGTAATTTCCTGTTGAGATCCAATCTGTAGGATCACTAAAACCTATGCCTAAACCCTGTATGGATTTTGTGATACTTTTTCTAAATTTTGTTGCGTCAAATACTTTTGTCATAATTTTATCCTTTGTATATCCTATATTAGCATACCTAGGCCCTAACGTCAATATCAGGGCCTTGGTAAAATGTCAGATTATTTTGCTTGTCTTGATCTAATCAACTTCAAGATGTCTTCTGCTCTCTTGGCACTATCACCTGCAGGAGCCGCCGTAGCCGCCGCTGTTGGTTGTGGTGCTGGTGCAGATTCAGTAACTGGCGCCGCCGGGGCAGGTTCAGTTGCTGGTGCTGATGCTGTTGGTACAGATACTTGTGGTTTAGCTTGGTAAGCCATTCCAGCAGGTCTGTAATATTGTCCATACTGCTCTAGATCAAAAGCTTCACCTTCTACAGATTTCTCAAATAATTCTTTGATTATTTTTATCTCTGCATCAGTTGGCTCTTTTGGTCTGAAGTCACCCAGGTTATGTAAACCATGTGTTTCTACTGCGGCTCTTTCAGCCTCATCTAAT
>TARA_R110001592_G_scaffold86692_1_pt1 | contig 21841 bp, 26 predicted proteins | sample TARA_R110001592 | Tara Oceans TARA_R110001592 (sample SAMEA4398387) | marine metagenome | biome: Polar Biome; feature: [SRF] surface water layer (ENVO:00010504); material: water (ENVO:00002006), including particulate matter (ENVO:01000060) such as... | depth 5 m | reverse complement strand
ATGGTTCTTACCATACAGTATTGTAGCATTGTGAAGTTTATCAAACAAAAGGTTAGGGTGCTTATCCAATCCACCTTTTCCAAAAAATGGTCTATGCCAATGAGTCGATAAAGTATCATGAGATTGACCATCTTCTGTATACTGAGAGTCATGTGAATCTTTATCTTGAAATGTGTTGTAATGAATCCCTGCTTCATTCTTACCTACCCTTGCAGCGTATATTTCTTTTGTAAGTTCATGTCGCTTTCTTAAAATTTTATCTATTTCTTCTTGAGTAAATGGGCTTTCATCTGGATGCCATTCATCTCGATAAAGAGGATGTTGCCCTGCTTGATGTAATCTGTTATTATTGTCTATACCTAACATAACCTGCATGGTTTTAAAATCCATACCCAATACTTCCCCTTCTCTAAAATTACCACCGCTTCCTCCACCCATAGCCCTCTTTTCAGTAAATCGATGCCCACCTTTCAAAGGGCTGAATTGTAATGTACGCACTCCATCACTAGTGTCTAAATAAGGTCTTTGTCCAACAGTATTCGCTTTACTTCCCGTTTTACTCTTCCAAAAATCAACTGCTCTTTGATAACCATTTGGAACAGCAGAAAACGCATTCATATTTTCTTGTACACCAATTTTCTTTGCATCCGAAGGCTCCCGCTTAGATTGTGCAGCCACGCCAAATCCGGGCATTTCTGATTTACCTATCCAATGATTGTAAACCGGAGCGAATCTTTGATGGAAATTACGAACTAGCCTACCTCTCCAATCACTTCCACCTTCTAATTTAAGCGGATTGTGCATCTGACTTATACCATTTTTACTAAGGTAATCGTAAACCTCGTGCCTTTGTTCAGGCTTTAGCCACTCTAAGCCTAGTAAGTAATCAGTGAATGTTAGATTCTTAGCCCAACCTTGCTTAGCCTCATCCATATGCAATTTTCTCAATTCGTGATTAATTATAGTCTCATCATATATACCCTGCTCATGCATATTTGCAGTAATCTGACTTACCTTAGCATCATTGCTATCTCGCCATTTTCCATAGTGCCTGTCGTAAATATCATGATTAGTCATATCAGCGTCAAGTTTATGATAATGAGCATGATTTACCATGAAATTACTAGAAGCATATTCATCATGTTCGCCAGAAGTATGCTTGTTGTCAAAGTGGTTTTCTTTAGGAGCATCTATTTGACTTTGACTATCTACCCCTGCTTCTTGAGGTAAGTAAAAGTCAGAGATTACATTTCCCATCTTACCATGTAAGGGGAACATATGTGAATTAAAATAATCTATATCGTGGTGAGAATCTGTATTAGGGTCACCGGGGTTCAATTGTATATTAGCACCAGTAAACGGCTGACCGGGCTGTGGCCTTTGAACTCTTGAAGTATCATAACTAGGGTCAGGTAATATACCATAGCCTTCTCCTAAAGAATTACTTTGAAGAGAATCTATAAATTCATCTTGCTTGATAATAGAATCTACCATCTTGAAAAGACTTTCATCTTCGGGGCTAAGTATGTAGCCATTCCTTTGTAAACTAAGTGCGTTAAAGTAATACTCAGCACCAGCGTCTACTTTACCTATGTTGTCATAGAGTGACTGAATAAAGATAGATTTACTTCTATCAAATATGTCTAAATGACCTTCTCTCATTCATACCACCAGCCGTTTAATTTATACGGCTGGATAGTTGGTCTATGGATTTCTTTAATTCTGACAAGGTTGGACCGTCGCCGCCTGTGAAGTTTTCAAGAGCACCAGTTGTACTAAATGCCGTTGGGTAATATGGGGAGGTTCTAGTAAGCACATCGCTGTTTTCCATAGTAGCCCCTTTATTTTTTACATCTTCGACTTCGGTAGGAACATTGTTAGTATTGTAATAAGCATTAGGTACTCCAGACGGCTGTGCTTCAAATCGAGCATAGCCTTGAGTCGAGCCTTCTTTTTGAGAATCATAACCCGGCTGAGACTTAGCCAATCTTTCTTCTAATTGCTTTGCTTCTTTTAGAAGAGTGTCTACTTTACTGTGCTTTGGTTCAAATCTTGGCCTCATATTTATCATTCCATTCCTATTTCGTTTCCAATTGCACCGGAAGACTTTGCTTGGTCAGCCAATGCATGTATATCTGACCAATCCATACTATGGAAGTCAGCATTTGTTTTTGGTATACCTATCTCTTGCCCATAGCCTCCTTTGAGCAATACATCATTTGAATCTCCTCTAAATGTATCAGGTAACACATCTTCTGGATGGCGGTTACCTGATGCAACAAAACCTGCTTTTCTTAACAAATTAACAGGATTCATAACTGTTCTTTTTAACTCAGCATTTTCTGCTTTGAGTATTTGTAGATTAGCATCTATACTTTCCATTTTACTTATGAGCGCACCCATAAGTTTCTCGGCAACATTTTCCCCCTCGTTACTCATTTTAATCAACCTCAAAGTGTACGATTTGACAGTCTGCGATTGATGTTTCCAAATCGAGAAGTTCTAATTGTACCCGGTAAAACATTTTCAGTCACCTTGTGAACAGTCTGAACTTCTGTCATCTTTCTTATAGGAACTCCGCCAGCGTAAATATCATTAACGCCTGTTGTACTTTCAGACTTTATCACTGCACTTTCTACATCAGTGCTCAGATAATCAGCGAATTTTACAATTTCATTAATATGATTGCGGGCAGAAAAGCCATCGTTATCAGTTAACGCCTTGTAAAATGCATCAATGTGAGTGCGCATTTTACGAGCCATAGGGTCAAGTTTCATCAGGTCCATGTCAATCCCATCATATACTTTACCTTTAACTTTACCTATGCTCCTCTAGGGTTCCTTGCATCTATTATACTTTGTCCAGCCTGTTGGACTCCGCCCATCTGAGGTCCTCTTTGCTGTACGCTAGAGAACGGAGCACCTGCTCCCATACTACTTCTGTTTTGAGGACTTGCAGGTCCACTTGGAGTTCGGATTCCCATCCCCTCTCCGCCGGGTTGACTCATCCCGCCTCTCGCTTGTCTACCCATCATGGCAGCACCTTGTGGACTTATATTACGACTAGGTAGTGCTCCGGGCGTACCCATACCTCCACCCATCTGCATGCCTCCCATTGGCATTCCGCCCGGTGGCATTCCGCCCATAGGAGGCTGTTGTTGTTGTTGAGAAGGGTCCATTGGGTCAGGTTGCTTGTATATGAATCGTATATCTCTATTCGCATCTTCCTTGAGTTCTGGCTTGAAACCTAACATCATCATTCTTTGAGCAATGTTTACTTCCATCTCATCACGGCGTAGTCGAGTAACTTCATCTTCTTCTTCATTTGGATAAAGTGTTAAGTTCCAATCTGTAACATCTAATTGCTCTAATAATCGTGGGAACAAATGGTTGGTGTAAACTTTATGCCCAAATTCAACAGCCCTGTTAGTAACTAGGATTTGCATACCTTCATTATTCAATCCACCTGATTTACCAGTGTCCATCATAAATACATTTGATACTCCATAAAACGCAGCGATGCGCTGTCGCATTTCATCTCTTGCAGCAATATATTGCATTTCTTCGAGACTATCCATTAACTTAACCCAGTTAATTCCACCTTTACCTGTACTTGACTCTATACCAATTTTAGGTATATAGTGAGGGTCACGCTCTAACTTTTCATCAGTTGCCTTAAAGAAAGACTTCATTGACTCAAGGTTATCAGTGGTCACGCTCAAAATACCTCTTGGTATTCTCCTCTTAGAATAAGCAGTGTACATGTAATTATCCATCGCTGTAAGGGTCATAGCCTGTCGCCATAGTGTAGAAACAGGGCTTCTTCCATACAATTTACTCGGTTGATATTTACTTACATGTATGACTTCGCCTTCAAGATAATACTGTGTCTTACCAGAACCTGCCGTATTTACATGATGTACATCTTCTAACGCATGACTACAAGTTTGGCATATCTTTTCTTCTTGAGAATAGGACTTCACTTCATCTCTATGAACTGGACAAACACGGAAGCGACCTCCTCTAACTCCTCGCTTATCTGCAATGATACGCATAAAGATAGGGTCTCCTCTTAAGATTTCTTTGACTCTATAGAAAGCCATTTCATTAGTCTCAGGGTCAATGTAGTATTCTTTGATTAAAACCATAAAGGCATCATCAGTGATATTCAAATCATATTCTATTTCTCTAAGAACATCTGTCAAAGTCTGTTCCATTGAATTTCTTTGGTCGACTAACCATCGAGGGTAAACCAACTGGTCAGCATTAGGTTCTATCAAATCAGTATTACCACAGTCCTTGCATTCCTCTACATCATGTTGGAACTCAGCGTCACAGGCACTACACTTCTTATGGAATTTCTTTTCCCAAAAGTAACCTCTTCTGAATATCTCTTGCTGTAAAGTAGTCAATACAGTTCTTAAAATTAAGTTTTCATTAGCAACTGAATACAAAGCAGGTATAGTGATACCTTGTGCCAAAACAGGTTCTTGAATACCAGTAGTCCATAAAGGCATTTGTGGCTCAGGTGTACTTCTTCTTCTAAATGGATTAGTTATCGATTCTAAGAAACGACCCACTCTACTTTTTTTATCTGCCATTACAATGCCTCCGCCCAACTCATAACTGTGTCTTTGTCTACTCCCCACTCTCGTAGAGACTCCTTACCTTTAGTTGTTCCATCTCTATTAGAGAACTGAACAAATCGTTTTAATTGAACTTTTCTAATAGGGTCAGACTCTTTCAGATAAGCAGACACAGCCTTTGCTTGCCTATCTTTCATTCTCAAGTGAGGAGTGATTTTTGCTAATAATTTAGTAAGGTCGTCTTTAGAATAAAAACTTACACGGTGCTGACTTCTTTGTCCATCTTTGTACACCTTTTGGTCTAACTGTAATTTACCAGCACCTATGTTCTTGTGAAGTTGTTCACAGTGCATACGACCTCTTTCACCAGTTGCTATGAAACCTGCACGAGGCTCGCCTCTTTCTGTAATAGTAATGTAGCCATCAGCATCAAGGAAGCCCGCTGCGTATGCCCAAGGGTCTTTGATAATCAAACCATCTTTGGATAAAGACATGTACTCTCCTTTTCTTGGTGCTTTGATGATGTTAACTTCTTCACCATACATTTTAAGTAATTTAGATAATCGATTAGGGTTCAGTCTCGATACTCCTTTTTCAATAAGATTCTCAGTAATTGCCCTTGAAGTCATAGAGCCATGTAAATCAACTTGCTCCTTTGCCATCATCATCCATTTCTGTTGTTCTTTGGAAAGGTTATCAAATTGATGTAAAGAATTTCTCCACATCTTACGAGCGTCAGTTTTCATTTGCATAGCATTAACCCAAGCATTTCTTTCTTCTTCACCCCATACATCTTCAAACTCATCAAGTTTATGCAAAGCATCTATCGCAGCATCCCAAGCATTACATGCTCTGACCAAACTACTTTTTCTGGTATTACCAAATAACCTAAGTGATTTCAAATCTTTTTCAGAAACACCTAGGTCTCTTACAGTACTTTCATAACCGTTTGACCAGTCGAGTTTCTTTAGAGTAGCATCAACTTCCATGCTCTTAATTTTACGAACATTATCTATGATTAAGTCTATCTCTTCTCTGCTACCTTTGAATACTCTTCTAGCCTTTCTCAAATCCTTAACGATTTGAGTAGCGCTCTTACCAAGTTTATCCTCGAACCAACCTTCTCCAGTAGGGCAAAACTCGGCATAGATAGGTTGAGGAACTGATTCTTCTGTAATGATTAATGTCTGAGAGGCTATTGATTTAGCGATAGTGTCATCGACTAAAGGATGAGAAGATAGACTGGATGCAATTATACTCATAATATCATTATCCATTTCCAAACTCTTAGTAAATTCCCCAACACTAAGACTTGCCCACATATTCATCCCACATTTTAGTGTCATATAATTCTGTTCATTAGGCAGTGAACCAACTTGCCCCTGCTACTCTGGATTGAGGCGCATCCCCAAACCAATCAGTGAATCCATCAAGATAGTCATCTAATGCAATTATAGAGCCTTTAAATTCTTTAGTTGCCCAATTAGATAACGCTAGGCTCATGGCTAAGTCGTCGTGACTACCTACTGATTCCAGACGACCATTCTTTTGCATACCGAATCTACTCAATTGCGTTTCTAATTGACGAGTAAACTCTTTACTTGCAGCGTCACCCCAAGGTGTCTTTATCTTACCTTGTTCAAATGCCATAAGTAAACTCATGAACATACTTTCTTTCTTTTGTCGAGTGGTCATGAATGTCTTGATAGGTATATCGTCTCGCATTTCTTGTAACTCGGCAGCGAACATACGCTGAAAGTTATTACCTTCAAGTTCAATCAGGTCAGGCTGAAATCGATTGTTAAGTAATATTATCTGTCTTTTCTGTGCAGAGCCACTCAGCCCTTTTTGATTAAGAACATATATGAGTTGCTTCTCTTCACTATCTGGTGGCATTCTAAGAATAGTCATAGCAGTATAGTCAGCATTAGAATCTGACGCAATTGCAGGGTCCCAGCCGATAAAGTGTTGACCAAATACTCCAGTCACTTCTCCGTTTACATCAAAGTCTTGTTCAGCCTTATCAAGTAAAATTAAATTTTTATCTCTAGCCTTTTCCAAAAGAGTCATTGGGAACATACTAGATAAGTCGTGAATAGGCTCACAGAGATATTCACGAGCGAATTTGATTGCGGGCATAGAATCTTCACGCACTTTTAACGCATCTAAAGGCCATCGACTAGGCCAAAGTGGTTCACCATTAGGTAAGATAGCCGGATAGGTTTCAACTCGGAATGCTTTTTTATCTTCCAACTCAGCGTACAAGTCATTGTAACTAAACGGTGTACCGACCATCATCAGTCTACCAGTGTGGTGAAGAACAGGAAGTAAAACTGTATAGAACCAGTCGGCTGCTCTTTGTAACTCACCCGAAGTAGTACCCCAAAGAATATCGTCGCATACTACTACATCAGGGTGGAAACCACGAGTAGCACCACCAACCGACTTAGCCATCATACGACTACCGTTAGTGAACTCGAAGTAAGATTTAGCCCAAGGTTTACCTGTTGGCTTAAGGACTTTGAGTATATCAGAAGACTCTATGTTATTACGGATGAAACGCATGTGTTCCAGTGTCTGCTCTAAAGAGTGACTAAATACCATGATGTGAGTATTGGGTGTAAACGCTGCCAACCAAAGTGCATATGACATAAAGAAAACTGACTTGCCGTGGTCACGAGAAGCCTTAACGCAATATCTGCGACTTTCATTTAATCCTTCAAACCATTCTTGGTGATGGTCGGAGAACTCGAATTGTAGAATTTCAGTAAAGAAATACTTGAATGACTTTCTGGACATTTCCACATCCATGTCCCTGACCAGTTCATCGATACCATCCACATCTCATCACTCCATTTGCTCTTTTCTTGATTCAGCCATTCTTTTAGCAGCCTCTATTTGTTCTTGACTATTCATAACCTTAACTTGATTTTCAGGAAGCGCAGAAGGATTATTACCTTGAGGAGAAGGCATTTCTGCTGGACTTAATCTGTCAGTGTGGTCCATACCCTCTGTCTGTGCTTGTTTTTCTGCTAAATTTTCAACATCTACAATTTGAGCACCTGCACTTGAGTCAACTGCTTCTTGAGAAGGTGGCATAGGAGGTATCTGTCCTAACTCTAAGGCAGTAGGGGGAGTTTGCTGTGCTCGATGTGCTTGTTTTGCTTGTTGTGTTTGATTACGCATTGCCTCATAAACTCCTACTTTTTGCCCAAACTCATCTACAGACATACCACCCCTCATTCTGTCTGCGTATTCAGCCATTCGCCTTCTTTCTTCTCCTCTTTCTGAACCAAATGCTTTAGCATCAGCAACTGCTTGTGCATTCTGCCTTTTGGCCTCTTCACGAGCCATTGCATCTTCTGCTCTTATTTCTTGGACACGGCTACGCATAGTAGCAGGGTTCATTCTGTCATTGACATCATACTTCCTACCTTCAAATCTACCCTCTGCTGTCATACGAGCATAGTCTCTTCTAGCCTCTTCATCTAAGTCTGCTCCGGCTTGTCTTGTGCGACTTACTCCTACTCTACCAAGTGCGCCCCCAAGTTGTTTACCTTGTGCGCCACCAGAAATCATACTTTGTGCAAGTCCACCAAGACTTCGGTGTTGTCCAGTAAGTGCACCAGCGACTCCTACAAGTCCACCAAGTGCGCCTCCAGCAATTTCTCTTTTAGTACGGCCACGAGCGCCACCGCCGCCACCGCCGCCTCCGCCCATAACCATAATAGGAGCACCTGCTCCAACAGGATATTGAGCACTAATTGCCTTTTTGACTAATACCTTGCCCACTCACATACCCCCAAAAGCAACCTTGACGGCCTTCACTACATCAGGCTTTACATTCCACTGGTCAGCGACCTTGTGCCAATCACCTGTGCTTTGATACAGTCCATGAACATCAACACTAGTAATCCCTAAACTCTTAGCGACACTTTGAACATCCCAAAAAGAATCGATTGATACCTTCTTAGTAGGTAATAGTTTTCTAACAGAGTTGTCTTGTAAAGCATCAAGCGCTTGAACTTCCTCCATCTTCTTGAGTATGTCACTTAAACCTGACATAACATCATTAGAAGTTCTAACTAAGATAGGGTCATTAGGACCAGCGTATGGGTCAAACATGGTTTGTCTAGTACCTGCGGCGGGTGAAGCAAAGGCAGAAGGAGGAGCGTGTGGTCCTATTCCCAAATCTGCAAACGCCCTTTCATCTGGCCTAGGTTGTCTCATGTAAGGAACCATAGGAACTTGTGGCCGAGGAGCAGGTTGAGCAGGTGGACCCCATTGCGCTGCTGCGAAAGGGTCAGGTTGTTGAGGAGGTCGAGCCATTGGCGCAGGTCCTTGTTCAAATCTTGAAGGAGGAGGAGTATAGTCACCAACAGAAGGTGCTAATTCATCTTGTGGATTCATTACTGTCCTACGCTGCCAATGCTCAGGAGGTTCGTGATGCGATGCGTAGGTAGGTTTCATAGGCTCTAATCTATCCTCAGTTGCTTTTCTACCCTCTTCGTCAAGTATATTAGCGAATGTATAAGATGGCGGGGCACCATAGTGCTCAGCCTTGGCATTAACAAATTCCATAATCGCATCTCTGTGGTCTATACTGTTATTTTTACCCTCTCTAACGGTAGGGTCGAAATCCCTATGATAAATAGGATTACCCTCTCCATCGGTAGACTGAAAGTTTCTACTAGTGTTGACAACATCTTCTATGGCCTCTTCTTCCGACATACCATCTTCCATTCTTTGACTAATTGCCGATTTATATCGAGCCAATATCCTTTCAGTTGTTTGCTTGGCTCTTGGAAACAAGTTACTGGAGCCTTTATTAGATTTTAAATTTTCATAATGAGCGTTATAATGAGGATGGCGATGGTCTACTCCTAAAGCAGACATGAATTGGTTGATTGCCCCTTTAGCACTAGCCTGACCACCAGTACCCTCTTCTCCTCTAGTATCTAAGTTAGCGACATCTCCGTATAAAGTTCGTATAGCACGAGTACTAGCAATATCTTTTATCTCATCTTCACTATACTTGTCACCCATACCTATTTCCTGTAAATCTTCGGCAAATCTTTGCCAAGCCTTCTTTTTATCAGGGTCTGTAGAAGGTCTACCTCCTTGATTCCTAGTAGCGGATTGAAACATATTGTTAGGAAATAATTCTAGTATTTGGTGAGGGTGTGCTTCTTCATATTGGCTACCCTGATTGATAGTATCTTGAACATGGTCTGGTCTTGAAGTTTTTGGTAAATGCCCAGTCTCAATCATAGTTTTATGTTCCTGTCTATTCTGGCCTCTAACTACTCCAAAAGAAAGGTCACCTGATAATAATTTATTATGGTTTACATAATTCATACCTTTAGTGTTAATACCGTTTCCTCTTAGAACTTCTCCAAGTTCTCTATTAAAGTGAACAGCGCCCGAATCTAACCAAGTACCAGTAGTCGCCCCCGGCAATTTCACATTACCATCATTTGTAAAATAAGTAACTAGAGGGGCTGGCATATCACCTTTAGCATGTCCTCTAGTCTTACGGATATTACTATCAGCATGGTAGTCATAACTACCTAAAGGTGCAGAAAAAACCTTTCTATGCAAAGGGCTATCAAAGTCAGGTAAATAGTGATTAGAATTAGGAGGTAATCTTTTGTTAAATAAATCTATAGCACTTTGTATGTGGTTTTTCGCATCGTCTGGATTTAATTTATGAGTGTTAATTAAATCATAATTAATATAGTCGATAGGATGCATCCCTTCTGAAATAGGTTTACCATCTTTACCAACCATTACTTTACCATCTGGACTTTCTTTATATCTAAGGCTACCATCTGGATTATGATTCCATGGAGGGTGGTCGTGAGTATTATGGTCGTCACTGAGTCCTTCGTCACTAGGGTTCCAATTCCATTCTTTGTCGTATAAATCTCTATGAGTATACATCATAGTTGCAGACTTTTGGAAAGTCGGATTGACAAAGGATAGCATGCGCTTCAAACTAACGCTTGGTAAAGTTTTACGGATGTAAGATTTAGCAGGTTGGTGGATTCTAAACATCAGCCGACCCTCCCGCTACCTCTCGCTGCAAATATAGTAGAAGGAGCACCCCAGTTCTTTGGGTCATTCTCCATGTCTTCTGTAGCCCCCTCTGGTCGAGTAGTACTATCTTGCCCCTCTCTGTGCCCCGATTCTTTTACTTCTCCGGGTCCAGCACTTGCTTTGAGTCTACTCTCTTGTCTCTCCGCAGCATCTTTTAATTGTCTTAGAAGTCTTCTAATTTGAGTAAAGTGCATATAGTCTTGCTTCTTTTTCAACTCTTCAAGGTCTTGTTTGATTAACTTAAGTTCTGCTTTAGCAAAAGCCTGACCCCTCATCATAGGTACTCTCGGCTCCTTCAAAGAAAGTCCAGCACCAGATGCAACTTTAGGAGTTTTTGGTGAATATGTAGTCTCAGGACCCATTGCGTGACCCGCTGGTGTTGCTGGAATGTTACCCATTAACTTACGGCGAGCCATGCTACCCATTTGTTGACCGTATTTTTGAGGGAATAATCTCAAAGGTTGCTTAGTAGCGATACCCAAGTGAGAGCGATGCACACTCAAAGGTGCTCTGTCAAGCCCTACTTTCTTACTCGGTTGAACATATCTCGATTGTAATTTAGCACGACGAGTATTCGCAGTTGTAATATCTGCCCCACCCGGCTGAGTTTCGTATTGAGGCTGCTTCCAAGACTTATCTTTAGCACCTTTGACATTATCTAATCGACCTTTCATCAAAGTAGACCAAGCATCATCCATTGGTTCACCAGTCATTAGTGTACCACCGGGCTGAGGCATAGTTCCTGTAGCATTACCTATACTCAGATTACCCATGTCAGGCATTCCTGTCATAGCACCAAACTGCTGACCTTCATTGAATTGGTCATCCATCATTGGTTCTTCTTCTTCCTCTTCTGGCATCATTGGAGGCATTTCTGGAGTAGGTTTTGGAACTTCTATCTTCAAGTGTGGTAAATCGTCTGAATTAGTTTCAGCCTCTTTCTCAGCCTGTCTTTTATCACGATACTCTTCCATCGCTTTAGGGTCACCTATTCCGTGACGATAATCCTCATCTTTGGAATAACCAAGATTAGACTCACTTCTTGGAGCATACATTCTTGTGTCAGAACCTGTTGTTGGTGGCATGCTTATTCCTCACAGTAAATCCATTATGTCTTGTTCCACATTATCTGAATCAAGTAAGTTTTGCTTGATACGCTTCCAAGTATCAGGACTCTCCTTACTTAACTCCACCTTGAGCACATTGATAGTATTGTTGGCTATGTTCTGAGTAGGCTCTGCCCACTTTTCCTGATACATTGATAAGTCCTTGAGAGTTTCCCTAACCTCTTTGTGTAGTTTAACCATATCAGATACTACTCCATCGTCGTGTATACTAGTTTCTGACATAAATTGTGCTAACTTACCATTGAGACTTTCTACATTTCCTCTGAGGAGATTTACTTCTTGTCCTACTTTGACAGAAACTATAGCAGTTGCACCACGCTTAACGAGTGGTTGGAAGTGATGCTTCATATGCCTATAGACTAACTCTTCGCCACAATCTAGTTCAGTAGCAATATCTTCACTAGTACGGTCACCTTCAAAATATGCTACTTCCAAAGCGCTTCTATCATCGCTTGTACAAACTATACAAGAATGATTTGCACCTTTGTGATATTCACCTGCGTGGTTTTTCATATGTCGCTCAGCAGTATTAGTTCTCCAGCCCATATCCTTGTCTAAAATTTTAGGCTCAGAGATACCGTCAATGATGTTTTGCTCTAATGTATCTCTTTCATCGTGCTGGCAGAAAAGACATGAACGCTTAGTCTGTCGCTCACCCGCCATGTCCAGTCCATGGCATTAACACGGATAACCCTTTTGAACGATAAGCCCCAGCATAGGTATATGAAACTACCAAGAATCAAACCTAAGATTATGGGAGTTCCTGTTTCTATAGAAACGGCAAGAAGTCTAACAAGGGCTGGAAGAGACATATTTATGAGAAGATATGTACCAGAAGATGTCAGGAAGATAAGAATGGACATATGCATGGTATGCCCTAGTTGGGAACATACTAGTAACAGATGTAAAGAATGCGGTTGTCAAATGAAAATTAAAGCAAATCTCAGTTCAAGCGAATGCCCACTCAAAAAATGGGGTAGACATATCGAACTAGATACTGGAAATTCTACTGTAGATTCCACCGAGCATAAAGAAAGCGCCGAATAGACCGGCAACAAGGTATGCCATTGTATCACTACTGAGATTATCAGCACCTGTGACAAGTATTAGCCCTAAAGTCACTATAATTGCTAATAACTGCACCATAACCATATCAACAATTACTCTTTTGACTGGTGCAAATATACCCATTGCTGTAGAAGAAAAACCTGCCATTGGATTATTGTCCATCATTATCTCATCCCCATCATTCTACCCATGAAGTTACCAGCAGCACCACCTGCTTTATTGATAAGACCTTCATCCATCATCGCAGCACTTAGTGCTCCACCCATCATAGATTGCTGAGCAAGCGCTGCAATCTGCTGTTGTTGCATTTCTGCTTGCTGTATGTTCTGTTGACTTGCCATCTTAAGTGCGTTAAATTGATTAGTTACATTCTCTGCACTCATAGTCTGTAAGTTAGGAGGTAATTTAGTTACATCAAGTGATATAGTACCTGTCTCGTCATCTATTTTTAAAGTAGAGTTCTTAAGTACTTCAAGTACTGAAAAACTAACCAAGTCATTTAGTAACTGTAGGAGAGTCTGCATCTGATTACCCGCAATAAATCTATCAATTGGTGCTAAACTCTTCATTAATGCTAATTGAATCTCTGCTTCGCTAGGAGGTGTCATAGGTTGACCCATCATCTGCTGATTCATACCTACTCCACCCATAGCACCTGCCATAAATGGATTATGAGAAGCCTGTTGCATCATGCCATTCTGCTGTGCAAAAGGGTTTTGATTTTGATTTTGTACAAAACCTTGACTAGTTGCACCTAAATTTAAAGTTCCTGTCGCTTGCTGGTTATTTCCAAATAATCCCATATTAATTCCTCTTTCATTGCGGTAATTGCGTCTGCTCTGGTTGACCCATGTTCCCATTATTCATAGTAATATCCTGCTGTAAAGGTATATTACCTTGAATTTGCTGAGCCTGTGCCATAGTCACAGACGATTGTGTTGGATTTTGATTAATACCTATGTTAGCAATGGCATCAGATATTGTATAATTTTGCTCAATCATCTCTTTTTGGAACAATCTTAAGTCAAAAACTATCATAGTAACATCATTTATACCTGTTTCCGGGTTCTTATAATGGAGAATGTTTATTCCGTTCTGTACTTTAGAGTCTTTCTGCAATTCTTCAAAGAAAGGTTCGTATTTCTTAAGTAATTCAGGAGTATTATCTTTCTTTCTGACAATAGCGATAGGTATAGCCACTGTACTAACACCTTTTTTGACCAATTCTTTCATACCCATCTTAGTTTTACTATGGTCTTTATCGGCTTCTCCTTCCCATTTACACAGTAAATGATACAAATGTAGGTGCTCAGGGCAGTATGTACCCTTCATTAAGCGACCATTTGTTACCTGTTCTCTAGCAACAAAGGCTTCTGGAGCGTTAGTAACAGGGTTTTTCCAGTACATTTCCCATAAACTCTTACTAGTTTCTTCATCACAGATTTTGGAGTATAGATTATCGTATTTAATTAACTCTTCACAATCGCATCCGTCGATTACGCAGAGGCTAGTTTGCCTATTGTAGCGATATTTCCTACCCCATATCCAGCGAAGCGGGTTAAAAAAGCCTCTTTTTGTAGGAGTTAATAGTTTTCTGGCTTGTCTTATGTCTTGTTTTCTTGCCTTTCTTGGGTCAGGATGACGACTTGGGTAGAAATTAACTCTAGGTACCTCGATATTCTGCTTACCTGACATTTTCTGCATCTGTTGCTGAGCACTTTGCATCTCTAATAACTGAGCATGGCTGGCATTTCCTTGTTGACCTAATGCTACTAGATGCGCTTCGCTCATATTACCTAAATTAGCATCTCCTTGTGGGACTCTACCGTACCCTCCAAAACTAAAATTTCCTCTCATAACTATATTCCCCTTATATCGCTAGTATATCAAGCATAGTGCTTTCTACATTCCATCCTATTCTTGTAGCCATCATCCCTCTTTTACTAGGCACTCCGGCTTTTTGAAGCCTAACTAAGTCTTCTCTAAAAGGGTCAAATATCTTATGCTCGCCTAGTCTTTGTTGTTGCCAAAGAACATTTGCTTGTTCATCCCACCACTCATCGGCTTTATTAGCGACTAAAATTACAACCTTTGGACAATAACTTTTACCCTTAAACCAAGCCCTTAATTTTCTATAGCGATATTGTCTATGAATCAAAGCATCTACTAAGTACTTGAAACCACCAACCGATTGAACTGCATCATTACCACCTTGTAGAGTCCTATGGTCAAACATAAAAACAACTGCTTCTACTTGTCTGTTTACCATATCGTCAACCCATAAGTTCCAAAACCTTTCTTCCCCTGCAATATCAGAAGAATAAACCACTCTTTTTTCACCTTTCCAACTGACTCTTTTTCGAGTAGGCTTTGGTAACATAAATCTATTAAGACCGGGTATCTTAAAGTGATTAGTGCGCTCTGAATCAGGTATTTCTTCCATTTCACCCGGTGTAGTCATATATCTATCAAGTGTGGTTTTACCAACCATTGTCGGACCATAAATGCCCACTCTTCTAGGAATGAAATAATGCCATAGTTCACGAGCAAATACCATTCCACCAACAAGTGCAGAACCTCCCATCATAGACATATTAGTATCACCTCAATCAAATATAGCATCTGCCCAACTTTGTAAAGTATTTTTCAACCAGATACCAGAGTTTTCCCAAAGGTTCCAGTCGTTATAGAAATCTATCGCTGTCATAACAAATGCAGAAAGTAAAGAAAATGCAATTACTTTCAACCAACCAAATGCTCTTTCGTAAGCAACATCGACCATATTTGCAGTGTGCATCATCCTTAGAGTCTCTTCGACTGTATCATCAGAAGGAGTCTTGAAGATTCTGCCCAATTAGGCTCACTCCTTTTTAGCGAATTTACCATTTGCGTCTCTAACTCGATTATCAGACTTTTCATTTCCAAAGTCAAGTCCTAAACTAAGCGGGGCTACTGGCTTAACGCCATCATCTGGAACAAAGTCAGCAGTAGTCATAGAATTACCATACACCCTTGCTTCTATCCAAGGAGGGGTTTGACCGGGATGTTCTTCCATCCACTTGAGTTCGGTTTCCAATTGAGCCTCTTGCATACGCATTTCCATATCTTGTCGTCGTCTATCGAATGTAAATTCCATAGACCTATATCTATTTCGACGCTCTCTTTCTTGGGATGACATTCTTGCTCTTTCATCCATACCTTGTTGAAAGAACATTTTGAATAAGTAATACGCTAAACCTTGTACGGCAAATGCAGCCATTGCATAGGTGACTCCGTTCCTTGTAGGGTCATCTAAATCTATCCAAAGGTCAGCATCAAAGATACCTACTGCTATTCCTATTGAAACCGCCTGTGTTAGGATAAGTCCCATCAATCTTATTTCTGCTTGGTCGTGTTCACGATTAGTTTCTATACCTGCTTGCACAATACTCCCTCTCACTACAATCCAAGACTTTACCCTAAATAAAAGGCTACCATGTTAGTTTAAGTATAACTAAATTAAGTTGGGTCGGAGATTGCGAGAGGGATTGCTCCCTCCGACCCAAACCATCCGAAGGTGTAATCACTCTTCTTTCTTGTCCTTCTCAGAGTCTACTTTGTCTCTTTTACCATCAGTAGAAGGTCCGGGTCCGGCCTTAGAGCCGATAACAATAACCATGCCATGTGCTGGCTTCTTTTTGTCATCTGCCTTTTTCTTGTCATCGCACTTACAGTTTTTACCACATTTAGGGCACTCTGCTTTATTCATACCACAGTGCATTTTACCAAGACAATCTTTCTTGTTACACTGAGCGCATGATGCTTTATACATTCTATCTGATGCTTCTTTCAACAATTCTTCTCCGATATTATTTTTAAACATATTATCACCTTTCTGTACTCCAAGCCCCCCAAATTCCGACTGTTGCTCGAAAGCATTGTCTTGAGGCTTCCATATTTGCCTCATTCCATATGGGTCTGCGTTCCCGCTGACTTGAGTTTGTTGTGACGGGGCAGCACCTACTGACCCCATTTGTGATTGTGCACCAAAGCCTACACTTGGTGCTTGTGGCATTTGGCTCATCGCCGCAGCACCTGCTAAACCAGCAAAAGCATTTTGAGCATGAGGAAATAAATCTGCTCCTACTCTAGCAGCACCTGCTGTGGCAGCCAAACCATACGCTTTGTCATCTATCTTTTGACCTATTTTTTGTCCAAACCTTGACACAGGTGCAGAAGAAACATTCCTTGCTGCTTGAGCCGCTTGTTCAGCATCCGTAAATAACTGTTGGCGGGCTTGAGGACTAATGTCTCTATCAATTCTTCTTCTGCTGAATAAACGAGCAGGTGCAGAAGTTCTGGCTTGACTAGCAGCAAGTCTTGCCACTTGGTCAGCAGACTCTTGCTTTGCTCTAGCAGAACCTACCCCCCTTCCAAATAATTTAGCAGTACCTTGACCCAATTTTCTAGTTGCTGCTCCCAGCCCAAGACCTTGTGCAGCCCCACTACCAAATTCCAGTGCATTACTGGTAAGAGAATCATTGCCCTCTGTACCTAATATTCCAAGAACAGGGTCAGTGATTCTATTATCTCTAACATTTTTGTAACCTTGATAAGCACCATAACCTGCCAATGCAGCAGGAATTAAAAGAGGAAGAACCTTCTCAATCTTGTCGTCGCTTTGTAATAACGACCATGCCGAATCAATAGGACTTGAACTCGACATGTATATCCCCAGCGCACTTATCGTGATAAGCCTGTCGCAAAAACTGATAGTTATCCGCAGCCTCTACTAAGAGACAAAGGGCTTCTGGTGAGTCGTATTCGCTAACCTTTTCTTCCATACGCATGACATTTTCAAAAGCCACTGCTAACATGTGTTGAAATAGCGTGTCCCAAAATTCATCCACGATACATGCTAAGGACAGAGGGCTAATTTAGTTATCCTTTAAGTGTGCCACGCTCTTTAAAGTGCCTTGCTCTGTTCGCATGAGGGCTTTCAGCGACCAATGTATGGTCTTTGGTATGGCTCATATCAGGTCCTCCGTGACCGTAAATGCCCCTTTTACGACGCTCACGGTTCAACTCTTCACGGTATTTGACACGCTCAGGACTAGACTCGTATTTTTTATCATACTCTAACTTGTGACGCTTAGCCTCTGGACTTACTGCGTCTTTCAACAACTGAAAAGCGATGTCCATTGGTTCGCCCTGTTGTATCATCTCAGGTTGCTGCTCTTGCATAGGAGGAAGCATGTTCATTGCTTGTGGTTGTAGTGGTTGTAGATATTGATTATACATATCCTGAGTATCAGAGCGACCCGCTAACTGTGAATTTACACCATATTTGCTCGCTTGGTCCGATTGATGAGCGCCATATTCGTGAGCGTAAGTCTTCGCTTGAGTACCCAAATCAATCCTTTGTTTTTCAGCATCTAACTCTGATTGGTTGGTTATCGGCCCCTTCGGTCTAAGCCACTTTTGTCTACCTTCTTGTTCTCCCATTGTCTGTACTTGTTGATATAAGGGCTTAACTTGAGATTGTAATAACCCATGCTTTTGTTCTGCCCATTCATTTACTTCGGGTTCAATCAAACTATGTACATATTCGTGTCCGAGAGTGTCTCCTAAACTTTGTATAGACTCATCACTGTCGTCTGTATCTATACCTACCCTAGCCCCAACAAAAGCCCCGCTTGGTTGAAGTCGTGGTTGTGAGCCGCCTCGTGAATACTTACCTTTATCTTGTAGGCGAGTTATGTCTCCACCATAATTGCTAAGATTATCCATACGCTGATTACGGGGCAATTCTGCTAATGCTCCATAAGCATGTTCGGGAGGTGAATAAAAGCCCTCCGTATCTGGATTATTGTCATCTATATAAAATTCTTTCAACAACTGCATAGCGATGTCCATTGGTGACTTAACAATAGTAGGCTTACCACCAACTCCTTGTTTCTTACTACGCTTACGCTTAGTGGCTGACCGCTTCTCACCTTCTGACATAGAGCCAGAAGTTTTTGGAGTTTTACCTGAAACCTTTACACTTGGTCTACACTTTGGATAACCTTTGCTATCTTTCTTAGCCTTTGACCTACCGCATGGAGGATGTTTGCCGTCTTTGTCTTTACGAGAAACATCGACCCACTTTTCTTTGAACCACCTGTTCAAGTTTTTGGTGATAAGAACATCACTCATCTTTACCAGCCCACGCATCACATACATGGTCTGCTCTACAAGTAAAGTCATACCACTCACAATAACCAGTCATAGGGTCATCAGTCTTTGATGAATCCCAAGCCTTACAATTTCCACATTTCTTAGACCCAGTAGCCTTTTTATAGTTGGGAGCATCCTCTTTACCTTTGAGAATAGCCCAAGCCTTTTCCATAGAAGCGTGATTCATTTCTTTCATTCTCCAAAATTTCGGTACGCTTGGGGGTCTTCCTGTGCTTGAGAAAACGCTTGAGAGTACAAATCTTCCATCTCTGTAGGTTGTTTTTCTGTTATCTCTTCTTCTTTTTCTGCCATTCGTTCTCTTTCTGTTGCCTCTAAATACCTTTCTCGATAAAATCTTTCAAGCATATCTTGAGGCATAGTTTCCAAAGTATAACCATGTGGTATTTGCGAATCATGTATATTTTGATTTATAGGGTGATTCATAAATTTAGACATTGCTGATTGTCTGTTAAGGTTAGACGCTTCTTCTTCTGACATACCCGCATAAGGGTCACCATGCTTATCCCTTATTGTCTTCATAGAATCTGGTTTAACATTTCTATCAATATCAGTCTCTATTCTTTCTCTAAAGTCTTCTTCTCCATCAGATTCGTCAGTTTGAGCATATATTCCATAACGACTGGGAAGTGACTTTTTCACCTTTGTCTTCTTCTTTTTCCCAAACTTACCTTTACAATACTGTACAGCCCAGCCATTGGCATAGGCTGATGGATAAACATCGAACTTTTTCTTAGCCGCAGCCTTACCAGCAGGGCAAAGTTTCTTTTCTAAAAACTCAATCGCTGCACCCATACCTACGCAATTTTCGCAGTTACAGCCAGTCATTAACAATTCCACCTTTTTAGTGATGCACCCTTTGGAGTAAGTTTACCTTTCTTACTTGTAGGACCCTTTACGCCTGTCATACGGGCACAAAATGATTTACGACGATTTGCTTTTTTACCACCGGGTTTGAGTTTACTAGGCTTTGTTGTAACAGGTGGCTTAAGGTTTGCACCAGTCTTACGCTTAGCCGCAGCACGACCTTTGGCATTCAAACCACCTTTCTTACTATGTTTGTTAGGATTGTAACCATGGAAAGGCTTACTTTTTTTCTTACCCTTGAGTAAATCCCATGCCTCTTCAAATGCTATATCCATATTAATTCCCTCCTCGCATAGGCATAGTGACTATCTGCTCTGGTTCAGGCATATCGCCCGAAGGTATTACCCTTACGCCCATGTCTTGGGGATAACCTGCTCGACCTTTTCTTGGTCGATAAGGTCCACGAGTAGGTAAATCACCCATTGGTTGTCGACCACGGACTCCTACTGCAAGGTAATTACCCTGCTCATCTGCTCGGTGTCGAGAACCTCCATGACCTCTAGTTATCTCAGGGTCACTACCAACTGCCGACCAAAACTCATCAGGATATTGACCCTGTAAATATGCATCACTATACTGTGATGGTTGAGCACTTACCTGTTGAACAGGCACAACACCTTGATAGCCAGTAGTTTCGTCTAGCCCCATGTCAAAATTAGGAAGAGTGGTTTGTCGCTTGAGCAACCGCATAGCGAGGTCCATTGGTTCGCTACGGGTAAAGCCTGTTTCTTCGTTAAAAGGAGTACCTGCAAATGTAGGCATTTCTTCCCTTTCCATCATATTAGGAGTATATGTTCTTCGCATAGGTTTTCCTTGTAATCCCGCATAGTAAGGTACATTTTCATAATCGGATTCATCAAGATAATCATGAATGTCATCTGCAAATACAGGCTCATCTATTTCTTGAGCATCCTGTATTAATTCATCGGGTACATCATCATATTCCCTCATTAAATCTACTTTTTCATTTCTCATAGCATCTACAAAACTATCAAGTGCGGCAGGTGGACCACCTACATTTTCATTTCTAATACTTGGTTTTGAAAACATATCCAGAAATTCATCTTGATTATTATTTCCTTCTGCATGAAGTTCATCTCTATCATTTAAAATAGGTATATCGGGTAAGTGTTCTACATTATCAGTAAATTGTCCGTCTTGCATAGTATGTACACTTGGAGGTCGCATTCTTAGTTGTTCGGGTGATAATTTTTCGCCCAATTCTTGAGCCATTCTTTGCTCCATAGGTAAATCATCACCTAAACCTTCAATCATTTGACGATATGCGGAAAGACTACCGGGGTGCGTATCTCTTTTCAACAACTGCCAAGCAATATCTATCGCTGGCGCTACTCCCATAAACAAAGCCATGCACACCTATGACAAAAAGATTAGGGTGGCCGACTTACCCCAAGAAAGTATAGGTAGGTGTGTCTTGAAGTTAAACCGAAAAGAGCCAAGATAAAAGGTAAGCCAGCCAAATATCCGTTATCGACAGCATATTTAACGATTACTCGGCTATAGTAAATCGCTGACAAACTACACAATACCAAGCGAATCCCTTGAAGACATTACTTTGCTTAATGTAAACTCGCTTAGTAGGGTGATGTTTACAATGCTCACAAGGTAAACTTCTCTGTTTACCTTTAGATTTAACCTGTGTCATTTTTTATCATCTCTTTCTTTCATAGAATTATACCTAATTGCTCTTACCATAGCCATAAGGTCGTCTACATCTTTTCGTATAGTGGTCACTGTCTGTGCCAAAAGATACATAGAAAGAGCAAGTCCGACCCAAGACAAACCTAAAACTAAATCCCACAGCATGTCTATGGGTAAGTAACACTATACTTGAACTTTGGTGTCATTAAAGACCGTA
>TARA_R110001592_G_scaffold24536_3_pt1 | contig 21844 bp, 14 predicted proteins | sample TARA_R110001592 | Tara Oceans TARA_R110001592 (sample SAMEA4398387) | marine metagenome | biome: Polar Biome; feature: [SRF] surface water layer (ENVO:00010504); material: water (ENVO:00002006), including particulate matter (ENVO:01000060) such as... | depth 5 m | reverse complement strand
GTAAAAGGCAGGCAAAATGCCAATTAGCTTAATTCAAAGCGAAAATATAATTGCCTTTTAGGCGCAAGGTGAATATTATTCGCCTGTTCCTCGAGTTGAAATGGGCCAGCAACGAAGCCAGCCAAAGAACATAGCAACTCTTCTTTTGAATAAATTAAGGGCAATTTATCCCTCAACCATGGTAATACTTTGTTACTTTGATAAAGCTTTTTTAGAGAGGTCGAATGCTTTTGATGTAAATAGATCTTCTCACCACCAGACCTGAATTTAACTGTCAGTTCATTGGTAGATTCGGGTAAATAACAAACCAAGCCGTACACATTAGCATTCTGGGTATTTTGTACTTTTAGATAGTTTGAGCTCTTTTCATCAACTAAAGATATGCTTAACTGGCCACCTGGAAGCTTCAAACAAAGTTGATCACTTAACTCATTCAACCTAATCTTTGTTGAGACATAACCATCAAGATTTAGCTCACTTGCGAGCAGCCTAGGCAAACAAAACAAAGTATTGTCAAATACCCTTAATACATGAGTATTCCAGCAAATTTCTGCCTTACTATCGCTTTTTGCTAATAATACTTCATCAAAGATCCGCTGAAAGCTAGCTTCACTAGGATGAGAAATACCGAGCAAATCAAACCAAAACCTTACAATAAACTTTTGCTGTATTACTGAAAAACACGCCAGACCTGAGAGATCAACAGCCTCACATTGAGAATATACTGAACTTAAGAAGCCGTGCTTATTGGCTTCACACCATTCTTGAATAAATTCGACTGATTCTTCAGATTTTTTAGCGGTTCGTTCCAAGTCATTTAAGATACTAGGTCGTCTTTGCCTTAAGATAGGAAGAACATCATGTCGTAAATAGTTTCTTTCAAAACGCACATCTAAATTACTTTCGTCGTCTACCCAAGTTAAATTTGCTAACTTAACAGACGCCTCAATAAGCTCTTTCTCAAGCCCCAACCAAGGGCGGTAAATAAGGCCTTGAGATAAAGACCGTAATTTTGGAATACCTTTGATTGACTCAGGCCCCAACCCTTTAAAAACCCTCATAAGCACGGTTTCTGCCTGATCATTTAAATGATGACCTTGCAAAAGAACACCACCTTCAGACAAATAACGACTAAACACTTCATAACGCGCTTTTCTTGCAGCGGCTTCCAAGCCTTTTCCCTTAGATAAAACATGCACATTCTCTATATGACAAACAAGACCTAATCGATCACAGAAGTCCTGACAAAATTCAGACCAAGCTTGTGCATTCGGGCTCAAACCATGATTGATGTGAATTACATGAATACTATTTGTATGCTGCTTTAGATAAGGCAAACAAAAATAGGTTAAAGCGACCGAATCCATTCCGCCACTTAAGGCAATGAAATATCGGTCGCTGACGGGAATAGTTTGAATAGCTGTTTGAATCTTTAGATTCAAGTCTGAAATAGATTCTAGCGGTTTAATTTTTGACATAAGCGGTTAAGCGCTTGTAGCGCTGTTGAACCAAATCTGCCACCTCTAGAGAAGAAAGTTGCTTGAGGTCTTTAAGTAAGGCTTTTTTCAAACTAGCGGCTATCTCTTCTCTGTTTCTATGCGCACCACCTAAAGGCTCAGATATTACAGTATCAACAAGCGACAATTCTTTTAATCTCTTGGCGCTCACACCCATTGCTTCTGCTGCTTCTGAAGCAAATTCTGCACTTTTCCATAAAATGGAAGCGCAGCCTTCAGGAGAAATAACAGCATAAGTAGAATATTGAAGCATATTGAGACGATCACAAACACCAATAGCCAAAGCGCCACCAGAACCACCTTCGCCAATTACCGTCGAAATTATAGGGGTTTTCAAACGAGACATGACAGCAAGATTTTTAGCTATCGCTTCACTCTGTCCTCGCTCTTCAGCGCCAATACCAGGATATGCACCTGGCGTATCAATAAAAGTAAATATTGGAAGAGAAAAACGCTCGGCCATTTCCATCAAGCGGCGGGCTTTTCGATAGCCTTCCGGTCTAGGCATCCCAAAGTTCCGCTTAACCTTTTCTTTAATTTCACGGCCTTTTTGATGACCAATTACCATTACTGGCCGACCTTCTAGATTCGCAATACCACCGACAATGGATGCATCATCTGCGTATGCTCTGTCACCATGAAGCTCTTCAAAATCATCAAAAATTAATTCAATATAATCTAGGGTATAAGGCCGCTTTGGATGACGCGCTAACCTTGCAATATCCCAATCAGTCAGCTTTGAAAAAATATCTTGTGTACGAACTTTACATTCATGCTCTAAGCTTTCTATCGCCTCTTTAATGTTGAGATCTTTATCCGTCCCAACAAGACGCAATTCTTCAATTTTTTCTTCCAGATCAGCAATGGGTTGCTCAAAATCAAGATAATATAAATTCATAAGCCCTATTTCTTAGTTCAATAAATAAGAAAACGATACGGTTAACTTTAAATAACTAGCCGGACATTGTCGCTAATTTTCCCTTGCTTATCTACCTACTTCAATTGCTAGAAGGCCAAGTTTCAGGAAGAATTCTTTATTTCTAAGCATTTTCTCGATCGACACTTAAAAGAATGCAATATTAATTCTAATAAACCAAAGATACTTGTTCGTTACCTAACAAATATTTCAGCTCTTGTATTAATTCATCTAAGGGCTCTATTGACCAGTCTGCTCCCAATTCAATTACTGCACTTGCTTCTGGTCTTTGGTACTTCATTAGAACCTTACAACCATTTTGAGATGCACTCTCTTCAGAAATCTGACTGCTCGGATTTTTAAAAGAATTATCAGATAACAGCGTTTTGATTTTTGGAATAAGACCTAATTCACACTGAGCCTGGGTAATTTGAATACTCAAATTTTTGGCAAAAGACATTCTAGCAGCTGAAACCCCTTGAACATCACTGACACGCAACTTCATTCCACCCGAGTATTCATCCATACTCAAGACACCCGAAACAACGACTACCTGGTCTTTTTCGATAACATGCTTATTATTTTCATAGGTCTCAGAAAATAACGTTGCTTCAATTCTAGCCGTTCTATCATCTAAGGTAACGAAGCACATATTTTGGCCTCGCTTATTTTTCATCAGTCTAACAGCCACAATCAAACCAACCACGTTAATTTTGTTCCGACTAGGCTTTAAATTCAAAATAGAATTAGGTGAAAACTTACGCACTTCTTTTTCGTACTCATCAAAAGGATGGCCAGTGAGATACAAGCCTAAGATATCTTTTTCCTGAGAAAGCCTTTCTTTCTCACTCCATTCTCGAACACCAACGCTGTTAGCGTAAACATCTTCATTCTCATCAGGCACTACTTCACCAAACATATCAATCATACCGACATTCTGGTTACGCGTATTTTGCTCAGCTCGCTGAACAGCCTCCTCAATAGTAGCAAGTAATCGAGCTCTACTAGGCCCAATTTCATCCATCGCACCACCACGAACCAAGGCTTCCAATGCCCGCTTGTTTACCTTACGCAAATCAACACGAGCACAGAAATCAAATAAATTCTTGAATGGCCCATCTTGCCCCCTGGCAAACAAGATACTATCCACAGGCCCTTCACCTAAACCTTTTAGAGCACCCAAACCATAAACGACCTGTCCATCACCATCCACAGTAAAGGTATATTGACTGACATTGATATTAGGCAATACCAACGCAAGTTTCATTTGGCGACACTCTTCCACCAAGGTCACGACTTTATCAGTATTCTGCATATCGGCGGTGAACACAGCAGCCATGAACTCAGCTGGAAAATGCGTTTTTAGCCAGAGCGTTTGATAGGATACAACCGCATATGCTGCGGAGTGAGATTTGTTAAAACCATAACCCGCGAATTTTTCTACCAGATCGAAGATCTTCATCGCCAGATCAGGATCAATACCAACGGATATAGCGCCTTCCCGGAAAGTATCTCTTTGCTTGGCCATCTCTTCGGGTTTTTTCTTACCCATAGCACGACGAAGCATGTCTGCACCACCAAGTGTGTAACCAGCCAACACCTGAGCAATTTGCATAACCTGCTCTTGGTAGACAATTACCCCGTAAGTAGGCTCTAACACCTCTTTAAGGCTTTCATGTTGATAGTCTATATGTGGATAAGCAACGGGCGCCTTGCCATGCTTACGGTTAATGAAGTCATCAACCATGCCCGACTCAAGTGGGCCGGGACGGAAAAGTGCTACAAGTGCAATCATTTCTTCGAGGTTATCAGGTTTAAGACGCCTAATAAGATCTTTCATACCACGAGATTCGAGCTGAAATACTGCCGTTGTTTCAGCTGTTTTCAACAATTCAAAAGAAGCGCGATCATCTAATGGAATGTGATCGATATTAATAGTGTCTTTACCCTCGGCAATTAAGCGAGGGTTAATCATTTTAAGCGCCCAATCAACAATTGTAAGCGTTCTTAAACCCAAGAAGTCGAACTTCACCAAGCCCGCTTCTTCAACATCATTTTTATCAAACTGAGTAACGAGACCAGCACCTTGTTCATCACAATAAAGTGCTGAAAAATCGGTCAACTTAGTTGGCGCGATAACGACCCCACCAGCGTGCTTGCCTACGTTTCTAGTCACACCCTCTAAACGTGTCGCCATTTCCCAGATTTCTTGGGCACCTTCATCGTCAGCAAGGTATTCTTTTAACGCAGGCTCTTGCTCAATCGCTTTTGATAGTGTCATACCAATTTCAAAAGGAATCATTTTGGAAAGCCGATCTGCAAGACCATAAGGCTTACCTTGCACACGAGCCACATCTCGCACTACCGCTTTTGCCGCCATGGTGCCGAAAGTAATAATCTGAGAGACCGCTTCACGACCATAGTGATCAGCTACGTAAGCAATCACACGATCTCGACCTTCCATACAAAAGTCGACATCGAAATCGGGCATAGATACCCTTTCCGGGTTCAAGAATCTCTCAAAGAGCAAATCATAGTGAAGTGGATCTAAATCAGTAATTTTAAGCACATAAGCGACTAAAGAACCTGCGCCCGAACCTCGACCTGGGCCGACTGGAATATCATGATTTTTAGCCCATTGAATAAAGTCCATAACGATGAGAAAGTAGCCTGGAAACCCCATTTGTAGAATAATATCCAGCTCGAATTCAAGACGATCAAAATAAGGTTTTCTGGCTTCTTCAAGCTCTGACTCAGGCGTTTTTGCCAAGATAAAACCTAAGCGATCATTTAAGCCATCTCGACAGATTTTTCGAAAGAAATCATCCATCGTCATGCCATCAGGCACGGGATACTGCGGCAAGAAGTATTCCCCTAAACGCAATTCAACATTACAGCGCTTGGCTATTTCGACCGTATTTTGTATGGCTTCTGGAATATCTTCAAACAGCTCGCACATTTCGTCAGCAGATTTAAAAAACTGAGCATCGCTATATTTCTTTTCTCTTGCAGGGTTATCAAGCGTATCGCTATCCGAAATACACACACGCGCTTCATGCGCTTCGAAGTCATCCTCAACCAGGAACTGAACATCGTTTGTAGCCACAACTGGACAGCTTATTTCTTGCGCTAACTGAACACTAAGATGAACACACTCTTCATCACCTGGCCGACTCGTTCTTTGAAGCTCAAGATAAAAACTATCAGGAAATTCATTCATCCAAAAACGAGCACGTTCAGCAGCCATTGCCAACTTACCATTCAACAAAGCACGACCAACATCGCCATCTTTTGCGCCAGACAACACTATTATTCCATCTGTTTTTTCGACCAACCAGTCACGCTTTATAATTGCTTTTCCTAAAGACTGGCCCTGGGTAAATGCTCTAGAAATAAGTATCGTTATAGTGCGATAGCCCAAATCATTTTTAGCTAGCAAAGTCATTCGATGGGGATTACTTGGCTCTGCATCATTTTCTAACCAAATATCGACACCAATAATAGGCTTAATACCAGCGCCACGAGTTGCCTTATAAAATTTCACCAATGCACAAAAATTGGATTGATCAGTAATTGCTACAGCTGGCATATTTTCGGCTACAGACTTGGCAATCAAAGGCTTTATCCGCACTAGACCGTTGGTAAGGGAATATTCAGTATGGACCTTTAAATGAATAAATTTGACAGACATTTTATCTCGTATGAAGTCGATATTTACAGGTAACGCCAAAGACTAGGCATCATGTTTGAAGAAGAAAAAACGCGACCAATAGTAGCATGTTTTTATGAACGTTTAAGTCCTAATTCATTACATTCACCCCTAAACAGACTACCTATTAAGTTCTCCTAAACTATCCAAACTTCAGGATTCATAACAAAACTGCAAGAGCTTATAATCTTAAAGCCATGAACACTCCAACCATTCATTGATGAGATCTCTTATAATGAGCAAAGATATTTCAACAAAGCTAAGGCCCGAAACTAAACCTCACAACCCACTTCCTTTAATATACTCCTGCTCAGGCTGCTCAAACATCGCTCAACTTGCAAACCAAGTAGCAGTAGATTTTGACCGTGAAAGCTTAGCTGAAATGTCATGCATAGCGGGTGTTGGTGGCGGCGTTAAAAAACTAGTTAAGCTAGCTCAATCCAAACGCACTATCATAGCCCTAGATGGTTGCAATCTTCATTGCGTAAAGCACAGCCTTGCCACTCAACATGTTAAGGCAGACTATCATTTCACTCTAACTGACTTTGGCATTAAAAAACGCTATCGAGAAAACTGTCAGGCTGAAGAACTTAAAAATATAAAAGAAAAGATAATCCAGACTCTTCAACTATCTTAAGAGTTGATATTCTTTTATCACCTTACTTAACTAGATGTGATTACTTATGAACAAAACTGAGCTACAAAACTTACTTTCAACCATAAAAACGATTGCCTTAGTTGGAGCTAGCAAAAAAACACATCGCCCTAGTTATGAAGTCATGCATTTTCTGCAAGGAAAAGGATTTAAGGTCTACCCCATCAATCCCGCTCTAGCTGGACAGAGTATTTTAAATGAAACCATTTACGCTTCTTTAAAAGACTTACCCCTTAAAGTTGATATGGTCGATATATTTAGAAATAGTGAAGCCGCTGGCGAGACATGTAAAGATGTAGTAGCGCTGCCAAAAGACAAACAACCGGAAATCGTGTGGATGCAAATAGGCGTCATTAATGAGGAAGCAGCCGAGACACTTAGGGCCAAAAACTTTACCGTTGTAATGGATGAATGCCCCAAACAAACTCTCAGCTAAAATCCTAAAAGCACGACACTCATCATTATCTATGCTTATTAAAAGCTTCCGTGAGAGAAGCTTTATTTTGAGCACCATATAGCCACTCTATAAATTCTCCCTTTGGACTAACGACCATAGTCGCTGGCAATCCTGTTGGCTTAGGCTGTTGAAACAGAATAGCCGGGTCATCAGAAAGTGAGCGATAATGAATATCGAATTTGATAATTTGTTGCCTCAGCGTCACTTCATCCAAGCGATCATAATTAAAAGCCAATACTTCCACATCTGGACGTGAATTAAACTCATTCAACTCAGGAATTTCTGTTAAGCAAGGTTTGCACCAAGCAGCCCAATAATTAATCAATAACCACTGACCTCCAAACTCATTTATATTTTTTTTATCGCCATCCAGGAATGCAAGGTTGTTATCACTACATGCCACCAACAAACCAACAAACAAAAGGACAAAAACATTTTTTAATCTCAAGCTCTACTCCTGTTAGAATAAATACAGCTCTTATACCCTATAAATACCCATAATCCTTTTAACCCAATCGAATTAAAAAGAACACTATGCCTAATACAGTTCAAATTTATCATAATCCACGCTGCTCAAAATCAAGACAAACCCTTGCTATATTGGAAGAAAATGGCATCTCGCCTGAAGTCATTTTATATCTTGAAAACACACCCGATGCGAAAACCATTAGCTCACTTCTCAATAAGTTGGGCATTACAGCTAGAGAGCTACTTCGGAAAGGTGAAGACATATATAAAGAACTGAACCTTAAGGATTCTACTTTAAACGATACTTTTTTAATCGAGAAAATGGTTGAATTCCCAAAATTAATTGAACGCCCAATTGTCGTGAAAGGCCAAAAAGCCGTTCTTGGTCGCCCACCTGAAAATGCAAAGAAGCTCATCTAATATGAATTCAAATACAAAACGTCCTACTAAAAACATCGTAGCACTTCACCTGATATGGACAAGTTATGTGCTAACGCTCCTGATGATGATCGTTACCAGCCTGCCAGCTTTCATTCCTGTAGGCAGCCCGGTAGTTTTCATTTTACTTATAAAGCTAACCCCCTTGCTTATTATTCTCCCCGGCTTGGCAAAAGATGCTTTACGCTCACATATTTGGCTTTGTTTTATAATATTGTTCTACTTTACTCAATCAGTGGTTGAATCATTTCTGTCTTCAGCAGCCTTCACTGATATCTTCATCACATCTTTGACCGTTATTATATTTTTAGCGTCTATGTTTTACATAAAATGGGAGCGAACGCTGGGTCGCCAACTATAATGAATTGGTTACCAGCTTTTTTATAATAGGTGGTAACCAATTTCTTGCGGGAAAATCGATTTTCAAGCAAGTCAATTTATTCAAAATTATTAAGAAAAGAGCCTTTATTCATGCTGCCACAACCCTCTCAAACTGAAGCCTTAAACCTTGACCAAATCGTTTGGCAATTAGAGAAGGACAACTTGATTTCAGCTCAAGATATAAAATCGATTCTACAAACCCCTAAAGGAAAAAAGCAAGCTGCCCAGCACCCCATAGAAACAATAGCTGACGCAAGATTATATCAACCCAACGGCCAAGCTCTTTCTATCAACAAGCTCTTAAACTGGCTAGCAAACTGGGGCAAACAATCTGTTTTTCAAATAGACCCTCTAAAAATTGATAGCCATAAAATAGCCGGCATTATGTCCTTTGCTTTTGCGCAACGACATCAAATTCTGGCAGTAGAGATTCATCAAGACGAAGTGGTGATCGCCAGTGCCCAACCTTTTGTAACCCAATGGGAAGAAGATTTAAAGCATACTCTTAAGAAGAATATTCGCCGAGTTGTGGTAAACCCTGCCGACCTTAAAAAATTCACTATTGAATTTTATGAACTTGCAAATTCGGTAAATAAAGCAGGTAACCAAACCGATGGCCAGTCTTATACACAGAATTTCGAGCAAATGCTCGAGCTTGGGAAGAACCAAAGTAATCCAGATGCAAATGATCAACACATCATCAACATTGTTGACTGGTTACTTCAATACGCATTTGACCAGCGAGCAAGCGATATTCATATTGAACCGCGCAGAGACATTGCCCAAGTTCGCTTTCGTATAGATGGCGTTCTGCATAATGTCTACGAATTTCCTGCAAAAGTTGGTTTGGCAGTTACTAGCCGACTAAAAATTCTAGGGCGCTTGAATGTAGCAGAAAAACGCAAACCACAAGATGGTCGAATCAAAACCCGCAATAAGCTTGAAAAAGAAATTGAATTAAGACTATCGACACTACCTACAGCCTTCGGTGAAAAGCTCGTAATGAGAATCTTCGACCCTGATGTCTTGCAATGTAGTTTTGCTGACTTAGGCTTCAGTCAGGATGACTTAAAGCGCTGGGAAAAAATGATTAGCCAACCAAATGGCATCATCTTAGTGACAGGCCCAACAGGCTCAGGAAAAACCACTACCTTATATTCAACTCTAAGAGAACTCGCTACTGACGAAGTTAACGTTAGTACGATCGAAGATCCTATCGAAATGGTTGAACCCGCTTTTAACCAAATGCAAATTCAACACAGCATTGACTTGGATTTCGCTACCGGCATAAAAGCCTTAATGCGACAAGACCCCGACATTATTATGATTGGTGAGATTCGTGACCTGGAAACCGCTGAAATGGCAACACAAGCAGCCCTAACAGGCCACCTTGTTTTATCCACCCTGCATACGAATGATGCGCCGAGCGCCATAACACGACTTATGGAGCTAGGAATTCCGCCCTATTTAATTCGAGCGACTGTCATCGGGGTCATGGCTCAAAGACTAGTAAGAACACTATGCGAAGAATGTAAAACACCACTAGATATTCAAGAAGAAGACTGGAAAATGCTTACACGCCCCTGGAACACCCCTCTACCTAAACATGCTCACCAACCTGTTGGCTGCCTTGCTTGTAGAGATACTGGCTATAGAGGCCGTGCAGGGGTTTACGAAATTATGCCATTATCTGAAAATCTGAAAGAACATATTAATGAACAAGGTCAACTAACAGATTTAAGAAAACAAGCCATCAAAGACGGCATGCATTCCTTGCGATTGAGTGGTGCTAATAAAATAGCTAAAGGCCAAACAACTATTGAAGAAGTATTAAGAGTAACGCCAAGTAGTTTAAATTCTCAATCTTAAAAACTAAAAGTTTTCTAATTTAACCACCTCATAAGCAGGCTCTTCATATGGATGCGTCTGTTTTAAAACCGCTACAACTTTGTTAATCACGCTCTCTTGGCAAATCATTTCAACCTTGAGCTCTTGAACATATTCAAGTTTATTAGAAGACCCGATAAATGGTTCACTCCCTTCCAAAGGCTTAAATTGCCCCGTACCTAAAGTTTCCCAACTACATTCAGCATAATCCCCCATCTTTCCAGCACCCGCCTTAAAAACGGCCTGCTTTACATTCTCAGCATGATCAAGCGGTACAAAGAAAGAAATTTTATACATAAGGTGCTCATTTTTTATTCTAAAAAAATTTGATTAAAATTAACTAAATTGAATTAAATCTATTGACAGAAAGAAATGAAACCCAATTTAAAACTTACCCACAATATCTGTGGATAACTCTGGGGATACTTTTTGGTGAGTCTACCGAATCGCCCATAATCACTGGGTTTCTCTTAAGTTGCTACTTTTTTGAGCATCATTATTTTCTTTATATTTTTCAATAAGCTACATATGTCAACATCTATTATATCGATGCTTTGAGACAAACATATACCCAGGTACCAAGTTAGGGCGTTCTTGTGAATAAAAAAATAAAAAAATGTCACTTTTAGAAGAATTGTCAATTTTTTGTTCTTGTTTTTATATATATTGGGTCAATTTTGAACAGGTTGACAGCATATTGTCATGCCATCCGAAACAAAGATACAACAGTTAATTACACTTCGTTACATCCATATAACAAAGCGCTCAAAATTTAGTTAAATCTTATAAAAACCACTTACGTGCATTTCTAAATATACGCAACCAAGGTGCATCTTCAGACCAATTACTTGGATGCCAAGAGTTTTGAACAGTTCTATAAACGCGTTCAGGGTGAGGCATCATTATGGTGACTCGGCCCGATTCAGAACATACACCCGCTAAGCCTTCAGGCGAACCATTTGGATTTTCAGGATAGCTAGAAGCGACCGCTCCATAGTTATTAACATATTGAAGCGCCAATTGGTTCGCTTCTTTTAATGATATTAACTTCTGAGAATTAGAGAATTCAGCTCTACCTTCTCCATGTGCAACAGCAACCGGGATACGAGAGCCCGCCATGCCACTTAAAAACATAGACTTAGTATCTTTTACCTCTAACAAAGCAACACGCGCTTCAAATTGCTCTGATCGATTACGAACAAAGTGAGGCCAAAACTTAGAACCAGGAATCAACTCACGAAGATTTGATAACATCTGACAACCATTACACACACCTAAGGCAAGTGTATCTTCACTATCGAAGAACGCTGCAAATTGCTCACGTACAGACTGATTGAAAAGAATAGATTTAGCCCAGCCTTCGCCAGCACCGAGTACGTCGCCATAAGAGAACCCACCACAGGCAACCAGTGCATTAAATTCACTCAAGTTACGTCTGCCAGAAATTAGATCACTCATGTGAACATCAACTGCCTGAAAGCCTGAGCTAGAAAAAGCAGCTGCCATTTCAACTTGACCATTCACACCCTGCTCTCTCAATACCGCAATTTTTGGTTTAGCACCCTTCAAGATAGCTGGTGCTACCGAAGTGCCCAACAAGATATTTTCACTTGGATCAAAGCTAAGCTTAACATTTAGACCAGGATCATTTTCATCAAGAATAGAATCAAACTCTTCTTGAGCACACTCTGCATTATCACGAAGGGCCTGCATGCGATAGCTTGTTTCAGCCCAAATACGTTGATAATAAATACGCTTATTTTCTAGCACTATTTCATCATTAAAGGTAAAGCGGATATGGTCATCGTCGTTTGGCTGACCAATCACTAAAGTATGTTCACCCAAGCCAGCGGCCGTAAACTGTTGCAATACAGCTTCAGTATCTTCTTGCTTAACCTGAATGACTGCGCCTAACTCTTCATTGAATAGCTCTCGTGCAAAATGAGAGGGATCCTCTGCCAAGAAATCAAGCTTGATATCTGCACCGATATGTCCTGCAAAACACATTTCGGCCAAGGTAGTAAACAAACCACCATCAGAACGATCATGATATGCCAAGAGTTTTCCATCAGCATTTAAGCCTTGAATCACTGCAAAGAATGCTTTTAGATCTTCTGCATCATCAACATCAGGCGCTACAGCACCCACCTTCTTATAAACTTGCGCAAGAGCAGAGCCGCCTAAACGATTTTGGCCATTTGCCAAATCAATTAGTATTAAGTCTGTCAGACCTTGATCACGCTTCAATTCAGGCGTCAAGGTTTTACGAACATCTACGACGGGCGCAAAACCAGTAATTATTAAGGACAAGGGTGAGGTGACTGTCTTGGTCTTATGGTCTTCTTGCCACACAGTTTTCATTGACATTGAATCTTTACCGACCGGAATGGAGATTCCCAGCTCAGGACATAAAGTCATACCAACAGCCTGAACGGTCTTGTATAAGTTGTCATCTTCACCTGGGTGACCGGCAGCAGCCATCCAGTTTGCAGACAACCTAATATCCGAAATTTTACTTATAGAGGCAGCAGCAAGGTTTGTTATCACCTCACCCACCGCCATTTTACCTGACGCAGGCGCATCGATATTGGCAAGCGGAGTACGTTCCCCCATCGCCATCGCTTCACCCGTATAGCCAACCAAGTCTGTCGAAGTCACAGCAACATCGGCAACAGGAATCTGCCAAGGCCCAACCATTTGATCACGCGTCACCATACCCGTAATAGATCGGTCACCAATAGTGATCAAAAAGCTTTTACTTGCCACACAAGGCAAACGAAGAATTTTTTCTGCTGCTTCCTTGATATCTATCACGCTTGAATCAAACATTGGCTTGGTAAAAGCAACAGAATTAACTGATCTATGCATCTTAGGCGGTTTACCAAAGAGCACCGACATAGGTAAATCTACAGGGTTGTTGTTAAATTGAGCATCAGAAACAAGCAAATCTTTTTCTTCTAGCGCTTCACCAATTACCGCATAAGGGCAACGTTCACGCTCACAAATTGCTTCAAATCGTGCAAGATCTTTAGGGAGAACCGCGATCACATAACGCTCTTGAGACTCATTACACCAGATCTCATGAGGCGCCATGCCAGGCTCATCATTTGGAATTTTTCTTAAATCAAAGTGGCCACCGCGACCACCATCTTTTACCAATTCTGGAAAGGCGTTAGATAAACCACCCGCGCCAACGTCATGAATAAATTCAATCGGATTTTTATCATCTAATTGCCAGCAACGATCAATAACTTCTTGGCAGCGTCTTTCCATTTCTGGATTTTCACGCTGTACCGAAGCAAAATCCAAATCTTCATGACTTGAACCTGAATCCATAGACGATGCGGCACTACCACCTAAACCAATCAACATGGCAGGGCCACCTAATACGATCAGTTTCGCACCGACAGTAATATCCCCTTTATCAACATGATGTTCTTTGATATTACCCATACCGCCAGCGATCATAATCGGCTTATGGTAACCTCTTACTTCCTTACCATTCGGGCCAGAAACTAACTCTTCATAGGTTCGGAAATATCCACATAAGTTAGGTCGACCAAATTCATTATTAAAGGCAGCACCACCCAAGGGGCCGTCTATCATAATATTGAATGCCGAGGTCATTCGGTCTGGCTTGCCATAATCCGTTTCCCAGGATTGCTCGAAACCTGGAATACGTAAATTTGATACGGTAAAGCCTGTCAAACCAGCTTTTGGCTTACCTCCCTTACCGGTTGCGCCTTCATCACGAATTTCACCACCCGAGCCCGTTGAAGCACCAGAAAATGGTGAAATTGCAGTAGGATGGTTGTGCGTTTCGACTTTTATCAAGATATGAATAGGCTCTTCAACTGCCTTATATTCTTGAGTTTCAGGATCTGGATAAAAACGCTGACCAACTGAACCCGTAATAACTGCTGCATTATCGACGTAAGCAGATAACACGCCCTGCGGATTCAGTTCATTAGTATTGCGGATCATTGAAAATAACGATTTCTCTTGGGCTTCGCCATCGATATCCCAAGAAGCATTAAAGATTTTGTGTCGACAATGTTCTGAGTTTGCTTGTGCAAACATCATCAATTCAACATCAGTCGGATTTCGCTTCAAACCACAGAATGCTTTAACTAAATATTCAATTTCATCTTCAGCAAGCGCTAAACCAATACGTTTGTTCGCTTCTTGCAACGCACTGATACCGTAAGATAAAACATCTACTGTTGATAAGGCCTTAGGCTGAGCCTTGCTGAATAACAACTCTGCACCGGCAGTCTCGTGGAAAACAGACTGCGTCATTCGATCATAAAAAATATTCGAAAGCGCCTGTCGTTGCTTTAAGGTCAGTTTCGTCGTTGACCTAACATAGTAAGCTATGCCACGTTCAATACGCTTTAACTTATTTAAACCGCATATTTTAGCTATATCTGTCGCTTTACTCGACCAAGGTGAGATCGTTCCTGGCCTCGGAACCACTAGAAACAGGACGCCTTCATTGGTTTCTGATTGCACACTCGGCCCGTAGGTCAGTAACTTGTTCAGAACACTCAATTCAGGTGTAGTTAATTTTTCTGCAACATCAATAAAATGCATGAATTCTGCATAGACAGATTCAATTTCAGGAATCACTGTTTGAATATTGCTTAGAAGTTTCTGTCTTCTAAATGGAGAGAGAGCTGGAGCGCCTCGAAGTTCCAACATAATAAAGGCGTACCTCGTCGAACTAACGTTGAAAGAAAAAGAGGCGACATTCTACTCGAAAGCACAGCAAGTGTTAATAAAGAATTGCATCAATCATGCAATGCCTTAATAAATAAAACATCCTGTCCGAAATAAATACTTGAGACCAAAAATCAACAACTTAGAATCAAAGCTAACTAACAGACATATCTATATGATTTAAAACATTTAAATTATATAGATATGTTCACTTTAATTTTGAGACAAATAAATTAAGTTGCTCTTCATCTCAAATGTGAACCAAAACATAATTTTCAAGCAACGCTATTTATACAAATGAACTAAACTGATTGAATATTTATGAGCTCATGCATACCATGCATTCATCATTTCAATAAGGATATTTGATTGCTCTCACAGAATATTTCTCATTTCAGAACAGGATTAAAGAGTTTAGGCCAATTTCGGTCAACTCTCGCTCGCCTGTGCTCACGACTACCCTTAAGAAAACAAATTCTAGCATTTCTCCTTATCTCACTTACTTTAGGCTTAACAGCTTGCGATGAGCCCACTAGCTTAGAAAAAATTCAAAAACGACAGACTCTCCACGTTATTACTCGTAACGCCCCTGCAGTTTATTTTGAAGGAAGAGATGGACCGATGGGTTTTGAGTATGAACTAGCAAAACTATTTGCTGATGAACTCAATCTAAAACTTGATGTAAAAGTTGCATCGACGAGAAGTCAGATATTGTCTGCCCTGGATAATGACTATACCAATATTGCAATCGCTGGAATGGTTGCAAGCGAAGCAAGAGCATATCGTTACAAGTATTCAAGCGCATATATGGAAACAACGCCTGTCGTTGTATATCGCTATGGTAATACTCGCCCTAGAAACATTAGTGACCTTATTGGCAAGCGTATTGCTGTTGTAAGCGACAGTTATCATCAGGAAGAATTACAGAATTTAAGTAAAAGCTCACCGGAATTATCTGCACAACTTGAATGGCAAGAATTAGATGTTGAAACCATAGATTTAATGAAACGCATCGAAGATAAAGAAATAGATTACGCCATCATCACCTCTAGCGATCTGGAAATTCACCAAGCCTATTATCCAAGAGTGAAAAAAGCCTTTGAAATTGGCAAAACACAGCAAATTAGCTGGTACTTTCCAAGCACAACTGATCATTCATTAATAAATACAGTCAATAATTTCTTCTCAAGAATAGAAGATGACGGCACCTTACTAGACTTAAAAGAACGCTATTTTGGGCACTTAGGACAATTAAATTATGTAGGTGCACGCACCTACATCAAACATATCAATCAACGCCTCCCTAAATATGATGAACTCTTTAAACAGTACAGCGAACAATATGATTTAGACTGGCGCCTTATGGCATCCATGGGCTATCAGGAGTCTCATTGGCGAGCGCGCGCCGTTTCTCCTACTGGAGTCAGAGGCTTAATGATGCTCACCCGCCCGACAGCAAAAGAAATGGGCATAAAAAATCGACTTGATCCAGAGGCAAGCATTAAAGGCGGAATAGCCTACTTCGCAAAAATCAAAGCAAGAATTCCAGATCAAATTATGGAACCCGATAGAACCTGGATGGCCATGGCTGCGTATAATGTTGGCTATGGCCATCTGGATGATGCAAGAATTTTGACCGAAAAAGCTGGGAAAGACTCAAAAAAATGGGTAGATGTAAAAAACTTTTTGCCCTTATTGCAGAAGAAAAAATACTACAATCAAACTCGCTACGGCTACGCTAGGGGAAATGAACCCGTCATTTATGTGCAGAATATTAGACGTTATTACGACGTATTAACATGGATGACTCAACCACAAATAGATGAACAGACCATTGCCCAAAGTGAACTGGAAAATGGTCTGATCAAGATAATTTCTGAATAGAGTTTACTCAGACTCTCTATCCCTGAAGCCAATTAAATACAACACAGCATCTAAGCCTAAGTTAGATATAGAATGCCTTGCAGATTCTTTTACTAAGGGCTTCGCTCTAAACGCAACGCCAAGCCCAGCTCGACTCAACATAGGTAGATCATTGGCACCATCACCCACAGCAATCACCTGCTCTCTACCGATATTTTCACGTACAGCTAATTCATCCAACAAAGCAGCTTTGCGATTGCCATCTACTACTTGACCTGTTACCTGACCTGTGACCTTGCCGTCTTTAATTTCCAAATTATTAGCATAGATATAATCAATACCTAACTTTGCTTGTAAACCTTTAGCAAAATACGTGAAGCCACCAGAAAGAATGGCTGTTTTATAACCCAAACTTTTCAAGGTTGAAATTAACCGTTCAGCACCTTCCGTCATCTTTAAGCGAGCAGCGACGCTTTCCAACACTTTTTCATCTAATCCCTTAAGTAAACCAACCCGACGAATAAAGCTTTCGGTAAAATCAATTTCACCACGCATTGCTTGTTCAGTAATCGCAGAAACTTCTTCACCTACTCCTGCTTCTTTAGCTAACTCATCAATCACTTCAGCTTCGATCAGAGTTGAATCCATATCGAAAACCACTAAACGTCGGTTTCGGCGATACATAGAATCTTCTTGGAAAGCGATATCGACATTCAATTCACTCGAAATTCGTAGGAAGTCAGAACGCAATTTATCCAAACCAAGCGCCGTTCCTCTTACAGAAAACTCAATACATGCCTGACTTGTCGATAAATCAATGCCTAAAGGCCGTCTACCCGATAAACGGGTAATATTATCGATATTCAAGCCATGCTGAGCAGTAATCTCTGAAACACGCGCAATCTGTTCTGCGGTAATGGAGCGGGATAACAAGGTCACGATATAACGCGCCTTACCCGTTCCTTGAACCCATTCATTATACTCTTCAGGTGTAATCGGCTTAAACGTGACCTGAAGATTCAGCTCATGCATTCTGAATAATAACTCTTTCAAAACACCTGATGAATCATCTTTGCTTGGCACTTCTACCAAAATACCCCAAGTAAGATGATCATGAATAACAGCTTGGCCTATATCCAATATCTGCAAATTGTACTGAGCCATAATACCGGTTATTTCAGATGTCAGACCTGACTTATCTCGGCCTGACACATTAATCAGAATAATTTCACTCAAGCACGTCACCTTTATTTTGCGCATTTTCAATTGAAGTTTGGTCTACTGAATTGACACTCTGACTTTCACCATTACTGCCAGAGACATCCAGCGTATTATTCTTGGAGTCTGAAATAGGCTTAACTTCCATCCGATCTACTTTTTGCAAACCTCTAGGAAGCTTATGTCCACGACGACCTCGTTCACCTACATAGTGCTCTAAATCGGTAAAACGTAACTTCAAATGGCGCTTACCAGAATGAATAATTAAGTAATCTTGTTCAGAAAATACCGCAATACACACCATCCATTCATCGCCACTTTGAACACGCGCCGACGGTATGCTGATCATCTTATTACCTTTGCCTTTTGCTAACTCAGGCAAATCAGTCGTCGGAAAAACCAGCATACGGCCTTCATTACTGACGACTGCTATATAAGTTCCTTCAAGTTTTGACAGGCGGTAAGGTTCCATCACATCGGAGCCCTTCGGAATAGAAATCGCAGCTTTACCCGCTTTATTCTTGCTCTGTAAATTACCTAAATTAGAAATATAACCATAACCAGCAGAGGTCATCATAATAAGCTTTTGTTCTGGCTCACCCATCAAGACCGCTTTAAATACAGCACCTGAAGGAGGACTTACTTTACCTGTCAATGGCTCACCTTGGCCTCTCGCAGAAGGCAGGTTATGCGCAGGCAATGTATAGGATCGACCGGTTGAATCAATAAATACAACTTGCTGATTACTTTTACCTTTCGCTGAAAGCGCAAAACCATCACCAGACTTATAGCTAAGGCCGTTAGGATCTATATCATGCCCTTTAGCGGCTCTCACCCACGCTTTATCAGAAAGTACAACCGTTACCGCTTCTGATGAAATAAGATCCATTTCTGAGAATGCCTTCGCTTCACCACGCTGGACAATAGGAGAGCGTCGGTCATCACCATACTTTTCAGCATCCGCAATTAGTTCATCTTTAATCAGTTGCTTCATTAATTCTGATGAACCTAAAACTCTTTTCAGTTCCTTACGCTCTGTTTCAAGCTCTTTCTGTTCAGCACGAATTTTTACTTCTTCTAAACGCGCTAACTGACGCAGTTTAGTGTCTAAAATATAGTCAGCTTGTATTTCAGTCAGAGCAAAGCGATCCATTAACACTTGGCGCGGTTCATCTTCCGTACGAACGATATGAATCACTTCATCAATATTTAGAAAGGCGATTAATAAGCCATCTAATAAATGTAAACGGCTTTCGACTTTATCTAAGCGATAACTTAATCGCCTAGTCACTGTCTCTGTTCTGTAGACCAACCATTCTGTCAGAATAGTCCTTAAGCTTTTAACCGAAGGGCGCCCATCAATACCAATCATATTCATATTCACACGATAACTTTTCTCAAGATCGGTGCTTGAATACAAGTGCCCCATTAAGGCATCTAAATCGATTCGATTAGATCGAGGAACAATAACTAAACGCGTTGGGTTTTCGTGGTCCGACTCATCGCGCAAATCAGCAACCATCGGCAACTTCTTAGCTTGCATCTGCCCTGCAATTTGCTCGAGTACTTTCGCGCCTGACGTTTGATGAGGCAGCTCAGTCACCACAATCTCATTGTTATCTCGGTGGTAAACCGCACGCATTTTTATAGAACCACGCCCAGTTTCATAGATATTAAGCAAGTCATTTTTGGATGTGACAATTTCAGCCGAAGTAGGATAATCCGGCCCTAATACATGCTCGGCTAGCTCAGCATTAGTAAGATCAGAATTTTCCAATAAGAGAATACATGCAGTGACTACTTCACGTAAATTATGAGGCGGAATATCTGTTGCCATACCTACAGCAATACCCGTTGTACCGTTCAATAAGAGGTTAGGTAAACGCGCTGGCAGTGTCTTTGGCTCATCCATTGTGCCATCGAAATTAGGCGTCCACTCAACTGTACCCTGCCCCAACTCACTCAATAAAGAATCAGCATAAGCCGCTAAACGAGACTCAGTGTAACGCATCGCTGCGAAAGATTTAGGGTCATCTGGAGCACCCCAGTTACCCTGACCATCGATTAATGGGTAGCGATAACTGAATGGCTGGGCCATTAATACCATAGCTTCATAACAGGCACTATCGCCATGTGGATGAAATTTACCTAAAACATCACCTACCGTTCTGGCTGACTTCTTATACTTGGCGGTTGATTTCAAACCAAGTTCAGACATCGCATAAACGATACGTCGTTGAACGGGCTTAAGCCCGTCACCAATGTGCGGTAAGGCTCGATCAAGGATGACGTACATTGAATAGTCTAGATAGGCTTTCTCAGTATAGTCCCGCATAGAGACTTGCTCGATACCATCTTCAAAGGTATGAATTTCACTTGTCATAATCTTATTTTGAGTTCCACTGTTATAAAGAAAAGATAGGACTGTATGATTATTTTTTACGAAACCGACCAGTCAAATAAAATCGCTTAACTGAACGATCTGTAACTGGGGCGAAAGTATCCCAGATTAAGTCTAAAAATTCGAGCGAAACCATGAATCTCATGTTAAGATATTTCGCTTGAAAGCATCCAACGCTATCTTGATACTATCTAGACACTATCCTAGACAAAACAATAACGATAGCAACCGCTACACACAGCAATATAAACTAGGTATTTTAATGACAACCAGTACAACGGTCAGCTCAAGCAAACCTAACACAAATGCTCAGGACTTATTTTCTGAAGGATCAGGCACCGAGCAAGCAACAGCGCCTTCTGAGACAGCTTCTAAAAACTCAGGCCCCTGCTTAAAACTCAAAGCATCTTTGCTTCCAATGACCGTCCTTGAATTACATCATTATGATACCGAAACAATTGATCATGAGCTCCGCGAAAAAACTCGCCAAGCGCCCGATTTTTTTGAAAATTTACCTATTGTTCTTGATTTAGAAAAACTCGACCAGGAAGCGTCCATTCCTTTTGCTGAATTCGTCGCTCAATGCCTTTCATTTTCAATAAAAGTAGTTGCAGTCCGCGGGGGGCACCCTAATCAACAACTTGCAGCAAAAGAAGCAGGTTTAGGTGTTTTAGCTAAACAGAAAGAACGACCTGTTGAAATCATCAACCCTCACGATGATACTAAGATAGAAGCCGTAGAAGTTATCAAGGAAGTTGTAAAAACGGTCGTACAGAGTGAAATACAAAAAAGCAAAATAGTCCATCTCCCTATTCGTTCTGGTCAGCAAGTCTACGCGGCAGATGGTGATTTAATCGTAATGTCTTCGGTCAGTGCAGGCGCTGAAATTTTAGCTGACGGTAATATTCATGTTTACGGTACATTACGTGGTCGTGCTTTAGCAGGTGTAAAAGGCAATACTAACGCAAGAATTTTTTGTTATAGCTTAGAAGCGGAACTCGTTTCTATTGCTGGACAATACAAAATTAGTGAGGATATGGATAAATCCCAACTAAAAAAACCAACTCAAGTTTACTTAGATAACGATACGCTTTGCTTTAAAGAAATCGAATTATAAGAGCAATGTATTTTGAATTTATTAGATGTTTAATAAATACAGTAAACTTACGGATTCAAACATAACAATTTTTTACTACAACTGAATGACGGGAATAA
>TARA_R110001592_G_scaffold117449_1_pt1 | contig 21857 bp, 18 predicted proteins | sample TARA_R110001592 | Tara Oceans TARA_R110001592 (sample SAMEA4398387) | marine metagenome | biome: Polar Biome; feature: [SRF] surface water layer (ENVO:00010504); material: water (ENVO:00002006), including particulate matter (ENVO:01000060) such as... | depth 5 m | reverse complement strand
CTGCGGGAAGAGGAACTGCGGCTGCTGGATCTGGAACGGGAAGAGGAACTGCGGCTGCTGGATCTGGTGCTGGTGCTACACCTGCTGCTGGTGGTGCTGCACCTGCTGCTGGTGCTGGTGCGGCTGCGGGAAGAGGAACTGCGGCTGCTGGATCTGGAACGGGAAGAGGAACTGCGGCTGCTGGATCTGGTGCTGGTGCTACACCTGCTGCTGGTGGTGCTGCACCTGCTGCTGGTGCTGGTGCGGCTGCGGGAAGAGGAACTGCGGCTGCTGGATCTGGTGCTGGTGCTGCGGGTTCTGGTGCTGCACCTGCTGCGGGATCTGCATTAAGTGATGGATCTAAACCTAATTGTGACATTTGACCCATCGTTTTAGCATCGGATGCGAGATTTTGATTAAGTTGCATTTGACCTGCCACCGGCTTTCCTGATGGACTTGTGCCTCCATACATTTGAGCCCCTGCACGTTTTTCGTTGAAGTTAGTGAATGAACCGTCTGCACCATCCTCACCTGCTTTCCATCCGGTGATATTTTTGGTGGCATTAACATTCCCTGCTTTGTTTTGATCATTCATATATTGTGTAGCATATGCCTGTTTTGCTTCGGGTGTTTTCAAACCAGCATACGCATCTCGACCTTGTTGTTGCACTTTGGTGCGATTCACACCTGCCTTTCCTGCTTGGCGACGAGAACCGAGAGCCTTTTGAAAAGATTCACGTTCTGCCAAAAGGCGTTGTCTTGCTATCAAATCTGCGCTAAATTGTCTATTCATTGGAAGGCCACCTTCACTAATTGTATTACTTCAACGGGGACATCCATTGATTTCGCCATTTCTCTCCAATCGCCCCTACTATTTAGGATTGCCACAACATCGGAGGATGGTCTGTGAACTTGACTTGCAATAAAGGCAATATCTGTTGCATTATCGCTTTTCATTTGAACGTGTGGTAACATCTTAATCACTTCTTCGTTTTTCCTTGCGAGATCACGTTGCACCGATTCAAGTGCATCTTCAATCTCTTGCTTTCCGAAAAAATTACTGACACGACCTGCGCCTCTTCCGAGTGCCTCACCAATCCTATCAGTCATTCCACGCCAGCCCGGTTGGATTAGGGGAGGTTGTGCGGCTACATTAGCGTTTATGTTTTGTGGTGGTGCTTGTTGTTGGATTGGTGGTGCTTGTTGTTGTTGCGGGATGGGTGCAACTTGTTGTTGGATTGGTGGTGCTTGTTGTGGAATAGGTGGTGCTTGTGGAATAGGTGGTGCTTGTTGTGGGATAGGTGGTGCTTGTGGAATAGGTGGTGCTTGTTGATTGGCAACTCCGCCTTGTGGCAAACCTTCAGGTATAGGATCCGCAGGTGGTGCTTGGCCTTGACCTTGTTGCAAGCGAAGTCTGTCAAGGTTTCTCATTAGATTGCCCAATTTTCCCTGCTTGCCCATTTGTTGTAGTTCCTCCATTGGGGGAACATCTGTTAATTTATGGTGATCAATGTATTGCTGATACATGGCAGGGGAATACCTACGTTGATTGTTTCTAAGATGCCCATCGTTCATCATATGTTTTCCACGTGGAGTTTGCATGACTTCATCGTTAAAAGATTCCAAGTAGGCATTTGGGTCTTCGACTACGGGTGCATTGGCTTGTGTTACCATAGCCTCTCCTTGATCCACAGAATCTTGTGCAAATGGTTGCAAGTTACGGACATTGTAGGTTTGTTGGAGTGGAGTATGTTGGTGAGGTTGGTGATTACTTAGAATACCGTCACCAGACCATTCTCGTCGTAATACTTCAGGAGTGAGGGTTTCCTTCCTCCATCCTTGCCTTGCTAATTTATCGAATAGATCATAAATACCATTCTTGGCTTCGATATTAACATATACCGAATTGGGGTGAACCCTGTGGCTTTCAACGAACTCTTTTGTTTCTTGACCACCACGGAGTTGTTTCAATCCTTCTTGGTATGGTCTTGCCCAAGATTCTGGGAACTTATTATTCTTATCTCGGTTGCCTATTCGCAGAACAGGTCTATTCCATTCGTCAGAAATCCAATGCTTTCCTTTATCCATTGGACCCCATGCACCATCCCTCCATGCAGGTGATAAAACGGACTTACCCAAATCCGTAGTGAAGGCAGGTGGAATATCCCATTGAGCGTCCTTTGGCTCTTTACCCGCCATAGCATCTTCTTGTTGTTTTTGACTTTTTAGTTGGTTTGTGGCTTCAATTGCTTGGTTAATGGTGGCTGAACCTGCGGAGATGGCCTTTTCTAATGCTGCCTTGTATTCTCCCTCCATGCCCGGTTGTGAACCTGCGTGGACTAAAGCGGCTTCTTCTGGTGTGATCAGTCCTTGATAGATGGCTTCCCATGCTGCATCAGCCTCAACACCCGTCATATGGCCTCCGCCAATATCATCCATTGGTCTTGGGAATGCCCCAAGAACACCATCATCGCCCATGTTGGAGATGAGTTCTTGCATCAATTCGTTAAAATCATAGTGACCCATACCCTTTTGAATCACAAATTGATCGAGAACTCGCCAACCCGCTATCGTCATTTTGCACCCACCAAATGGCCATTAGCACCACGACTTACATCGACATAACGGATCATAGGATGTTCCGCTTCTGCGTTTTCAGTTCCGCCTTGTGGATCGGTGGCTCTTTCAAGACTTGGTTGGCTACCACGTTTTGCTTCACTTGAAAGTTCTGGTGTGCTTTTGCTCATATTCTCAATGGCCGTTATCAACTTTTTGAGATCTCTCTTCATTTCTAATAATTCGCTACGATTAAAGCCCTTGATATCCCTTGCCGAAATCTGCATAGTTGCTCTTTTTAGAACCCCTTTAGCCATAAGTGGATCCCCGCCTAACGGATCTCCTGCTAATTCACTTGCTGGTCCACCACGCTTTGCCTTAAATGGAGAAAGAGATGTTCCCTTTCCCCCTTGACCATATTGGGAGGGAACGGGTAACTTTGTTCCTTTGCCTTCCATACCGATTGTCTGCACTTTGCCACCAATACCACGGGTATCTGCGTGGGCGGAATGGCCTCTTGGCAATGCACCCATCTGTCGTCGGAACTTCTCGCTCGCTAATTTGCGTTGGTATGCGACAGGATCACGAATACGCAATGGCACACCTGATGCTCTTGGGTTTCCTCCCAACATTCTTCGAGGTGAAAATGCTTGCTCTCTCGGTGGTCTTGAGATGTTTTGCTCAACGTTACCAGCCCTTCGCTTGGTTTTACCTTTGATGTCACGACTTGCTTCTTTCTTGCCTCGTTTCATCTCACGCTTACGCTTACGCTTACGATTGCTTTTGGACTTCTTTTCTTCTTTTTCGCCATCTTCATCCTCTTCGTATTTACGGCCACGTTTCTTGCGTTTGCCTTTTACAATGTCAGATAAGAAAACGGTATCGGATGATGCGAGTTTTTGCTGCCAATGAGAACTCATTTCGGGGGTTAGAGAAAATTGTCCTACTCTTGGATGGAGAGAGTTTGTTTCTTCGGATAGATCGTCACTGTAACGTTCATCGTCCATAGGATAGCCCATCCCTGCACCTCTTGTGGGTGTATGTGTAGGAGTAGGAACAAAGGGAGTCATGTCATCGAAATTGATATTTTTTATTGGTTGCACTTCTTCGGCCATGCGTCTTTCCAAGTATTCTTGGGAAGGTAGTTCACCGTGTTGCTCAAAATAATTTTGGATTTCGCTTGTATCGGTAGCAACCATTTCAGCATCAATGGCCGTTACTTTGGGATCGGAACGATCAACACTTGCGCCTATCCAAGATTGACCACCAACACCGGGGTGTGAATCGTGAAAGCCTTGTGCAATAGATGCAGCACGATCTGTTGCAATTTTCTTTGCATCATCAATAGGAAAGTCGTCGCTACCAGACATTCCATTTTTCATCACAGACCAAGCATCCTCAAACGCTTCTTTACTTCGACCAAAAATTAAACCCGGTCCTTCTCTTCTTACAGGACCAACATTTGCACCTTGAGAAATACCGATACCACTTGAAGCGTGACCCATATCAATACCTAAACCAGATTCAAGTAATTGGCTTGTTTGTTCGTGCATGGGGTTACGCTCAAGTTGCTCGCCTATTTCTTCTGGCTTGATTGAGATGTGTGGTAATTCACCCTCTAATTCTCGGAGTGCTCGGTCTTTACGTTTCTTTGGGTCTAATTGCTCACGGGTTTCCGCACTTGCCGTTCCTTCTCGGTTATGGTGCGAAAGACCATCTGCGTTTTCATTTGGGTTCACGTCATAGTCACCGAGCATTTCACGTGGCCGATGACCACCCATGAACTCTTGAACACGAAGCGTTTCCTGATCAGCACCGCCTCTTGGGTTTCCCATACCCATTATCTGCCCCTCCGCAACCTACCGTATGCGCCCGCAACTCTCATAGGGATCGTAAGATACCACTGTGAAAGCATAGGTGTTTTTGAATATGAACGTGCAATTGGTAAGAATGTTGTTGCCAATAATGCAAGATTTTCCTCGGCCTCCATTTGGGGAACTTCGGGTTCTTTGTTAATGAGATCAATAAACATCAATCTCACCAATGCTATTTGACCAAATACAGTTGAAGCGATTTCATCTTGTGTTTCGAGGGAGAAGGCTTTCATGCCTTCCTTCCAAACACCGACTACTTCTTCCATAGCATCACATAGCATAACTGCATCCTTCACAGAATATACCAAATGCTCTCCGTGCAAGTATGTAGCGTAGGGAGTGTCCTTTAGCATTAGTGAAGGGATTGTCCGATAGTCTTCGGTCAAGAATGTTGCCTCCAACTGCCCTCTTCATCCATTTCGGATTGACCACCACAATGACCGCATCTGCCTGTTGATTTCATCCACTTCTTTGCACGGCCTTGACCGCCTCCCTGAAATGCCATCTCTTCTGCAAGTTCGCCATACATCTCTTCTAAGTCGGCATTAGGATTATCTTCCAATCCACCCGCCATCATCTCTTGGAGATATTCTCTTTTATCGGCTTGGCTCATGTTGCAATCACAACTGTCAGATTGCATCCAATGTTGCGCTCTTGCCTCATCTTCATCCCAATCGTGTGCAGTAGTGATAGGATCATCTGTATCTAAACCATACATTTGAGTCATTATTTGATTTTTCCATTGTGGATAAGGTAAGGAGGTTCTTTCTGGCTCATCTTCGCCTTCAAAATAGCCATCAAGCCATTCTTTCAATCTTGGATCACCCTCTTCGTCATACAAACCCATAGAAGAGTGTGGACTCATTCTTTGATCACCTGATACATAGGTTTCATCATCATCCTCACCCCATAGTTCCTCATAGCGGCCTTCTCCACGTTGCTGATCTAAACAGTCGGAACAAGATCCGTCACCTTTAGGTTCTGCACATTCAGGACACATCTCAACGGGTCCGTCACGCTTGAGCATTGAAAAGGCAATATCAGCAGATTTGCGGTGAATATCATTTTCGGTTTGTGGTTGTGCCGCCATTAGTTGCTTAACTTCTTCTATTGTTGCTCGGTCAAGCATTTCTGGATCTATACCCATTGCAGTTAATTTTGCAATACTTTCATTATGGTTACTGCTCTCATTACGAGCCGCCTCTTGTTCAGCATAGTAAGCATCCATATTTCTCATTCTTGGCATACCTGCATTCATAGTAGGTGGATCAGGGTTGCGACTAAGCACACCATCAAGAGATCCTTCCTTTGGTAATCTTGGATTCATAGTATCATCTCATTGAGGGGTGAATTGTGTTGCGTGTTCCACACTCTTTGCATCTTTTCTGTTCCCATTCATCAGGCGTTTGCTTGCAACCACAACCCCTGCATTGATACGCATCTTCAGTCCAACCGCTATCTTCTTCTGGATCCATCTGTTGCCAAGATTTGCTACCACCTTGTTCGTTTTTCACCACAGACCATCCGAAATCAAACGATTTTTTGAGATTGGCCTTTGCTTTGTAGCAAGCGCACATAGGTTCATTCTTTGAACATTTCATTATGCCTTTCTTCATGCAAGCACAAGGGCTCGCTTTGGTAGCACCACAACAACAACTGTTTGCTTCAGCCATTTTCAAGCACCCCCGCTTCGGCCAAAGCCTTTCGCAAGACTCGCCATTCATCTGGTGATTTTTCGCTGAAATGTGCTTGAATAACCGTCAAAACACTCACCTGCTCATTAGAGCCAATGGCTTCCGCTTTATCAAGATAGATGCCAACTTCCGCCAAAGTATCACGTATTTCTTTATGAAGACGAACTGCCGTATCCAGCCCTTTGTAGTCGAGGACTCCTTCACGGTTCTGTTCTTCACGCATTAGATCCACGTGATCGTTGAATAGATGATTAAGACGTTGAAGGTTTCTTTCTGTTTGCCTCATGGTATCACGGGCAGTAGTCAATGCGGCAGGTAGCACTTCAATTGCTACTTGGCGTTGAATAATTGGATCCGTGTGGGCTTCCATATGGTGGGATAACACTTCATTGGTTATCTCCAACTCTTGAGCCATTGCGTCTAATGGCACGATGTGATTGAGTATGGCTTCCTCGATGTTAGATCGTTCAGGGTTAGTGCATACTACACATTCAGTATTGCTACTGTTGTGATATTCACCTGCGTGTCGCCTCATATGGCGGTGAGCAGTTCCTTCTGCCCATTCTTGTTCACGGTCAATATCGACAGACTCAACCAATCCAACACGAACATTTTGTTCCATCCCATCTCTCGAAGGGTGTTGGCAAAAAGGGCAATTACGCCGTGTCCTTCGCCCCGTCATGTTAGGGGGATGCCGTGTCACTTTTTATCACTTCTCATACATCTCACGATGTGTGTTACAATAGACTGATGGTTTTTGGATTGGTTTTTTGCATCTGTTGCCAGATTTTGCATAAGCCTTGCATTTATGTGGCTCAAGATCAACAAGTTTCTTTACTTCTGTTGCTCTTGGTCTAATATCCACACCATTCGCTTGTGGTTGCGGGGCGTGGTATATTCGCCCTTCAATACCGAAAGGCAGCAAATTGTCTTACTGCGATGCTCATGGTCAATAGCAGACCAAAGAACATGGCCATCATTTCACCTGTTCCGAGTTCTGGTCCTTTCCAAATCAATAGTGCAAACGCAAACAACATAAAACCAATTATGAATATCATTGTTGCGCTCTCAACTAACATTTTATTTGGGCTCATTAGACTAACTGTCTGTGATGCCCAATCCGTTTGAACGTATTCCGTCTTTTTCTGTTCTTCACTCATATTTTCACAATCCTACTGCTGCGCCTTTAACGGCCATGTTTCCCGCTTGCCCCATCGTTTGACCGAAGCCACCGTTTTGTTGCATTGCGTTACCCATCAAACCACCAAGCATACTCCCAAAGAAGCCCGGTTGTTGTTGCTGGCCATTCATTTGAGTCATCATCATGCCTTGTTGGTGGGCTTGGAGGAACATCTGTAATTGTTGTTGGTTTTGATTCAAGGCATTCTGTGCTGAACCTTGTGCTTTTTGTAGTGTAAGAGCAAGATTTTCGGGTGATAGTGTTGAAAGTTCAGTTGGAAGGGATGCTGCATCGAGCGACATTTTTCCGTCTGCGACTGTGAATGATACGTTATTGAAGAACTCCTTGATACTTAGCATCATAATTTCTCCAACCAGATCTAAAACCAAAGCCATGTTCTGCGAAACAACAAACATAGACATTGGGTCATGGAGGCTAAGAAGTTGTGACGTAGCAAGAATAGGATCGGAGGCGGCTTGTTGCATCATAGGGTTCTGTTGTTGTTGCATCATACCCATTGCACCACCATTCATCATGGGGTTCTGTTGTTGTTGGCCATAGCCTTGCTGCATTCCATTCATACCACCATACTGTTGTGCAGCCAAAGAAGGCGCACCAAATTGTTGTGCTGGTGGTTGTTTTGCGTTGCCAAATCCGAATAATCCCATTGTGTCACTTCCTTATTGTTGCATTACCATTTGATCAACGGGCTGCTGCATCTGCGGGGTGATCCCCGTCATTTGTTGCTGCTGCGCCAATTGTTCCATCTGTATTGCCCTCAAATCAAATGTCACCGTCACCAAATCCGCAATACCCGTAATGGGGTTTGGGAATTGGGTCATAGTTACACCCTTTGAGTATTGACTGTCTTGTTGAACCATGTTAAAGAATGGTTCGTATTTGAGTAGTGATTCTGGGGTTGAACGATTCTTACCTGCGCTTTTGCCCATACCGGGAACTCGGAGAAAGCGTGTGCCTTTAGCAACCTTCTTTCCAAACCCTTCTTCTGCCATTTCAGCCTCTTCCAGCATACAACGTAGTGTATGATAGATGTGTAAGTGTGCAGGGCATAGTGTGCTATTCATCTCATCACCGTGATCACCGTGTGTGCGAGCGTGAGGTTTGTTTGCGTTACCTGTATCCTCGTTAAACCAATAGATGTCACTAAGTGATAGTCCTGTTCGTTCATCGCTAATGTGAGAATAGGCGTTATCTCCCTCAAGGAAACGACGAACATCGACACCACAACAAGCGCACTCATGTGCAGCGTTGTAGCGATACACTTTGAATAGACCCAAATTGTAATTGGGTGGCCTCAATGCCTTTCGTAGCATTTTGATATTCTTTTTGCGAGCCTTGACGGGATTTTTCAAATTGGTCTTTAATTGGATCTCAACAGTAGGGATCATTCTTTCGTCACCAATATCTCCAGACGAACCTGCGCTCGCCATCTCCGCCCTTTGTTGAGCCTTTAACAACTCATAGGCAATGCCAGATTGTGAAGACAAAATACGCAACTGCTCGTCGGAAACACCGTTGAGCGAAACCGAGCCTCCGCCCATAAAAGGTATTCCCATGTTACCCTGTCACTCCTAACAACATGAAAAGCCTTTCCTTCAAATCAACCTTATTGTTTCGACTATTGCCTTCTCGACATTCAAGCCATATTGAGCAGCAATAGCCTCCACATTAGTTGGGATCCCTGCCCTACGCAATCGCCTTAACTCGTGTTGAAAGGGGGTGGCGATAGCAGATTGTCGCTTCAAGCCAGCCTTCCACATAGCATCTGCTTCTGGACTCCACCAAACATCCATTTTATTGAAAAGGAGGCATACTACCTTTGGTTTCCACCGTTTTGCCCTTTTCTTATCGAGGCGAGAGAAGGTAGCGGGATATTTTGTATTGGTGACAATATCGACAATATATTGAAACCCTGCGATTGCTTCTGCTGCTCTTTGGGGCGATGTGAACATACGTTCATCAACCACATAGAAAATGATGTCTCGGTTGTGTTTTACCAGATCGTCGGCCCACATATTCCAATACTGTTGTTGGCCTCCTATGTCTGCTGATATGATCGGCAACCGTTCACCTTTCCATCGTATTTGCTTTTTTGTGCTTCTTGGCATAGCGAACTGACCGTGCTGAACAGGGTGTGTAGTTCTCATACCAATGGGTATAGGGTCTATATCCCCCGGAACAGTTAGGTATTGATCAAGGGTGGTCTTGCCCGACATTGATGGGCCATAGATACCTACCCTATGTGGCCTCAAAAGCCTATACACATAACCCGCTATTTGGGCAGAACCCAATAGAATATGGCCAGCGAACATCCAAGACATTCACGTCACTTCCCCCGAATCCACGTCCAGACGGCTTCGGGGTCAATATCAAACCAGATATGAAGACCGATAAATGAAAAGAATGTTAATCCAGAACCTATCATTAAGGCTAAAATGATCTTGATATTGTTTGTTGCTCTTTCGAGCCTACGCTCGTAGGCGTTTTCGGCAAGTATCATCGACATGGCTTCTGCCTGTCGCTCATTTGCGGTGCTAAACGGCCACATAGATGATCCCCCTCACACGTCTGTGTGCGGCGGCTCTTCTTCATCCTTTGCCTCCGTAGTAGGAAGCCCAAAGGTTTGCTGCGGCATTTGCTGATACATCTGGTGCGACATTTGATTCGCTTGGGTATATTGCATATCCTTACGCAATCTTCGCTCTTGTAAGCGTTGTTGAGATCTAAGCCACTTATCGTAGCGGTTTTCTTGGGAGAACTCGGCTCGCATAGATAACGAGTCACGGATGCCACCCACGTGGAATAGCACCATAGCCATACAAAGGAAGCCGAAGGTGATCAAACCATACTGCAATCCCATTTCACCCGCCCCTGCGCTTGGTAAATACCACCCTGTTTGAGATACAGTTACCGCTACTCCCGTGAGCAGGGATTGCCATAATAGCATAGCGATGAGATTGATATCAATACGGTTTTCGTCCATTCCACCATAAGGTGGTTGTTTTTTATTAGGGGGTGGGGCTTGTGGCATATATTCACGATCCTTATTCTGTTTCTGTTTCGATTTTTGATAACCCTGCAAAATACAAGGCGAGCACATGATTAACAAACGAGGACTTAGATTCCCTGCCTCGTTCCGATTCCATTTTTGCGAATAAGTCATCCGGCATGACTACGGAAACATGACGGCTCATGTATGAATGGCACTTGTGTCAAGGCTATGAAGGTTGTGATTAAATACAAGAGCGCACTCCGCTTTAACCATGACCGCACCAAACCTCCCAGAAGCAGTAAAAGCGATGAGATCCTATCAAGCCGTATCTCGTGCTACTCCTACAAGTCCAAATGCGCTTAGTGGGTGGATTGAAAAACAGACCGATGCAGGAAGTGCATCCTCCTTTTCCCATCTCGCAACACAAGCATTATTGCATTACTACAATCACCCACTTTATTCCGTTTCTCTTAGCACCGATGCACAAGCATGGGTTTCGTTTATGAGTTCTGCGGAAAGCATTCTTGCTGACGAAGAAACGTGGATTGATGCTCAACTAACATTGGCGAATGGCACTATGGTGGCTCGCCTTTTCAATTCGGACAATGATTGGCTACGGACATGGGGCAATAACAATTCAATAGATCAGGATACACCTATCGCATATGTGGTTAATGCCTTGATTGCACAGTTGCAAATATGTGAAGGTAGTAATGGTGCAACGGGTGCATCATCTATCCCGCATACCACACAAACCCCTCCTAATGCCCCTTCCCCTTCAGTTCCATGATCACCGATACCTGCGTAACATTGTATGAGGTTGGGCCAAGAGATGGACTCCAAGTTCTTTCCCATATAGTCGATAGACAGGTTAAGGTCGATTTGGTGCGGGGTCTTGTTGATGCTGGCCTTACCAAAATAGAAGTCGGCTCGTTTGTTCACCCAAAGTTAGTGCCTAACATGGCAGATTCGGGTGATGTGTTCAAAGAGGTAAAAGATCTTGATGCCGAACTCGGTGTGCTTGTGCCAAATAACCGAGGTATATCAAGAGCAAAGGATGCAGGGGCAACAAAGTTCAACATTTTTTATTCACCAACCAATTCCTTCAATATCGCCAATCACGGTAAAACGTATCAGGAAGTAGTTGATCATTATTATGACTCGCTTTGGGTAACACCAAAGGAAGATGTGAGAGTCTATTTGTCGATGGCATTTAATTCAAACGATGATGAATTACATTTGGCCATGAAAGATGCAGTAGCACTTGGTTCAAGTGTTGTGCTATGTGACACAGATGGCCAAGCCACACCAGCCAACATCAGCAAAGGTATCGCTATTGCACACTCATACACAAAGTCAATCGCCCTCCACCTACACAGTAGCGCAGATATGATGGATAATGTTGAGATGGCTTACAAAATGGGGGTTCGAGAGTTCGATTGTAGTATTGGTGGGATGGGTGGATGCCCATTCGTTAAAGGATCAATGGCTAACCTTGCTACCGAAAAAATGGTGCAATGGTGCAATGAGAGAGGAATAGAAACGGGGATTAACCTTGAAGCATTGAAACCTGTTTTAGAAATTGTCAAGGTAATAAAAGGCCACGTAGCGTGAAGTTATAGCGACCATTACTATCCACCAGACATGACCGAACAATGTGAAGGCGATTGGGAGTCGCACCGATGGGAGATAAACCAAGCACAATGCCTTTTGTTCTGTAATCAATGTGGGTGCGAGATCGGGTTTGAACTCAAGAAAGTTCCAATGACTTGTAATCACCAATGGGAAGTTGAAGCAGTAAATGAAAAAGCCAATACGGTTTCATTGTATTGTGTTCAATGCCTCAAAGTATCATTTGATGCAAAGGTAAAGTGGGCTACGGCATGAAGGTCAAAGACCCTGATCAATACGCCTTGCGATATTAGCCTTATTCCACTCTTGGCCTTGCCTTGTTTCTTTCTGTTGGCTTCCTGTCATACCATGATGCTGATAACCAATATCCTTCTTGGAGTGGCAAGCGGTGCAGCCCATTTGCCCGGTTCTGCTATCAATGACATTCCTACATTCCGAAGGGTTGTTTGGATCAGACGCAGGACACATCAAGCCATCAGAACTCATTTCATCGTATGAAGTTGCGGATACCTGTGGATGACCGAGGATTTCACGTAACTGCTCGGCGTGTGGTCCTTCGTATCTATCTCGCCCTTTTCTGCCAAATATCGTATCCCTTGTTTCTCGACCGGGTAACGATACCTTCATGTTAAAATTATCAGGGAATATGTCTTCTTTCCAATCCCTACCTTGTAGGAAATTGTGAACGGCGGGATATTGGCGAGTGGCTAACCAATGTGCGGATAATGCTTGTTCGTGAGGTAATTGCTCGTTTGCTACATCTGCAATAGCGGATAACTCACCTTCATCAACTAAATCTCCCGATGCGTTATATCTGTTGTATGCTGGTTTGCCACGACCCTTAGCATACTTTCTTGATTGATCAAACATGGATTCAGCCAAACCAGATGCTACTCTTGTCGGATCTCGGAGAACACGTTCCAAGATTTCATATTGGCGGGATTGGGCTGGATTGTAAGCCATGTTACCTTGTGTAGCATAACACGCATCACACGCACCACAGGTCTTTGTTTTGCAAGCAAGGGCAGGTTTATCGAGAATACTTTGACCGTCCATTTTACTTGGCGTTCCGTATCGCCCAACCGCATCCACCGCAGATCTCATAGACTGATTTTCAGGGATTTCTTCAACGTCCATATATTCTGACCACGGAACAATCTCTTTACCTTCAACGGGATAGGGAACTTTGTTTGGATTCTTTGCTGAACCCGTTAATTGACGGAGTTTTGACCGATTCTCATTCAAATCCATGAAGTCACGGACATCCATATTGCCTCCGCCCCAAAATTGACCTTCTGGTCTTGCTGGCCCAAAGTTACCTTTATCATCCTTGTTCCACGGATATTTTACCGCTTTCGGCATCTTGCCACCGTGCCTCGGATCCCAAAAGAACATCTCACCGGGTTTTCCCCAAAGAGCATCATCGAAGGCTTTAGCCAGCACATTTAGGTCATTCACGATAGATCTGCGAACTAAAGACTGTGGATCTTTGTTATTAGGGAAAAAATGTCCTTTCCATAGGTCGGGATTAAAATCCTCATCAAACCGTGGGTCGTTATTCCACAACTCAACATCTCCGGGTTGTGTGCCGAATTGCTGATTTGGATGATTTTGAAACCATCTTTGGGCATCCATATCTGGAACGTTTGCTACTGCTACCATTTCTGGTTTGACACCACGGGTATCCTTTTTGGTTGATGTGTTATCTGGCCTACGGTTGAGTATAGTGCGGAAACCTTGATCACGATAATGGTCTGCTTCTGTTGCGGCATTAAATGCTACAATAGGCAAACCGTCTTCTGCCAAACCACCTAATTGTGTGGCCAATTCTTTGTGTGCATTACCACCCATCATGTCGAGATAATCATACCCTCCAACTTCACCGCCACCATATGGGGGATCGACAACCGCAAAATCACGGAGAGGATCGGATTCAACGTGTTCAAGATAATCATCCATAGGCATTTGGCTCATAGTCCAATGTTCCATTAGAGGTTGATATTCTTCATAATTCCACTTGTCTTCTCCAATACGGAGAGAACCGGGGGATTGGTTGTATTGTCCTTTTCGGTTCAATCGTGACCAAGCGTTCATGGATAACTGTTGGTTCATCATAAACATTTCAGCCAACTTTTGGTAATCAACGGGTTCACCCCCTTGCATATCAGCAATCATAGCATTGAATGAGCCGGGATCTTCACCACTTGTCTTTCCACGCATAACGGGTCCACCATAAGCAGAATACTTACCACCACTTGCTTTTGGACCCAAAAAAGTAGGTTTGGAGATACGGTCAGGATCAGGCATCTCATCCTTTTTCCAATTCCCTTCGGTCATACCGTGACCCTTCCACGGTTCCCAATCCAATTCCAAACCACCGGGCGCATCACGCATTTGTTTGTATGAGTTCATCAAGTAAGCATCGGCATCATTAGCCGCTACTTCTTTCATGGGCATATTGAGAGCAATGTTAGCACCACCTATGGTGGGTTCAAGTAATCTTTTTGCACCTGTCAATTTTGCAGCATCACGTAGTGGGCCGAGATAATTAGAGCCTTTTTTACTACCTGCCCATTTGAAAGGTGAAGGAATACGGGTTTTACCTGTAATATCCCCTGCAATCTTTTGTTGCAACGAAGGGGTCATAGGAATACCTGCACCAATAGCACGATCAATACGAGGGAGTCTTACCATCAATTATCACTCCTGTTTTTTAATTCTTCATCGAGGGAATCCCAAGAGTCGTAACCAGCGTTTTTCATCCGCTTATCGGCTATCTCACTAAGTATGTTGCTAAGAGGTTTGCGCTTAGGTTTGTGTTCTCCAGCCAAGTAACCTGCAAGTGAACGTTTTGGTTGCAACTCATCATAAAAATTACTCATATAGCCACCAAGACTTGGTTTCGACCCTTCGACGGATGGATGGGGTTTATCCAATTCCCACTCACCTGTTTCCGAATCATAAGTCGGCCCATCTTCAAAGGTTGAACCTCCCCACTTTTTACCTGCTACGGGGAACTCACGAGGCTTCATCAGTTCTGGTAACTTTCTAAACCTCTCATCCTTTTCTTTATCCGACAAATAATTCCAATAGGTTGGCTTTCTCCCTTCATCTATTCGCTCTTGATTTCTTTCCTCGGCTTTTTTCTTATCTTCGTCAATTTCCTTCTGTTGTCGCTCGGTTATCTTTGGCACAACCGTTTCCGTTTCCCTATCCATAAACGCTTGGCTTATTGCACGTTGAACTGGATCCCATTCAAAGCGGGCTCTTGGAACTCGTATAGATGGTTGTTGTCGTTCCACACCCTTTTTACGTCGGAAGAATTGATTATCTTCTGTGCCATCATCTCGGTATTGGTAATCACCCTGAAGGTCTTCAAACGGATGGTTAAAGGAATCTGAATCGTGATAACTACCCTTTTCCCTACGTTGCTTTACTGCTGCATCAACGAGTTCTCTATTTGTTCTTCGACCAAATGGTGAACTTCTAAAGCCTGTTTTGAGTTCTTCATACTCTCGTCGTTTCTTATACGGGTATTTATCGGTTAGTTCCCAATTTTCTGGTTTGTTGAAACCCGTGAGTCTCGGCTTCATTTGTTTTTTGTTAGCGAGTGGATGCGGCATCCAATTATTAGGATCGTCTTCCTCCCATGTATCGAGAATGACGTTGCGTGAAGGAGGTATTGATGATCCTCTATCTTTGTGATAGAACTCCCACGGTGAATAATCACTTAGTTTCTTGTTATAGTGCCAATCATAATTCCCTTGATTGCCATATGCTTCCTTGCTTGCTCTTGAGTGGTTGTAACTATTGTCACTGTTTTCACTATCCCAGAACTCTTGGTGCTTTCGAGGAACTTTGCCATAGTAACCCGAAGGTGCATCCCTTCTTTGTCCCATCATATTGCTTGGATAATACTCGTTTTGATCCCATTGAATGGGCGCATTTAGATCACCAAAATCAACATCTTGCCATGTATCGCTACCCTTTGATCCAGATCCGGTAAATATGTTTGGTGGGTAGTAGCGAGGGATGTCAATTATACGGTCTCCTTCTCGATTCTTTCTTGTTTTTATCCCTAACCTTTCTGCTTCTGCTTCAAAGCGGGCTCTATGTTCCGTTTCTAAATCCCATCGTTTCTGTTTAAGTTCCCGGTTGAGTCTTTCATATTCCTCATTGCCCTCCGTATTTCTTATCTCCCAATCAACGCTCGGATTTTTCTCATCAAAATCTTCCTCTTCGGACTGAAGACCACGGAGAAATCTCCGTAGTTCTCCGTATTCACTATCTTCGGGAATATAATGTGCATCATTCCCTGCTGGTGCGGCCAATCCACGAGTTAGCCCAACAGGAGGGTAACTTTCGCCCCTTCGCCAATCATTCCCATAATTGCCTCCTTCATACGACCACTCTTCTGTTCTCGGATCCCACCCAACATTCAACAGTCCGTCAGGATCTCGCCAATTTTCATCGAGCGTAAAATCATTCTGTTGCCCTACTTGTTCTGCCAATATCCTCCGCAGATCCAACCGAGCAATTTCACCACGTAAAGAATCAGGTAAATCTGCTATACTGTTTGGTATTTCAGCCTTACCAGATCTCACCTTAGCAAAATGTCTATTTAGCATAGTGAGTGCTTCTTTTGATCGTGATTCTGCCATTTTCATTCGAGAAGCAGCATATTTTGGTTGGTTGGTTATGCCGTCAGGGTCTAATGACCACTCACTACTTGCCTTCAAATTAGCAAAGGATTGACCGATAATAGCCTCTCGTAAATTGCGATAGATTCTCTCGCCAGCAGGGAGTAGTAACTTTTTCGCCCCTTCGCCGGTCGTTTCTTCGGGAGTCCAATCCCTATCATCTGGTCGTTGTCCTAACGGTGCAGCAGGGCGTTGTATTGGTGCAGCACCCATCAATCTCTTTATATTTTGACTCGTTCCCCAACCCTTTTTTGGATTTAGTGCATCGGCTTCGGCTTGCCAATTTATTGGATCTTTTACACCCCATTTCCTTTGCCCTTCTGCTAAACGCTTTAGAGTTCCTTTTCGTGCTTCTTGTTCAACGTTTCCATGAGCAAGATAACTTGCAAGGGCGTATTCAGGATGATGTGGATATTCTGTGGTGTATGCTGCCATTTCATGCCAATTGGATGGATGTGCTCGCTCACCACCGGGCATTCGATGGGAAGGTAATTGGTGAGTCATTTCATTCTTTCTTGCTCTCGCCCCCATCCGTTCATCGTCTAACATAGCCAACATTCTTGCGGTTTGATCGTCTTCTTCGGTTTGATTTCCCGGTTGTATGTCTTGGTTAAGTTTTCGCCCACGCTCGTTGGGATATCTCCTTTTGGCGTTGATGAAATCGTCTGTATTTTTCCAAGAAGAATGTTCATAGAGATTTTTTGTAGCACCGTGACCCGATTCATGGGAAATAGTATCAATCAAATCTCCCATTGCTTGTGGTTCCCAAGTATTGTATTGTTCCATATATTTATCCCAATCAGCCTTTACGTCATCGAATGGCTTTCCACCCGGAGGGGATGATGAGAACATATAACTCCCCGGTTCGTTATGTTCCTCGATGTTCCGATTGGGTGGCTCATATCGTTGGGTCATCCGACTTTGACCTTCTTGAAGGGGTCTTGGGTTTATCTTATTTGTGGACGGTGCTTGCACCTTCGTGCGCCACCCGTGACCAACTGCTAATGGTCGGAGATAAGATAGGTCTTGGCCTTCTCCATCGGGATCACCAGCATTTTGGCTCAAGCCCAGAAAATCGCCACCGCTTAGGATGTCTTTGTCCCTTTCTTTTTTGTTGTTTATTTTGATGTTGGATACCCTTTTTGCATCTGCTGCTATGTCAGCAGCCACATCTGATCTATCGACTCTTCCTTTGAGAATATGATTTAGTTGTGATGAGGTCAAGCCCATAATCAAAACAACTCCTTTTGACCCCGACCTATATTTTCTAACAGGTTTTGATATATGTTTGGTGACATGGTGTTACCCAATTGAGTATCTATGATGTTCCGAGGATTCCCCGATGGCAATTTGTATGTTTCACCACGTGCCTGTGGCCACTTAAAAGCCTCCGATTCTTCCTTAGTCCATCCTTGTATCTGTAATACTTCTTGTGGAGTAAGGTGACGAGTGTGAGATAGTGCAGGTCTGTGGTGAGTTACGGCGGGCATTGGCCTTGATGTAGGGGTGATGTGATTCCAAGCATACCCTTTCTTATCATCATTCCACGGTGCGCCCCCTTTCCCGGGATTGACTGAACCACCTGCGCTTATGGTGGGTTCGGAGAGCATATCGAATGCTCTTTGATCCACCTTACCTTGCTCTCTCAAGTGTTGTAACTCGGCTGCTCTCCCACGTGTTTTACCCGTGTTACCTGTTTTTGCACCAGAACGTTCCCATTCTTCTTGCATATAGGGGAAAAAGTCGTTTATGGAAGCATAATTATCCTTACTGTGAGTTGGTGTTGCCTCGGATCCACGAACTGACCATAATCGTTCACGGAATGTGGGTGATCCGAATTGCCCTGATTCAAGGTTAGGACTATTTCGCACCATAGTCTTGAAATCGTTTGAGAGATTTTGGTTTAAGCCATAAGAATCATCAAGGATATACTTCCTTGCTTCTGGTGTTTGTTCCATACTAAGCATAGCAGGAGGTTGTTCGGAAGACCTTAGCCCATCGAAAACCTTACTTGTGAAATCTATCATCTCCATACCGGTTGCTGCGTTATCGTTACGATCTTTGAATTGGTTAGCACGGCTCAATTTGTCACAAGGGGGAGAGAAGTGGGCAGCGTAACCATCCTTGTCTGTTGTTTCTTCGTGGATCATACCAAGCACGTTCTCAACAGAACCTTTGTCATCATCACCAAACCATACCTTTTCATGTCGGCCGGGTAAATTAGCGTCAATGGTTTTTATTGACTCATCCCAACCATCCATAGCCAAAGCAGGTTTTATGCCTAATCTTTTGGCAGCCCACCCCGCAGCATCTATACCAGAAAAGCCAGACACTACTGCTTCGACAGGAGGGGTATCGTCTTCGTCATAGACAGAATACTTTTTGATGACCTCATATACGACAGTGAGCGCATTTCCGCTAAAGCCTTCGCTCACCATATTGAGCGCACTATTATCATACGGATAGAGGTTATGGTCAATAGAAGGGTGAGGAAGCGTGTATTATTCATTTGTTAGAGTTGTCAAGTATGGCAACCTTGATAGGGTAGTTGCGTTTGGAACGACACATGATGCCCAACGGTCAGCAGCCAATTTTTATTATGCAACAAGGAACTACACAGGAAAAAGGCCGTGCGGCTCAATCAAATAACATTGCAGCAGCAAGAGCAGTTGCACAAGCAGTTCGCACCACACTTGGCCCAATGGGTATGGATAAAATGCTTGTCGATGAAGGCGGAGATGTAATCATCACCAATGATGGTGCAACCATCCTCCGTGAGATTGATATTGATCACCCTGCTGCTAAAATGATCATCGAAGTGGCAAAAACACAAGAACAAGAGTGCTATGATGGAACAACATCAGCGGTCATTCTTGCTGGTGAGTTACTCAAGCGTTCCGAAGATCTCATTGATCAGAACATTCACCCAACTACTATCTGCCGTGGTTTCCGCAAAGCAGGTGCATTCGTCCTCAAAAACCTCCCAGATTACGACATGGATGAGATTGATCTTCTTAGCCTCGCAAAAACATCACTTACAGGCAAGTCAGCAGACTCGTTTAAGGATGAGTTAGGACAAATATGCGTTGATGTCGTTGAGCGACTAAGTATCAACGGTATCCAAAACGCTAACCTTGAAGACATCAACGTGGTAAAAGCCGTTGGTGGTTCTGCCGGGGAAAGCATTCTTATGGACTCAATCATCTTAGATAAAGCAAAATGTCACAGTGGTATGCCATCACGCATCGAAAGCCCTCGCATTCTTGTAGTGGAGTCTTCATTGGGTGTCAAGCAAACAGAAATGGAAGCGAACATCCAAATCACCGATCCTGCTCAAATGGAAGACTTTTTGGCAAAAGAAGAAGCATACCTCGAAGGCTTGGCAAAGAAAATCATCGCCCTCGGTGAAGCAAAGGTTGTTGTCTGCCAACGTGAGATTGATGATCTGGTAAAATACCATCTTGCACAAGCAAACATCATGGCAATTGAAAAGGTCAAGAAGTCCACCATTGATTCCTTAGTTACATCGACAGGGGCTACTCTCTTGAGCAATCTGGATAGTATTGATGTTGATTGCTTAGGTGATTGCAAAAAGGTCGAAGAGAAGAAGATCGGTGAACATATTATGATATTTGTTGATTACCCAAAGAACAGTGCAGTTACGCTACTATTACGTGGTGGCACACACCACTTTGTGGATGAAATTGAAAGGGCATTTGACGACGCAGTTGGTGTCGTTTCATTAGCCCATCAAGACATGGCCGTTCTTACAGGCGGTGGATCTTCATATGCTGCTCTTTCACACCAATTAAATCTCATGGCACCAGAAATCGAAGGCCGAGAACGTATGGCCGTCCAAGCCTTTGCTCGTGCGCTTGAAGTGATTCCTCGAACCTTAGCAGACAATGCTGGTTTAGATCCTGTTAATGAGATGATGTTGTTGATGAAGTGTCACGCAGAAGGTGAGATTCACTTCGGTATCGACATCGAAAACGGTGGATCAATAGATATGCGTGAGGCTGGAGTCTTCGAGCCTCGTGCAGTTGTTGAACAGGCTTTGAAGTCTGCTCTTGAAACCGCTATTATGATACTACGCATTGACGACGTTATCTCTTCAAAGAAGGCTTAAAGTCACTCAAACGTTTTACTGTAAAGCCATGCTATTGGTAAAAGACATACTAAGATCGGTATTGCTATAATAGCAGCGATGGCCATTAGTATTAACTGATACAGTGGCCGATTTTGATACAGGTCAATCGCCCCGTGACTTTACCAAAGCCCAAGCGGTATCAAATGCACTTTTCTGCACCGATCCACCCCACGGCCCATAGTGACCTGATCCCGTTGCTTCTTCAACGGCTTGGTTAAGGTTGTATTCTCGCATGGTTTCGTAATTCGGCCTTGCGTTCATTTCATACATGATACGTGGTGTATCTTGATTACCCTTGAAATTATTTGATTGATCATGCACGAACTCCATCATAGGGGTATTACCTCCCCATTCAGGTGGATGTTCACCGGGGAACTCAAGTGGCTTCTCATACACCACGTAAGCGTGAGGATAAGGTTCGCCTGTTTTGGAATGAGTCACGTCAGTGTGAACCATACGTGCATTCTGCCATTTGTGATCGTTGGCCAAGAGTGCTTCGTGAGCGCATTTGAAACAATCCCCGTTCATTGATCTGCCCTCCAATTATAGACTTCGTTTTTGTAATCTGCAATGGCTTTCTCTCGATTTTGATCATGTGCTAAACCTTCGCTCGAAACCACTCCTTCATTAGACCAATCAAACGGTTCAGGGATATTGGGCTTTGGGCCTTGAGAATGAATTGAAATATGTTTTGGATCTATTCGATCTGGATGTCCGTGGGTGATGTATTCTTCTATTCCTGTTCGTGATGTCACGTGATGTAGTTGCCTTTTTTCGTGTGGCACAGAATCCACACCTTCGTCGGAGATATGAAGCACAGTTGGTCGGCTAAAACCTGTTTCACGATAATCATCGGTATCGGTCACTCGTTTTCCCCTTGCGCCCTTTAGTCGGGCGTGACGCATTGCTTCATTGGGGTTATTAGTCATCCAGAACTTAGCAGGGTGTCGGAACGCTGCCCCCCTACGTTTATCTCTAAACGCTCGTGTTCCATCACGCATGATCTTCTTTGCCGTTTCTTCATCTGTGCCATGATAGGGCATTTTCACTAACGCCCATGCTCGATCAAAAGCATCATT
>TARA_R110001592_G_scaffold15116_3_pt1 | contig 21858 bp, 16 predicted proteins | sample TARA_R110001592 | Tara Oceans TARA_R110001592 (sample SAMEA4398387) | marine metagenome | biome: Polar Biome; feature: [SRF] surface water layer (ENVO:00010504); material: water (ENVO:00002006), including particulate matter (ENVO:01000060) such as... | depth 5 m | reverse complement strand
AAGCCATACTGCCAACTTGATACTTGGGAGCCTAAGTCTCAAGCAGAGGGTAACAACAAAACTGTGGTTGTCACGAACGATGAGTCCGAAGAGGACTTACCTTTCTAGACCATTTTGTGTTGATTGTAGGGGGAGGCTGTCACCTCCCCTTATTTATGCAACAGAGTGTGTCGAGTGAGTTCACTCTATATACTACTACTACTACTCTTTATTATATTTTTTTTTCTTTAGAAGAAATCAAAAAAAATCAACATAAACGACATCCCATTATCAATCAGTCTTTTACACGACACAAAATCAACATTAAAATGACAGAGAACGTCACAATATTCAGAAACATAGTAGAGACAGCTACTCCGTTCCACCGTCCAATGGACGTAGTCCTAGATAGAATCAAGGATGGAGCGACAAAAGACCTAGTCAAGCGTATCAGAGCAGAGAAGAATAAGTCTGAGCGTAACATACTAAAGAAGAACCTACCTGCTATTTGCTTTAGTGGGGTATTCAATAAACGTAATGATGCATCCATACAGCAGCATAGTGGTTTCATATGCCTAGACTTCGATGGCTATGACAAAAAGAAGGAGCTAATCATGTACAAGGAGAACCTCAGCAGAGACCCATACGTGTACGCAGCATTTGTTAGCCCATCGGGAAATGGACTGAAGGTAATAGTTCCTATACCTGCTGACCCTGAGAATCACATCAACTACTTCAACGCACTACAAAATCACTTTGATAGTCCTCACTTTGATAAGACCTGTAAGAACGTATCTAGGGTTTGTTACGAGTCGTTTGACCCTGTGATGTACGTAAACAAGAACGCATCTGTATGGGACAAGCTAGATGACGTTGAGTACAAGGAGATTGTAGCTAGAAGAGACCCACCTAGCATTCCTATCTCAGATGAGAATAAGATTGTCGAGATACTAATCAAGTGGTGGACGAAGAAGTATCCAATGAGTGAGGGTCAGAGAAATCAAAACACATACGTGTTGGCTATGGCGTTGAACGATTACGGAATAAGTAAGAGCCTTGCATCCTACGTGCTGAACAACTACATAACTGAAGACTTTCCTGAGAGCGAGATTCAAGCTACAATAAACTCAGCATACTCACACCAACAAAACTTTGGAACGAAGTACTACGAGGACGAGGACAGAGTGAATCAGATACGTATCAAGATGAAGAGGGGTGTGTCTAAGAAAGAGATACGGTATCAGCTAGAAGAGTCATCAGTAGATAGTGATGTTATAGATGCTGTATTGTGCAGGGTAGAGGAGGAGAACTCTATGTCAACCTTTTGGGAGAAGAACGAGAAGGGCAAGATAAGTATAGTACACATACTATTCAAGCAGTTCTTAGAGGACAATGGTTTTTACAAGTACTGTCCCGAAGGCGGTAAGAACTATGTGTTTGTGAAGGTGACCAACAACCTAATAGACCATACATCTGACAAGGAGATAAAGGACTTCATACTGAACCATCTGATTCAGTTAGATGATGCATCTATCTACAACTACTTTGCTGACAACGTAAGGTTCTTTAGAGAGGAGTTCCTATCCCTATTGTCTACTATAGATATTTACTTCATAGAGGACACTAAGGATACGTCTTACCTGTACTACAGAAACTGTGCGGTTAAGATTATGAAGGACAAGCTAGAGATAATAGACTACATCGACTTAGGTGGCTACGTATGGAAAGACCACATCATAGACAGGAAGTTTACTGTTTGTCCATCAGATGATTGTGTGTACGGAACATTCATATCTAGGATATGTGGAGATAAAGAATCTAGGATAGCGACTATGGAGTCTACTATAGGATTCCTTATGCATGGATATAAGAACCTAAGCTATTGCCCTGCGGTAATATTAAACGATGAGGTGATATCAGATAATCCTGAAGGAGGTACAGGAAAGGGATTGTTCATGAACGCACTAAGCCAAATGAAGAAGCTAGTAGTTATTGATGGTAAGGCGTTTGCTTTCGAGAAGGCGTTCCCTTATCAGACTGTGAGCGCAGACACGCAGGTGCTATGCTTTGATGATGTCAAGAAAAACTTTGACTTTGAGAGACTGTTTAGTGTGGTGACTGAGGGACTTACATTAGAGAAGAAGAACAAGGATGCAATAAAGATACCGTTCTCTAAGTCACCTAAGATAGCCATAACTACCAACTACGCCATCAAGGGTAGTGGTAACTCATTTGCTAGGAGAAAGTGGGAGGTTGAGCTTTATCAGCATTATAATAAGAGCCGCACACCATTCAATGAGTTTGGTAAGCACTTCTTTGCTGATTGGAATGACGAGGATTGGTGTTCGTTTGATAACTATATGGTTAGATGTCTTCAAGGATTTCTAAACACAGGGTTGGTGGCATCTAAGTTTGTCAACCTAAAGATAAGACAGCTATCAGCAGAAACTACACACGACTTTATAGAGTGGTGTGGTTTGATAGAAGGCTCACCAAACAACACAAGTCTCACGCAGGGTGGTAAACTAATGAAGCAAGACCTGTACTACGACTTCATATCTGAGTATCCCGACTACTCACCAAAGGCTAAGATGACAATCAGTAGGACAAAGTTCTACAAGTGGTTGATAGCATACTCTGTTTTCACAACAGGTGTAACACCTGAAGAGGGTCGTGACCCTACCGGTAGATGGCTACGATTCAGAAGCAAGCACGAACTAGAAGTTCAAACTAAAATAAATGTATAACGAATTACCTGCTGTACGGGTTTAAAAGATAAAATATGATAGATACAGAAAAAAGAGAAGGTTGGTATAAAAATGCTGATAATTGGGAAATAGATTTTGTGAAGAAATATGGAAATAGATTTAATGTAATTATAAATCCATCTAAAAATATATCTAAATATGCCCCTGATTTATTTATATTAAAAACATCTGTTAGTGGCGATTTAAAGATGCTAAAAGAACCATTTTATAAATCTCAAAAAATATACGGCATACCACCTAAATATTGTTGGACTTTTAATCCATCTGATTTATTTGAATACACTACAAAGTATTCTGATATTTTTGGGATTTTTATATGGAAGCAGTTTGAAAAATCAACAAAGTATGATATTTGTATTGATAAGGAGGAATCTGTTTATTATGTTACATTATTCGACTTAAAGAAAATAATAATAAAAAGTGGGAAAATACATCATTACATAAGAAGGATGAATGATACAAATGGAAACTCTTATGGCAGTTATGGTATTGATTTAAGAAAACTGCATAAATTGATATAGTAGTATGGCTTATAACGCCTGTGTTAGATTTTAAATTTAAAAACAAATAAAAACAAAACGTCATGGTAGAAACATTCAAATGGAAAGGCAATGATGTTTACACTTGCCGGCCATACTATAGCAATGAGATGATGCTAAATCACCTAGCACTCATTGATGGTGTGGTAAACAAGAAGGTAGAGAAGAAGGTAGGCAGGGGTAGAAACTCTAAGACCGTAATGGTAAGGAAGTATCAAGTAATGGATACTGATGTGATAGACACAATTAACAATAGCGTAGAATATTATACTGAAAAGATGATGAACAAATCAAGCATTGAATTTAGAGATTACCAAGAGGATATAATCAATAGAGGGATATCTATAGTAAACGACAGGGGATTTCTTTACTTAGGCATGGAAGTAAGGACAGGAAAAACTCTGACGAGTTTAGGTATATGCGAGGGGTTGGGTGTTGAGAACGTGCTGTTCATAACAAAGAAGAAGGCCATATCATCTATAACAGAAGACAGCGACAAGCTATGCCCATCGTATGTATTGTTTGTAATCAACTACGAGTCGATGCATAAGCTACCCGACATCAAGTGGGACGTTATAATATGTGACGAGGCTCATGGCATGGGAGCGTTTCCTAAGCCAAGTAAGAGAGCGAAGGACATAAGAGGTCTAATAAGTAAAACAAAGGCGAGGGTGATACTCCTATCAGGTACACCAACTCCTGAGTCTTACTGTCAGATGTACCACCAAGTGTATGGCATTCCAAGGAATCCGTTCTCTCAGTTTAAAAACTTCTACAGGTTCTGTGACAAGTATGCCGTAGTCAAGCAGAGAAAGATAAATGGTCTAATGATTAACGACTACTCAGAAGGAAAGAAGAGTATAATAGATGCCATGAATCCATACACCATAAACTTTTCTCAGAAGGATGCCGGGTTTAAGGTTGACACAAGGGAGCATATACTTGAGGTGGAGATGTCTGACCTTACGTATAAATTAGCAGCCAAGTTAAAGAAGGACTTGGTTGTTGAAGGAAGTGATGAGGTTATACTAGCAGACACGCCTGTCAAACTGATGATGAAGTTACATCAGATGTACTCAGGTACGGTCAAGTTTGAGTCGGGGGCATCAAAGATACTCGACCTAAGCAAGGCTCAATTTATATACGACAACTTCTGTACGACAAAGGTTGGCATATTCTATAAGTTTAAGCAGGAGTTGAAGGCTTTGGAGGAGGTGTACGGTGATGACCTATGCACAACACTAGAAGAGTTTAACACCACAGACAAAAGCATTGCTCTGCAAATTGTTAGTGGGCGTGAGGGGATTAGCCTACGCAAGGCTGACTCATTGGTTTACTATAATATTGACTTCTCAGCTACTAGTTATTGGCAGAGTAGGGACAGGATGACAACCAAAGAAAGGCTTGAGTCTGATGTATATTGGGTGTTCTCTAAGGGCGGCATAGAGAAGGACATCTACAAGGCAGTTACAAAGAAGAAGGACTATACTCTTAGTCACTTTAAGAGAGATTCGTTAACTTTGTAGAATGGCAAGTACTAGAAATAAAAACGCAGGTAACCATCCATCTTATGATAAGAGAGGTATGACTGCTGCTCAAATCGAACATAAGAAAGCATACGATAAGAAATACCACGCAACAACAGAGCGTAAGAAGTATCGTGCTAAACTTAACAAAAAGAATAAGAAGGCAGGAACTTATGGTAATAACGATAGAAAGGATGAGAGCCACACAAAAAATGGTAAAACAAGTAGAGAAGGAAGAAGTAAAAATCGTGCTAGAAACGGTAGTAACGGAAAGTCAACTAAGAGATGACCGAACAGCAGATACAAAATAAAAGAATAAAGCAACTAGAAGCCGAGGGTTATTATGTTATCAAGCTAATCAAGACCAACAAGAATGGAATCCCTGATATCATTGCGATTCCACCTAATTCTAATGTAATATTTTCAGAAGTTAAGACACCTAAAGGTAGGCTGTCTAAGTTACAAGAGTACAGACTAAAAGAATTAGAATCATATGGAAGAACTGAGATTTATAGGGGCGTTTGACAGCACAGTATTTGAGGTAGATGAGTATTTTATTGAAAGACTAAACCAATTCTCTTCTGAGCAGCGAAGGGATATACTTTCAGATATACTGTACTCGCTTGAAAACCTACCAACAGACAATGGTTGGAATCAAATTACAGGAGGGGTGCTTAGGAATGAGCATCCTATATTTTATGCATTTGAATACGTCAATGAGGATGACGAGAATCCTCTGCTAATAGATGTCGTTGAGATAAGTTCAGACGATTATCTAGATTTAATTTTAGAAAACAATACAATCGAATATTATGAAAAATCAGAAAGATAACGAGTTCAGCACTTTAGATGATATTATATCAAAAGTCTTTAATGTTGATGTTCGAGTAGGAACAAGAAAAAGAGAGTACGTGAACGCAAGAATGTCGTTTGCTAATATACTAGTGGATAGAGGGTACAGCAAGTCATCCATAGCTAGGTACATAGGTAAAGACCACGCTACAGTTATATACTATTGCAAGTCTTTTGATAGCTATATAAAGACAGATGCTTACCTTAAAGAAAAGCACAATGAGGCCCTTCAGTTTTACAATAATAGGTTCAATCCTGTGTACGACATGGACAGAAAAACTTTAATTGATGAGGTTTCTTTGTTGAAGAAAGAGATATCTTCCTTATATTGCACACTTGAGACTTATAAAGAAAGGGAAAAGGAGTCTAAAAATGAGGTAAATAGGATGGATTCAATTATAGAATTGGTTAGCCAACGTACTAATCATGGGAAGGAAAAAGAAATAGAAAGAAAATTAAACACTTGGTTCAATGGAGTACACTACTAAAGATATCAATACCATATTCGGGTTTACATCTTGGACTGACAAGAGAAAGATAGATGAACTTCTTAGACTTGATGCTCAGATGTATTGCAATTTAGGTACTGACTCAACAGCATTCGAGAGAACGGAAGTTAAAAAAATCTCCAAGAGTATCTATCAAATAATAAAAAAGATAGACAAGCCAACCGGGGATATGTTTTTACATAACGATGATAATCTAAAAAAATGAGTAAGCCATCAGCCATTGAGACAGAAAGAATAAAACACATCAACTTCTTGATGGCTGAATTTCACGACTCTAATAATGAAATGTACGAGGGACTGATGGATAGAGATTTTGATTACGTGAATAAAGTGATTGACGAAAAGATGTCTAGACTTACTCAGCTTAAAAACTCAATCAATGAAGAACTCTGATTTCAGACCTAGACTAAACGGAAACAAAAGAATAGCGTACGACTACATTAATAAACAGGAGCGTAGGATACTCGTCATAGGGGATATCCACGCTCCTTTTACGTTGGATGGATACCTTGAGTTCTGTAAGGATACATACGCAAAGTATAACTGCAACCAAGTAGTATTCATAGGGGACATCATAGACAACCACTACGCATCGTTTCACACTAGTGACCCCGATGGGATGGGAGGTGGAGACGAACTTGACATAGCGGTAGAGGTGGTCAAAGAATGGGCTAATGCTTTCCCTGTTGCTGACGTAACCATAGGAAACCACGACAGGATTATAATGCGTAAGGCTTTTGATTCTCAGATACCAAGTCGTTGGATAAAGTCGTACAACGAAGTTCTTGGAGTCAATTGGAATTGGACTGAAAGAATTGTATATGATAGTGTACAGTATGTACACGGAGAAGGTGGTACTGCCCGTACCAAATCTAAGAACGATATGATGTCTACCGTTCAGGGCCACATCCACACGCAGGCATACTGCGAGTGGGCTGTAGGAAGGAACTTTAAAGTATTCGGTATGCAGGTAGGATGCGGAGTAGATGGAAGCTCATACGCTGCGGCTTACGCAAAGAACTTTAAAAAGCAGGCAATCGGCTGCGGGGTAGTATTGGGTGGTCACACCGCTATTAACTGCTTAATGGAGCTGTAATGAGGTTTGAGACTAGTGCTAACCTACAACGAGAGGACAGGGCTATAGAAAAGTTCTGCTCAATATTTGGACTAACCTACAAGAAGCTAGGCAGTAATGACGTTGACTTTCAGATATTCAAAAAACAAAAACTCTTAGGCTTTGTTGAGGTCAAGGGCAGACACCGGGACATTGAAGACTCTTATCCCCTACCTGTTGCTGTAAGAAAACTCAACAAGCTACAGGGCAACATGATACCAAGGGGCGGTGAGCCTATACTCATTTGGGCCTGTAACGATGGAATCATTTACGGTAAGATAAAAAACCTTGACGGTTCTATACGCTATGGTGGAAGACCACCTAGAAAGGGTTCGACTAATGACCAAGAGCTTATGGCTTTCTACAGCAAGCAAAAGAACCTGCATCATAGTAAGTACTAAGGTCTAAATATATTCTTAGTCAAGAAAGATATTCTCCTCTTCTTAGGCTTGCTCTTCTTCTTAGCTACCTTGTCAGGAAGGCTTGCAGATTTTGAGGTCTCCTTCTCCCATTTCTCCGCTAACTTCGGATTGTTCTTGTACATCCAAGCTCTCTGTGCTTTGCTTTTAAATGGCATGGTTATTTATTTATTTCTTTTGAAATACTCTTCATTTAATTGTTTAACTGTTTTATATTTTTTCTTTTTCTTTCTAGGCCCATTTATTGCGTAATCAGAGTAAGTAAGTAGTCTAAGTATAGTCTCACCTAAATCTTCAGTATCTCCTGAAATTACCTTTTCATAATTAATACCAATTTTATTTAAGTTGGAGGCAGGTATACCTGTTAATTCAATTGTTTTAAGGAATATCTTTTTCATTTTTGCCTCCTTCTTTACAGGGTCTACTAACTTATCTGCAGCAGCCAATTCTTTTATAATACTATTACCTAACAAAATCAATCCAAGAGTCTTTTCGTTTTGTCCCGCCCAAGGCTTTTCTCCAAAGTAATCGTTTATTGCTACAATAAGTTCTCCTAAAATAAATATTCCATTAAGATTACCTATGATAGCTGCTCTTCCTATCTCATCATCATCATCCTCACGAACAGGTCTAAGAAGACCGGGGAAACCTAATGTTACATATTGAAATAGAACAGGCATGAATACATGATACATAGCTAATGTTCTTATATTTTGGAAAGTACTTCCCTTACCTGCTTTCTTGTCCCAAGATTTTATCTTTCTAAACAAAGACCTAGTAGCTTGAATTTCTTTTCTAAGATACTGTCTAGGTGTAGTTAGGAACATATTAGCTGCTCTAAAAAAAGGATTACTTGTTTGAGTAATGTCTTTATCTTGAAGGTCAGAAGACTGCTGTGTCCTCTTGGTGTCTGCCTCAAATTTACGTATAGCAAAGTCAATAGTTTCTTGCTCAGTAGCGTTTGGCTTATTCTTTAAGTATTGGTCTTTATAGAACAAATAGTTAGGAGTCCCTCCTAAAAATATAGCTGAACGGTCACCTTCCTTTATAAGAAACATAGATGCATTTACAAAGAAATCTTTTGTTGGTCTAGGTATAAACTCCTTCATAGATTTTTCAGAATATGTTTCCATAGCCTTCATTATTCCATCGTACTTTCTGTCTTGCATATATACAGAGTTTTCTCTAATCTCTTTCCATACACTTTTTAATTGAGATATACTTTTAACTGAATATTTAGTCCAATTTGCAATTCCAATATCATTTGCGTATGTAAACATTGAGGTTAATTGCTTTATATATATGACAGGGCTAAATCCAAGTCTGCCCAAAATAAACACATTGTTCATTCCATTTACTACTGAAGCCATTGCTTCGGTACGAACTCCTCTGTTTGCAATTTTTTGAATAGCATTTTCAATAAGGGTGTTAACTTTTGCTCCATATCTAGATTCAATAGCAGACTTGATATATTTGTTGGTGAATATTTTATTTATATCCCTAACTGTTTCTGCAAAAGCAGCGAAATACTCCATGTCTGTTACATATGACATTAAAGCATCTGTTCCATCCATTTCTTTTATCTTCTTATCATTTGTGACTCTTGATAATGTTGATGTACCTGAAACTGAATTGTTAAATAAATTCTTTGGCCCTACTAATATATCTAAAGGTTCGGCAGTAACACCTTCTCTAAATATTCTTCCTGCATATTTTTCATTCCAAGGCATATTTGTTTGATACATTTTTTTATAAACATCATTGTATGTTTCATATACTTCAGGAAAGAAAGAGTTAACCTGCCAATCAGCAAACTCTTTTACTTCAGGAGTAAGTGCATCAGTTATATCCTTTATCACCCTCTTGGTGTTAGCTTCATTTAACTCTTGCTTTCTTGTTTTTTCAACAACTGAATCATCCTTATTTATAACTTCTTGACCATACATATTTACGAATGAAGCATCGTTAGCATCGTCTTGAGATTGATTATACAAGTAGTACAATTGATTCTGACTAAACATTCTAGAGTTTTTAGATATGGCTAATTCAAGTGCTTCATAATTTTTCTTAGTAGGGAATTGTGTGTGCTTCTCTCTTGCTTTTTTTATTTCATCAGCATTTATAGTTATTTGTACTGAAGGCTTTCTATTCTCTCTAGATTTTTTCGCCCAATTCTTACCGTAAATTTCTTCCAATTTACCTTGTATTAAGTAATCAACAAACATCCTTCTTCTCTTGAAGTTTCTACTAGACTCATCCACCTTGTCTGTAACTAGGTCTTGCAAATTACCACCAAACATTACTCCCGGTAATGAACTAATCTTATCCATCAACCCATCTATACCCTCCAAACCACTTACAATTGCGCTTACTTTTTTGTATGTATTTTTAATGGCATCTGATATAGGTCTCTTACCCCGCATAGAATCCTGATTTGTTTTTTCAGATTGATATTGTCTAAGTTTTTTCCTTGCATCAGCAAGTTTCATATCAATTGGGTTGCCTGTTATCTCTTCATAAGCAATCTCAAACTGTCTATCAGCCTCTTCCTTTATATCTTTAAGCTGTTCCTGTAAAGTTGACCTACCGAAAAATACTAATTGTTGCAGGGTAGAGTTAACCTTATCTAAAGAATCTAGTTTTGACTCTGTGTTTTCCATTAACAAGGAATTGTTCAGCTCAATAATCAATTGAATATCTGATTGCTCAGTCAGGTCTTTTAATGATGGAAATGTTTTTCCGCTTATTTCGTTAAACCTTATTTGAAGTGCAGCATTAGCATTAATTATTTCTGTAAATAAAATAGAATTTGCCTCTTCTTCCAACTGCAACTTATATTCTCTTAGGTCTTTATCTCTTTCTTTCTTACTAAGACTATCGTCTTGCTTGGATTTATATTCAGAAACTTTTATTTTTATTTTTTCGGTATTCTCTTTTATTTTTTTTCTAAAAACTTGTATACTTTTATATATACCTTCAATCTGTTCTTTTGTTTCTAAGTCAACTACATTTCCTTTCTTTCTTCCCGTTTTACTTACAGTATAATCTGCTTCTAGTTTTTCATCTATACTTGCATTAAGCCTGTTTATGTTTTTTGATATTACAAAACTTTCCACTTCTTTCATTAGACCTAAAATATTACCCTCCTCAGCTAGTGTAATCTTATTAATTAAGTCCATTGTCTCTTTTAAAGTATATAGTTCTTTAGGTAAAGACTTACGAATGAAATTTCTCATACCTCTTTTGACAGACTGAAGGTCTTTCATCCCTTTAATCCTGTCCTTTACTAGCAACCTTGCCGCTTTAATTTTAGAGTGCATTTCTTCAGTTGGTCTAATATCCATATTAGATTGTAAATCTATAGCCATCTGAGCTTGCTGAAGAGATATACGTTTTGATTTAGTATCTGACTCTGCAATATATTCAGGTTGAGTTTCCATGAACTCAATCAATGCAGTCATAATTTCTTGCTTACTAAGGATAGGTGCTCTCTTATTATTTAGACGAATTTCTTTTTCTTCAAAATCCTCTAGTTTTTTGTTAACCTCATCTCTTGCTTTATCTCTCTTACGTGTAAGGTCATCTCTTTTTTTACGTACTAATTCATTTATTTCATTAGTAGACTTTTTATTTTTATTTTTTTTATTTCTTTTTTGAAGACCCTCCTTGTAAGTCTTAACTTTTTCATCTATCTCTTTAGTAGTGTCATAAGTAGTAGAAAGTTCTTTCTTTAAATCCTTAACTAAATTATCAATCTGTTTAGGTGTTTTACGTTTACTTCTTTTATTCCTTACCTGTAAACGCTTTCTTTCTTTTTCTATTTTTCTATAAAGTTCTTGCCCTTCCTTTATACCGCCTATCATGTTCTTAAAACTATCCGGTAATTTCTTAAACATATCTAGGCTTACCTCAAGAGCATCATCAACAGCTTTTTTATTTTTATTTAATACCCTTACAAGGTAATCTCTTATGGTCTTATCTTTAAAATTATTCTCACGAGCTTCATTTATAAGTTCAGGTATAGGCTTCTGCTGACGAATAGAAGGAGCATCAGGGTCGAAGGTGGTGTTAGTGCCGTCTGCAAGTTTAGCTTGTGTAGGTTCAAAAGCAACAATCTCTAATCCATTATCAAAATCTACACCATCAAAATTTTCTTTTAAAAGAAATTCTTTAAATTCTTTATTTGCTTTCTTTAAAGCGGTTGGTGAGTCATATTTTTTACTGCCATCTGATGCCCAATTTAAAAGGTCATTCCATTCTTGATTAGTTCCCTTGTATGGGTTTTTTATGTTTAGAAAGAAAGCTCTTGATTCTGTAAGTTTGTTTTCTAAATAAGGGTTTTGCAATCCTCCAATGAATGCGTATTGGTCTGCTGCTGCTTTATTGGATGCAAAGAAAAAACCTGCTTTTGCTATTTCAGTATTAGTTAAAGAGCCAAGTTTCTTTTTGTCAAATACATTAAAATCTGCTGCACTACCGTGATAGGTAACCATCGGCTCACCGTTCTCATCAACAACCTTGCTCGCATTCTCAGGGTCTGTCTCCCAATCACCAAACCAATTCTTGAATGCCTTTGTTCTAACAGTATCGTACTGTACGTCTGTCAAGTTAGACCGCTTACCATTAGGTGCTAATCTTTCTGTCCTCTGCTGACGGGTGGTTGGCTTCTCTGCCTTTAACTCAGGAACTAAATCAAAGTCTTTAATCACATACTGCTGCTGCTTGCCCTTGCCTTTTCTAAACAAACCTTTAACCCTACCCTCTATTGTAATTAACTTTACAACCTGCGCATCTGATTCATTAATGGCCTTTACCTCTGCTGCTCTGTACTGCTTAGGGTCAAGACCCTTTGTGTTTACTTCTACAACCTCTATAGTAACACCGGCAGGCAAATCAATCTCAGCTACACCTTCCTTTCTTCCGTACTCCTCTGCAAGCTTCTTGTCAATCGCAGAGAATATTCCTTTAACCCCTTTGTGTGCGTTAATACGCTGACCGAATATATCCATCTTACCTCCTATACCCTTGTATATTTTTACAGGTGTAGTGGTAGTCATTGTTCCCTCTGTCAAATCCTCAACATCCTTCTGCTGTCTAGAGTTTGATTTAAACTCGGCATCTTCTGTTATTGGTGTTTTAGCATCAGGTGAAAATCCCATACCCCTAGCAACATTGGCAGCAATGTTAGGGTCTGATTCAATTAAAATGTCAGGATTAGCTTCTTTAAATTGTGTTTTCTTAGCACTCTTTAATTGTGAGTATCCCCTATCTTTTTTCTTAACTACATCTTTTTTATTAAAAGACTTTTTAAAATTCTCAAGTCTTACTAAGTTTTTTTCACTAATAGTACCATCTTTACGGAGTAATGTTTCTCTAAACTGCTTAACAGTTAAGAATTTTTTATCATAAGCAACATCTTCTTTAAATGTTTTACGAATTCTTTCATCTCCGATATCTTTAAATTCATCAGCTATTTTAGTTTCAGGTGTAGCAAACTCTAGAAAATTTTCATTCATAGGATACAGTCCATCGAATATAAAATTATTACCATTACTAGGTATCTTCCCATTAAACTGTGGATGAACAAATCCTCTATCACCTGCAGCAGTAGCAGATTCTGTTGAATTTTCAGGTACAATCATTTCAAAACCACCAACAGCAAAACCACCATTGTTGTTTTTTATATTATTTTCTCCTAGCAATTCAATATCACCATACTCCATTAAGAAATCTAAGGTGTTAAATCCTGCTTCTTTTAACTTTAATTTAGTTGGGTTAGTCTTATTATTTGTAGATATATCATCATTATCTATAAGTAATGATTCCATAATCTTTCTTCTTGCCTCAAACGTAGTATCCTTAATCCACTCAGCAGCAAATTCACTTTCATTAAAGTTTTCAGGGTTAGAAATTAAATCTATAAGTGCTTTTTTATTTGCATCTTTTTTATTCATTTCTTCAGCTATTGATTTGTTTTTCAATAACTCAATAAAACCATCTATTATTTCTTGATATGAATCAGGGCTTTCGTTCTTTAAAGTTAATAAACCTCTACCTAAATATTTACCCCCATAGTAATTACCAACTGTAGCTGAAGGATTTTGAACCATAATTATAACGCCTACTTTTTCACCTGTCTTATATCTTTCTTTTATTTTACCTATAGTTCCTTTTGCAGTTTTAAAGTCTAAAGAAGCAAATCCTATCAGGTTTTTAATGTTTTCTATTATAGCAGAGTAACCAAAACCACCATCTATTCTATCTCCTTTAGAGTCGAACCCGACTTTTGTTGCATCAGATGTTACTGCAAATACTCTACCGTTAACTCTATTAATGAAGTCTCGTAATGTTACGACAGGTAAGTTTTCAGTAAAAGGTATGTCATCGTAAATATCCTTTGATTGCCTTGGCTGTGGATTCATAGGAGCATCAGGGTCTACGGTAATCTCAACCGCTTCTTTACCCGGTTCAACTTCTAAGTACTCAACGTCTTCAGTAGTTATTACATCTCCCTTGCCAAGTTTTTTAGATAATGTGTTTAGTAAGTCAATTACATCATCATCATTTTTTCCAAATTCAGAGCCGAAATATTTTTCAGGAAGTGTTATATTAAATCTTTTAGCAAAGTTTCTTATAAACTCAATTACTCTATTCTTTGCGGGTTTAGTAAGCTGACGATACTCACTAGAAAGTAAACCAATTAATTCAGCTAACCTCTCCTCATTTTGAATACCTAAATCCTGTGTATTACCATCTTTATCTAATATTGGGTTACCCTCTGCATCTTCTTTAACATATAATTTAGCTAACGCATCTATTTTTATAGCTAAATCAGAATCATTATCAAGGGTCTTCCTAACAGATGTCATCATTTTTAATGCCATAGCTTCAGCACGAGGATTTGTTTTTACCCTATCAAGGAATACAGCATGAAATATTTCGTGAGGTACTGTACTTTTTGTTGCTTTGCTAAGGTTAATGTGAATTACATTATCTGTAGAGTTAAACTCTCCACGGCCATCTCCTAGTTTGGCATATTTTAAATACTCATCATTGCTTTCATGTAAAACAATTTTAGTATCAGGCAGAATTTTAGATATACTTTTTATTCCTCTCTTTGCAAGAAGTATAGAAAAGTTTCGTAATCTTTTTTGTTTATCTGAGTGCTTGAATTTTCCTTTCTTATTTATTTTAATGTTATTGCTTACAGAATCTATATCATCAGATTTTTCATCAGAAAACATATCCGTTATATCATCTAAATCTTCATCTGTAGTTGTTGAATCTTCAGTCTTAGATTCTTCCTTATTAAAATCTTGTATGTCATCTTCTATATTGTCGGTAGCTTCCTTAGATGCTGACTCTAAAGAAATAATTGTATCTATCTCATTTTTTATTAACTTTACTCTTTCTTTATTTTTCTTGGAAAGAGGAATTTCTGAGGTTGACTTACTTTCTATTTCATTTTTTTCAATAAGAAGTTGTAATATTTTCTTTTGATTATTCTCATTTAACTCAACAGGTATTTGAGGCATTAAACCTAGAACTCTTTCTGCTTTTGCTATGGACTCCTGCGCTTCTTCTTCTGTAATTTCTTTTCCTAATACCTTTTCCTTTAAAGTAGATTTATAAATATTTAAATAGTTTCCGTCTTCACTTATACTTTTAAATATATTCCATGTCTCAGTATCTAACTCAGATACAGGTGATGTTCCAAACATTAAGTTTGCTGTAGCGGGAATTGAGCTTATAACAATACCTCCTACCATTTCTTGACCTCCTGCTCGAAGTGCATCAAAGAAAAGTTCACCCCACGTATCAGGAGTCTTAAACATTTTCTTATCCTTTGAATCGTTGTATACATCTTTAATTAAAACCTCAGCGTATTGTTGAGCGAAACCTGTTTCAAATTCAGCCAAACCACCTGCTGTCATTGTTAAAGCACCTTGAGCTGCTAATGATTTTACATCTTGTTTAATAAATTCTCCAAAACTTTTTGCTGTAGTTTTACTTGTTGACCTACCAAGTGCTCTTTTAACGAGTGGTATAAGTAATCCTTTTTGGTTGACTATATTCCTAAATCCAATTGTTTCAAGCGCACCTACAGCAATACCAATTGGAGCAGTTACATAATACTTTTCATCTTCAGTTATATCATCAAATGAAGCATCTTCTTCCATTTCTGTATATACGTGCTCTGTACTTAATGCGTACATTTGAGCTAATCTCTGAGCAGTTCCTACAGGCCCTGCTCCCGCCATCATAGCAGGTATTGATTCGGCAAGACCTAAAAAAGCTCCTCCCCAAAAATCTTCTTGGGTAAGTTTTATCCATTGGTCTGTTGCATTACCTGTAGTCATTAGCTCACGAACTCCTTCATCTATAGCATCAATGACTCCCATTGAAACATCTGTATTATAAGCTGTCGTTGATAATCTATTTCTATACCTTGGATTACCATAATATGTTTTCTTTAGGTCTTCATCTTTTTTACTAGATAGTATTTTTTCGTAGGTAGGGTATGATATTACTTCATTATCATAAGACATTGCACCGTCTTTGCTGTATCTTGGTTCTTGTTTTTTAACGGTATCGTAATCTTTTATAAACTGAATTACTTCTTCATCACTCAGTCCTTCAGGCATATCAATTTTTTCAGTCTTGATGTAATCTTTAACAAACTGAGCTATTTTTCCTTTAGGTACTTCTTGTATAGCAGTTTCAGCTTCATATGCCAAATTAAAAAAAGTTCTAGCTATTGCTTTGGTTGTATTTGCTGCCGCTCCAATCATGAACTTTGCACCAACACCCGAAAGCATTGACCCTTGCTCCGCTTTCATAGCAAAATACTTTCCTGTAATTCTGTCAAACTCTGCACCCCTATCTTTAAAGTACTTCCTGTCACCACTATGAGACGTATACTCTTTATATAAATCTTTTATAGATGTATTAAGGAGTTCACGTTGATTTCTTAGTTCTTTATTATTTAAAATTTCTTCGTTAGTATATCTTTTATTAAACTCTTCGTCTAGTCGTCTTAACCTTACGTTTTCTTTAAGAAGTCTTGCTTCATTTTTCTCAAATGATTCAACTTCTTTATTTAATAAAATTACCGACTTTTTAATTTCTTGTTTATTTAATATACGAGTTTGATAATCGTATGCTTCATCAAGTGGTGTGATGTCAATCTTATTTTCTCTTAAAAAATCTTTAAGTTGAACAGCAACTTTATTGTCTTGAGAATAACCAAGAATATCATCTACTCCGTATGTTTTTGATTTTCCGGTTTTTTCTGAAGTTACTTTTATGTAATCTGAAAGCCCACCTGCTTCTTCAAAAATAAATCCATATTGACCAAGTTGATAATTTAATTGTGGAACTATAAATTCTTGTTCCATATCAATAAGGTCTGCATCAATGTTAGATATGTTCCTTTCAAATTCATTATAACCTCCTTCGACACCTTTGTCAGTTAATATAAATTCTCCATTAGATACCATCTCATCAAACTCTTCTTGACTGAAGTTATCTTTTAAGTCAGACTCTTTATACTTGTTGCCTTCCTTGTCTCTGTACATAGGAACTCCTGAGTCAAGTATTGAAGATTTAGAACCTTCTCTAGCAAAAGCTTCATCTCCTTCAAATTCATCAGGAGATTTTACATTTCTAAGCTTACCATCTTTTTCTTTAAATTCTTTGAATTTAGATAATAAATCTTCACCATAAGTTATATTGTCTTCTTGAGTAGGAGGTTGAGCAATTTCTAACTCCATAGCAGAGGTAGTAGGAATGTTTTCAGGTTCTTGAATGTTAGATATTGCTTCTTTCCTTTCCTCTATTTGAACTAAATCCTTTGGTATTTCTTGAACTTGAACACGAGTATTATCCGTTGGTAAAACCAAAGAACCATCGACCAATACAGATTCCCCATCTTCTTTTTTTTTTACTTCAACTTCATTAGAACCAAATATAGCCTGTGACCAAGTATCGTAGTCATCTTCTATATTTAAGTATCCGTGTAGACCTGTTAAATATTCAGTATTACCTTGAATAGCGTTGACCCAAGTATTGTAGTCATCGTCTATATTTAAATACTCATGTAACCCTGTTAAATATTCTTCGTTCATTATGATTTAATTTGCAGGTTTATAATCTGTCTTTGGGTTAAATGGTGGGTTAACTTTCCCCTTCTTTTCTGCCTCAAGTTTTGCCTCAAGTTCTTCGTCAGTTGATTTCTTTTCTGCTTCTTCTTTATTGTAACTATCTCTTAGATAGATTTTAGCTTGCTCTTCAGTAAGATTAGATATCATCCATTTTTTAACCTCTTCGTCTGTAGTTGACATTAAACCGTCTAAGTCATATATTTCAATCATTTCATCGGTAGCAGGATTTCTTAGTGTAATATAATTCCACCAATTTGTAGGTCTTTTAAATTCAAAACCAAGTTGCGCAGCAAAATCTCTTATATCTTTTTCCATATCATTATCCGATTGGTCTGTAAAATCCTTCTCACCATTATAGCCATCAATCGTACTCGTTATAATTTTAGCAACTATATCTTGGTTAGGAGTTTTAGGAACATCATCATCATCATCATCATCACCTACAAATCCACCTTTACCATCAGACTTAGGATTATATTTATTATAAAAGTTTTTACTATCTACAAACTTTCTTGTTTGGTTCACATCCTGCTTACCTCTTACATCATTTCGTAAATATTCTCTAACAATTTCATTTTGCTCTTCTGTTGTAGAAATAACCATTCCATCTTTAAGTAAAATTTCCCAAGGCTCTCTATCTTCTTTATTAGTAAATGTGTAATCATTTCCGTCTTTATCTTTACCAATGCTGTTAGTTAGTATGGAAGTTATATGTCGAGGGTCAGCCATTACTCGTGTAATAAATTGGTCTTCTGCAGCAAGATAAACTTCTTGCTCCGCAGTTAATTCTTGACTTGATTGCTTAGCTGAAATAGGAATACCTGACGGGTCTAAATTCATTAACATCTTAGTAAATTGTTTAGGGTCACCTGCTGCTTTATTTCCTGCTACACTTTTATAGTAAGAATCTCCTGCTACTAAATCTACCTTTGGATACTTTCCGTCTCTCCCTTTTTTAATAGCGTAAGGAACAGGTATAGATGCCCATTCTTGTGCTAAATTTACTTGAAAATCTTGTGAAAGTTTTATTTTTTCTTCATCACTTTTACTGTTAACAAAATCGTCCTTAAACTTACTATAACCCCTTCTTTCTAAAAGAGCATTATACGCTTTATCTTGAGTTTCTTCATTAAAAATATCATCTTTACTTATTGTTCCATTTTTCAATAAACCATTTAAAGTACTTGTTATTATTTGAAACCTACCTGCAGCACTAGAGATTGAACCTGCGGCAGCATTCTTTTTTTGCCAATTCTGAACTTCAGCAACGGTCATTGTGTTTATGTCAGAAGGAGGTTGTATTTTAGACCCTGCGTAAATAGTACTATAATCTGATGATTCACCTCCAACTATTGCATTAAAAAGAATACCATCGGTTGTACGTATAGAGTTATCATTTATAGAATTAAAATCAATAGACCCACCAAAACGGTTGCTACTTGATACTATTTGAGTTTTATCATCTCCCCTTCCCGGAATAACAAATTCTTGACTAAATCCCCCCAAACCATCAACAAAACCGTCAGTAGCAGCTTTATCATCATATAAGTTATACTCACTTCCTGCCATTGTCTGCAATGTGTTAACGCTTCTAACCTTGTTTGGGTCGTTAACAATTCTTCCTTCTACCAAGTCAGCAACACTAAATGAACCCGTATCAGGATTTACTACAACTGCAGTATTCTGAAAGTTCCCCATAGACTCTAACTGTTCCATAGCCCAATACTCTAGCTTCTGAGAGCATCCAACACCTTCAGGGTCGTTGCAGTCCATCCTCTCTTTTTTAAGATTATACTCATTCTTAAATTTATCAAACACACCAATCAGTCCGTCAGCACCATCGTTAATGTTTTGCATCATTTTAGTGTATGCAGTTACATTTAACTCACCTGACTTAAGTAAATTATTAGCCATCTGCATAGCACTTGTAATTTCACCACTTGCATTAAGCCACCATTCATTCGCTGAAGGCACTTGTCCATTTATAAGCTCAACGCTATTTAGGTTCTTCATTTGCTGCCTAGTGTCCTCGTCAATAGCAGCTCTCTTCTCGTCTTTAACTCTTTTATCTTCAGCGAGCATATCACTAAAGTCCTTTCCAACTTCAGCCCAATTTATTTGAGTTTGTGCAGCTACAGGCTGTGGTTTATAGTATGTCTTTGCCATTATTATTTTATATTACGGGGTAAATGTTGGAGTATTATAACCTGAAAAACCACTAGTAGGAATATTACCTAAAGGTGAAAGACCAAGATAGGGATTGTAATCGTTAGGATTTATTTGCCCTGCCATGTTAGTATATTTGGCATATCTTTTACTAAGATTTCTAAAGTCACCTAAACCTGCTGCGTTAAATTTTTGAGGAATTGATGCACCGTTAGGCATAGGTGGGGCTTGAGGTAATGGAAACATACCTATCTGACTAAAGTCTTTATTTGTAGGAGTAGGCGTAAGCGAAGAATTACGTAAAACACCACCGCCTTTCATATTCCCATCAATAGTTATATCTTGTGCAGAGTTGTAAAAAGTCCCCGCATCTGTTGTATCATCTAATATGAAATTTTCATTAGCTCCTAGTGCTGTGGTTGCACCGCCTATTAACGAGCCAATACCACTTTCTATAGCAGCGTTTCTAGCTGCCTGAGCATCTGCGGCTACCATATTAGCACCCTCAACTTCTTGAAGGTCTAAGCTAACTCCTATGTCTCTTAGCCTTGACTCCTCTTCAGCAGTAGCTGCCTCAAGATTAAACAACTGCTGCTCTTGTCTTATACTCGCATCTCTTAACGCATCATTCTGAGCATTCAATACATTCTGAGCAACTGTCCCTACGCCTCTCTGAGAGCCATCTCTAGCCGAATCCAACGCAGCAGAACCTGCGACAAGTATGGCCTCGTTTTGAGCCTCAAATGCAGCCTTAGGAATAGACAATGACTCCATATAATTCTTTTCTAAAGAAGCACGAGCCTGCTTCATTTTTTTTTCAGCTTCTGCTTCTGCATTAGCTATTATTCTTTTCTGCTTTGCTGCTTGTCCGAAAGACATCCCTGCGCTAACTACTGCTGAACCTATTGCTACTGTTGTTGCTGCTCCCATGTTATATTTTTTTAATCATTTCTTGAGTATATGAATCACCTGAAATATACCCTAGTTTTTTATAAGTTTCTATCAAACCTTTGTGCTTTAATAAAGCATAACAATATTTAGAGCCATTTTTTTTTGCAAGATTAGTTAAGGTATCTATTAACAAAGAAATTGCATCTGCTCTTTGAGGGCTTTTTCTGTAAGTTTTACTAGATATTATCCAATCAATCCAAGATACACTAGAGTTAGTTACATATATAAATCCTGCACAAATAGGAGTATCTCCATCCAATATCATTATACCACCCTTACCATTGTCAGGTAAAAAATCTTTTTGAGGTGCATCCCAATTCCAAGATTTCCACCAATCTAATAAAATAGTGTCGTAATCTTCTTCATTAAGTACCCTAACATTAAATATCATCTGTCACAAAGATACTAAATAATCAAGGATAACTTTTCATTAAGTCAGATTGTACAGCATAAAGTTCTGCCTGTGTAGTCCCCGGATGTGATAATGTGGTCTTAGCATAGTGACCAAGTACACCATGAGACTCAGCAGTTGAATTCTTTGCATACAAAAAGAACTGTGTAGCTGTTGGTGGAACAGCACCTCCTGTAACAGTAGTGTCAACTATAAGTTGATTTATTCCTGCCTGAATATTTATATTGACTGCGGTGACCTGACCACAAAATGTAGGTGTTGTAGTTCCAAAGAAAAGATTGTCTCCTATACTGCCAAAAGCACTACCACTAACCTGACTAAGGTTTACGCTTAAGTCAAAGTTAATTACAACAGCAGAAGCAGTAGTTGTATCCGTAGATATACTATTTGCTATTCCATTTACTGAACGAAGTGAAAAGTTTCTTGCATCAGTAGGTGTTCCGTTTGAATTATTTATTTC
>TARA_R110001592_G_scaffold179918_1_pt1 | contig 21864 bp, 23 predicted proteins | sample TARA_R110001592 | Tara Oceans TARA_R110001592 (sample SAMEA4398387) | marine metagenome | biome: Polar Biome; feature: [SRF] surface water layer (ENVO:00010504); material: water (ENVO:00002006), including particulate matter (ENVO:01000060) such as... | depth 5 m | reverse complement strand
AATAAAATAAAGATAATGCCGAAACTTGCTAAGATAAACCCAAAAACAAAAGAGAGTTTAAAATTAAAGAAAGAAGAGATAATATGGAAAGATTGGATAGTAAAGATGAAAAAGTTACTTAAAGATGCTAATACTAAGGATATTAGAACAGGTAAAGGTAGCACGTATAAAAAAATAAGAACTCATATGCAGGAAGCGGATAATTTGTTTATGAATAGGACGGACTTTGCTTTACAAATAAAACCACAACTAAGGAAAGCAAGAGATACTTTGCTTATATATGATGATTACCGAACCAGATAAAATTATTATCTGTGTATATATTATAATGAGTGAGATTGATTTAGGATTTACAAAATATATAGATGATGAGGATACAGATTTATTAGAATGGTATTGTTATAATTATGATGTAGATGATTTAGATGAAATGGTTTGTTGGTTAAATAAATTGGGATACAAACAAGATCAGGTTACAGAAATATTTAATATAGAAGATTTATTTGTAGATTTTTACCAAAATTACTTAAAATCAATAGAATAAAGGCGATTTATTGGTTATATGCTACTATGTAGGAGGTTATATGCCCCCCACAAGCACATAACCTCCTCTAAAACAGCATATTATAATTATAATATGCTTATTTGGTGCTGGTTTTATGCTTAAATGGGTTAGTTAAGTGCTTAAACTGACCTTGATACCTGCTGGGATTGGTTTTATGCTCTTTTTTCTCTTGTTATCTGTCTTTTTTTGTTTATTGATCTGTCTGGGTGTCTGTTTTGGTTTCTTTACTTTCTTATTTATACCGATCACGAAATTAATTCCATTTTTTTGAGATTTTGTAATATAAGATTTAAATGTTGGTTCTAACATTCTATATCTTAATAGGTTACCTTGCTTATCTACTTTCTTAATTGCTTTAAACTTATTTTTTTTTAACCACGCTCTTGCTTTTGTTGCAGTCCAACCTTTATCCACCTTAAATAATACCGCTTGTGTCTTACTCATTCTATAATATACTTATAGATATTCTTTATTAGATGTTTTATTTTTCATTTCCTCCTTATCCTTTGTAATTAAATCTAATTGATTAGTTAATAAACTATTCAGTTGCATTATCTCCCTCTCTTTCTTATCCTGTTTCATAAAACAATCCATACCACAATAACCTAATGTCTTTACATACTTACTTTTAAATACACTATGTTTATATTCAGGAGCATAGTTATACTCCTTAGCACAATCCTTACAGGTATCTCTTGATGATAGAAAACTCATATATATATTATATAGATATATTATTTTCTTTAACTAAAATTATTATCTCTGGTTATATTATAATGGAGAAAATAACTAAACTTATAGAAAAAGATAGACCGAATATTAGACCGATTACTTTAAGAAACTATACCAGATATTTAACAACTATTTTAAAAGGTTTAGATACAGAAGATATTAAAGTATTAAAGAGTTTTGATAAAGTTAAGACTTTTCTTAATACTAAAAAGTTGTCTGTACGAAAAGCGTTAACAGCATCTATACTGGTTTATCTTAGAGCAGAAGACAAAGAAAAAAATGAAGAGATAACTAATAAGTATAGAATATATTTACTTGATCTAAATAAAGAATATAATAAAGATAAAAGCACCAGACAGAAAAGCGAAAGAGAAGATAAGAACTGGACTACATTAGAACAACTGCACGAAATAAGAAATAAATTACATAAGAGAGTAGTAGATAATAATATACCTTTAAAGAATGGACTAAACAGCAAGAATATGGATTATTTACAACAATATGTAGTAGCATCATTATACACTTTACTGCCCCCACGACGTAATATATATGCCTCTGTTAAATTAATAAAAGAAAAGGATTATAAAAAATTGCGAGGAGATGATAGAAAACAAAATTATTTAGTATACAATACACCTAAAACAAAAATATATTTTCATTTGGGTAAGCAGAAGTCCAAGAACTTTGACGAACAAAAAATAGATGCAACAAAAGAATTAAAGAAAGTATTAAAATTATGGTTAAAGTTTAATGATGGAGAATATTTATTAATGAATAAGCGAGGTAACCGAATGACTGAGAATGGATTAACTAAGTATTTAAATAAAGTATTTAAATTAGAAGGTAAGAAGATCAGTAGTAGTATGATTAGAAAAATATTTAGTACAGAGATTACCAGTAAAGCACATCAACTTATAGAAGACACAGCAGAACAAATGGGACACTCAGTAGGAGAACAAAAAAGAAGTTATGTAAAAAAATAAATAGTAATAGTATGTGTATATCTGTAAATGATTTGTGGTGTTGGGTTTTAAGAAATCCTTTTAGACTTTTAGAGTTTTTTGCTTGTCACAGAGATATAGATAGTGATTTAGATAGTGATTTAAATAGTGATTTAGATAGTGAATAAAAAAAATATATATTAAATAAAGTATTTTTTATATTTAATATAAAGTATTTTTTATTTTTACTTAAAGATAAAAAATAATTTATATGATATATATATAACAGAATGAATACTTTTAAAGTTGGATTATATGATAATAATAAATGGGCGGAAAAATATAAAGTTGTAAAAAGAACGGCGAAAACTTTGCATTATATTGAGATGGTTTATAATAAGAAGCACAAAAAATATATGCCGTCTATGTATAATTTATTTGGTGAGGATTATAACTATATAGAAAAAAAGAAAATTAGAAAAGACAACGATAATAACGAATATATGGAAATAAATAGTCTTAGAGATTTAGAATTAAGCGGTAATGGAGCGTGGAATTGGAGTAATTAAGACAATAAAAAAATATAAATTAATTATAGTATGCCTAAAATTAATTTATACACAGACGAAACAGCACCATTATATCAACTTGTAAATAATAAACTTTGTAAGGATTTATTTAATTCTATACATTCATACGTAAAACCCAGTATACCTGTATATGCATATATGGAGGAACTAAAAAGATACTTAGATATGAGGAGTATTAAAATAAAAATACATAGTATTAAATGGGTTTTATATTATAATGATTTAGAATTATTATCTATGGTATAAATATAGATGTTTTGGATTTGGAAATTATTAGGATATACGGATAAAGATGTTAAGTACCAAAAAGCGATTGTAGGACAATATCAATTAGAAAAAGCATTAGAACATTTTGAGAAAAAAGAAAAAGAAGGAGTAAACCTAATTAAACCTTTATCACAGAAACAGAAGCACCAGCAGAAATCCTATGCAGATGCAGTAAAAAAAGAAAAAGGGGGCGACGTAGAAGTTTAGTAAAAAAGTTATATAAAATTGCGAAATTAGTGCCTTGCCCCCCTTTTACATATTTAAATTATTTAAGTTTAATATCTAAAATTATTATGTTATATAATGATATAGATAAAATGGTTTTTACAAGTGAAGAATTAATATTATTACAAGCGATCAATAATAAATCTCCCAGCGAGTATACAGAAGAAGAAAAAGTTATAGTAGAGAATATATGCATTAAAAATAAAAAGGAGAAGGTTAAACAAGGAGAATATTTTAGAAAATATTTAAAAACCGATAAAGGGAAGATAGCACACCGCAGAGCAAGTCAAAAATATTATAAAAGAATACAAGCAGAAAAGAAGAAGAAAAATAAAGAAGATTTAGAAAAAAATAAAGAAATGTTTAAACAATATTTAAATATTAATACACATTTAAATTAATGCGGTTTTTCTTAGGAAATAATAAATCTGTTATATATATATAGAAAATGATGGATAAGATTAAATGTGTATTTTGCAATAAATCAGTTAGAAAATATAAGAAATGGAAAGACTGGAAGACGAGGAATAGTCATTATAAATGTTACAAAGAGGATAGAGAATGGGGGTATTTAAAAAGGTATAGATATTGGAATGATAATCCCAGAAATATAGAAAAAGTATAGAAATTAATATATTGTATTATAATGGAGAAAACATAAATATATAGAATAGTATAGATTATGTGAATATCCCATTAAAAAATTGCATAAAAATTAAAACTCTCAGTTTTGGTAGGCGGTTTGTTGATATTTTTAAAAAATCTTAAACAAGATCTTTTAAATATATAGAAAAAAAAAATTAAAAAGTATAGAAAAAACCCTTTTTTTTATTAAATGATTTAATGCGTTTAATTTCTGTAAATTAAATCTCTGTTATAGATATAACACAAATGACCGCCTACCAGCAAAAGCAATTAATCTCAAAAATGACTAAAAAAAATTATCTCAATACTAATATAATGAAAGACATTATTTCTGTCTGTCCGTCAAACAGAAAATTAGACATAATAGGTTACAAAAATATGTACTGGATTAGATACGAAAAAGAACTTAGATCATCATTACAGGAAAAACCTGATTACCAAATATTACACGCTAATACAAAAAAATACGGACGCTTATATACATTTATTAAGAAAGAAAAAGTATTAGGATTATTAAATAAGGAAAAAAATATTAATATTTACGAGCATATAGTACCAGATAGGAAGTTTAAAATATTTTTTGACTTTGATTTACCAGTTAATCAAGAAGATAAACCCACAAGAGAACAAGAAGATAAATTATTTAATATTGTAAAAACAAAAATTATAGAAGGTTTACAAACCGATAATCTTGCAATAGATAGGACAGAACCAAGACGTAAAAATAAAACATCTTGGAAGTTATCTTATCATATTATTGTAAAAGATAAATATTTTAATAATTTAAAAGAATTACAAGACTGCGGATTTAAAGAATGGATTACCGAATATATGAGCGATTATGGGATAGATAATATTTACACTACTTACAGATGGTTAAAATATCCATATCAATCCAAACCTAATGCTCCTCAACAATTACCTATTAGAAAGAAAAAGCATCATAGTTACGAATATAATGATATTAGAGAACACACAGCAACACATTTTATAGGTAACGAAACACATATTAACTTAGATTTATTTAAAAAATGGAAAAAAGATAACAAAAATATTAGTGTAAAAGAAGTAAAAAAACGATTAAAAAGTAAAGACAAAATTAGTAGTTTAAATAAACCAGAATATAAATTAAGTCCTACCTTTGACCTTAAATATAATACTGCAAGTGATATATTATTTACCATACCCCCCCAATCTTATGGTAAACGAATTATGAGAAATATATTAACGTGGTACATCAAAGGTGAAAGAGGGAGTTTTAAAACTTGGTGGAACTGGAATAAACAAGGAGGTATGTGGGGTAAAAAATCTGTAAATGAATGGGACGAAGGAGAAGAAGTATTTAGAAAGGAATGGTTAGAATATGCGATACACGCAAAGAACTCTAATACTTGTTATATTAAAAGAGGAGGTTTTATCAAGGCGATCTTAGAAAAGATTTATAACACAGATATTAAAAGTAAAGCAGTAGAAGATTTTTTTAATACATTAATAAATTATAATGAGAAAGATAAAGAATTAGAAACATTCTTTTGGGATATGGAGAAACAAAAACCAGAATTAAGTGGTTGTGAAATAAGCGATATAATAAGAGAGAAATACGGCGATAAGCGGACGGATGCTTGGGAAACCTACGGCGATGATGATGATAATTATTATGTTAAAGTAGGAAATATCACTTTCTCAAATCCAAAAGGATATTTAACTTATGCTGAATTAAAGAGATTTAGTGATAAACAGAAATACACATTATTTAATATATCTATGGGAGGTGGTAAAACTTATGCAACTATGGATTATATTAATAAGGAGCAACCTAAAAGAATATTATGGATTACTAATAGAATTACATTAGGACGTAGTATTTATGGTAAGATAAATAAAATGGTAGATGGAAAACCATTTAAGTTTTACAAAGACATTAGAGGAGAATTAGGGGAGGATTATAAAGAAATGAATGAAGAACATAAAGGAGAAAGTTTAGCAGATATAGATAGATTGATTATTGAGGTAGAGAGTATGAAACATATAAAAGATGCTGAGAGTTATGACCTTATAGTTGCTGATGAAATAGAGAGTTTATTTTTACCATTTGCGACAGATGATACACACGGAGCATCATACGAGGATAATTGGAACTCATTTAAAAAGGTAATGAAAGAAGCAGAAAAAGTATTTTTAATGGACGCATACTTATCAACCAGAACAACTCAATTTATTAAAGATAATGACCCTGATAAATACCAACTTATTATGTATAATAAGAGGAGTTTAAATAAAACTTACAGACAATACAAAGACTTTAAAAATATGATTGATAATATAATTACTGAATTAAAAGAAGGTAAAAAAATATATTTATTTTATCCGTACAAGACTGGTAAAGGTAGTTTATTTAAAATTAGTATAGAAGATCTTGCTAATATGATAGCAAAAGAAGTAAAAGATTTAAATTATTTAGTATATCACGGAGATATTAATGATGATGAGAAAAAGAAATTAGGAGAAGTTAATGAATTATGGAGTAAACAACAATTAATTATAACTAACTCAACAATATCAGTAGGAGTATCTTATGATAATCCAGATATGGTTTTTGATAAAATCTATTTAACTTATGCAGGGTTTTTATATCCAAGAGATATTATCCAATCCTCATTTAGAATACGCAACACTAATGATAGTGAAATAGGTTACTGCGAATTAAAAGCATTAGGAGAAATACTGGGAGATCTAAGTTATAAAAAAGAAGGATTACGAAGTATTAATATTATGAGTGATGATAAAACACTTAATAACCTTATGAAAAATATGGAGTTAGAATACTTATCCAAAGGTAATGAAGGTATGCGTAGATTTATGCAAATTACTGGATATGAAAAAACATATATTAATAATGAAAAATTAGACGATGATAGATGGGATGAAATTAAAGATATTAAAGATATACAAGATTTATGGGACTGGGATAATATATTTTATGAAGATAGTGAAACACATAAAAATAATATTACAAAATATAAAAAAAAAAGAGATAACCAAACTGCTACATTTGAGGAAAAAATACAAATAGAAAAGTATGAAGTTATGAACTTTTTAAGTAAAGAGATGTGTGGAGATGATTACGATGCAATTGGTAAAGAGATTTATAAAAAACAATTTAAACAATTTAGAATGGTTAATAGATGGTTAAATACAGGAGATAAAAAATTATTAAACTTAGTATTTAATAAGAATACAGAAGAACACACAAATAAAGAAGAAGGTAATATTTATAGGAAATATAATATTAGTTTAACTAAGTCTAAAAAATGGACTGATGATGATAAACAATATGTATTAGATCATATACAATTAGATAAACGATTTAAAAACAGGTACAATAATGATAAATTACAAAGTAAAATTGTTGAGAGTTATGGTATTAAATCAGGTAGAACTAATAAAGAAAAAAAGAAAGCAATTAAAAATGATACTCTCATTACTGAGGAAGAAAGACAATTAAAATTAGATAATATGAAAGGGACTAAAAATGGTAATGATTTAGTCACATTAAATATAATTAGTATTATTGATACATTTAATAATTTTGGTAGGAGAAATCATAAATTATGCAAAAGATCAACAGGGGAACACGAAGAGGTTTTTGAGTTTTTAATAGAAGACGATGACGAAGTAGTAGAGATTAAAAAGTTTAGAGATAGAAAAGATGGAGAGGATTATAAGAGTTATTTATTATTAAAATCTAAACATCTTAACCAGTAAAACACTAACTTATATTTATATATTAAAAATAATATATATATATAACACAATAAAAAGGGGGCGATGCGGTGATTTAGTAGTATCTTATAGCGTATTTGCGTTTTTGGTGCATCAGCACCTTTTTTTGATGGTATAGACTATAACAGAATTATTTAGACCCCTTTTTATTTTTCTTTTTTACCTTTCTTTTAACTTTCTTTTTGTACCCCACAAAGACTTTCTCAGGAGGATATTTATTTTTCTTGGGTTTTACCTTTTTATTCTCACACATATCATTTAGACAAGACGAAACCTTATTAGTATACATTTATTATATAATAATATAGGATATATTTTTTTTCTAATTATATTTTATAAAAGAAAATGCACGGAAAGATTATAAGTAAATTAGTAGCACAATCAGGTGGAGATGCAACCACACCAGAAGACCCCTTACAATTTGGTATAGTATTAAGTCCTCCATTAGTATTACCTCCTCATACTTATATGAGTGTTGATAAAATTAGAGCAGAATGGATTAATCTTTTTGATGATATTGTACCAGCACAAACCGAAGGTGAAGAAGTAAGATTTTTAGGAGTAGAAGGTTTAGGAGGTGCTTTTTGTGGTATGAGATTATTAGCACCACCATCAGCAACACAGGGTAGTAATATAGCAAATATGAACCACGCAGGGATTATTTATATGAGTGATAATGATGATTTAGTAATGATAGAGGCAACTAACGATAAGACAGGACATTTTAGTTTAAACAATAATAAAGAACTTATAGTTAGTGAATTAAAGTTCCAGTTTTACGGACACAAGGGAGAGGCGTTACATCTCCAAGTATTAGATAATTTTTCTAATGATAACATAGTTAGTATTCAGTTAAGTTTTTACAAATATGATGATCCTATGGACGCAATCAGGGGTTTAGTAAATATATTAGGTAGCAAAAATCAACTTGCAATTGAGAATAATATAACCGATGGAGAGAAAATAGATATAGTAAATAGTAATCCATAGTGTCTATATTATAGAGTATTATAGAAAATTATAGAAAAAGATAGTTATTATTTTTTTCTATTATTATAGTATACAAGTAGATGAGTGAGATAGCACCCAATACCGATAATTTATTGCTGGAAATTAAACCAGTTGAGGAGGTTGTGAACGTACCAGAGCAAAACAATATAGATATAGAGAAAAAAATGAATGATGATTTAGACAAAGAGATAGAAATTGCATTAGAAGAAGAGAAAGATAATAATGTTTTTGAGAAGAAGGAAAAACCGAAAAAGAAAAAAAGACAATTAAGCGAGAAGCAAAAAAAACATTTAGAAAATATGAGGAAGAAAAAATTAGAAAAAGCAAGGAAGAAAAAGGAGGAACAAATGAAACAATTTAAAGAAAAAGTGGAAGGAAAACCACAAACCCCTATAAACACTCACAAAACAGAAATACCTGCTAAAAAAGTATCACATAACAAACCAAAACAAGCACATAACTACGACGATGATTTTTTGTTTAAAAATATGGAGAGAATGGTTGGATTAATGGAACGAATGAATAAAATAAATAGTAATAAAAATACAGGATATATACCACAAATAAAAACAAATACAAATAATATAAAAAAATCACAACCTATTAATATCCCCAAACCAAAAATAGAAATGCACGGATATGATGATTTTTTTTAAATTAAAATCTTAGTATATATTATAATGGAAGGATTTAAGGAGGAATTAATTTTAATACCACTCTCATTACATAAGAGAAAACCTAAACGAAAAAGTAAAAAAAAGAGAACTACCTTATATTACTATAAATATAATAATGATTTAGGTAAAAGTGTTAAGACTGAGGCAAAAATTAGAGCAACAAGTAAATATTTTTATAATAAAGATTTTATGTATAAAGATACAATTTTAAGTAACAATAATGATATTTTTGATTATTATAAAGTATTAAAACCTGATATACCTGATAAAGTTGGAGTAAAAAATCTTAGAGTTAGAGGAAAACAACCTATCCCTAAATATACATATACAAAGATCACAGAAGGAGAACCATTAATAGTAAAGTTTGAGTAATATTTTTATCTCACTATATTATATAATGAATATTGACGATGATAGTTTAGAAATCTTACCAATTAAAGATACATTTATTAAACGAAAACCATTACCACGCCCAGTTAATCCTGTATTACCAGATCCTAAAAGTGGATTTGTGCTACTATTAGTGCAGAAGATTAAACAAGGTAAAACTACTAAAATTGTTAATTTTATTTTAAATCCTGCTTTTTATAAAGATGTTTTTGATAATGTTTTTTTAATATCTAATACATTAAACCAAGATAATTCATATATACCAATTAAGGAAAAATATGGAGGTACTTGTTACGAAAATTACAGCGACGGACATATAAATAATATTATAGAATATCATAAATCTTACGATCAAGATGACCCAGATAGACCGAGAAGTTTAGTAGTTTTAGATGATTGTGCTAATGCAGGTTTTAAAAAAAATAGTGCTATGGTTAATTATCTTGCTACAAGAAGTAGACATTATTTAGGAGGCGGTGGTTTAATTGTGAGTAGTCAGTCATTAAATACAATTAACCCAGTAATTAGAACACAAGCAACGGCAATAGTTTTAGGTAAAACCACCAACAAAAAAGAATTAATAACAACCTACGAACATTACGGACATAATTTTGGAGATGAAGATAAGTTTTATGAAATGCTTAAATATGCAACCAGTAAACCTTATGGATTTTTATACATTAATTTAGATAAGCAACAACCAGAGGCATATAGTAATTTTACAGAACAATTATACCCTAATGGACGATTTGGAGATAATAATTAAAAAATAAATATAGAAAATATTTTATAAATATATATATTATATATAAAATGTCTTTATCACAAGCATCATCCGCAAAGAGAGCAGGAGAAATACAAAGAGCAGAAGAAAAAGCAACAGAAGCACAACAGAGGGAAGAAGAAGCAAAAGACACGACCAATTTAGGACGACAATTAACCGAAGGTGCATTAGGAGGTTTAGGTGTTGGAGAAGGACTTAGACGATTTGGTGAAACTACTAAAAAAATTGGTACTGGAATAAAGAAGATAGCAGGTTTAGGTAGGAAAATAAATATGGGATTAAGAGCAGGTAAAGGTGCGGCGAGAGATGCGAGAAGTGGATTACGCAATTTAGCAAGACCAGAACGCTCCCATTTAACAGAAGCAAGTAGAAGTGAATTAGATAATTTTGCTGAGGAAGGAGGAGATCCAGAACAAGTATTAAGTGATTTAGGCGTAGATTTTGATGAAGGAGCGTCCGCAGTTGATACCTCCACATTATTAAACCCTTTAACAGCATTAGCGAGAGGAGCAGGTAATCAAGTAACAGGATTAGCAAGACGAAGTGTTAGTATGTTGGGAGATGGTGTAGGGTCAAGTATTCAGGGTGGTTTAAGTAGGGTTGCGGTTTTACCAGAAGCAGCACAAGACGCAGAAACAGGTTTAGCAGATATTGCTGAGAGTGATATAATGAGGTTAAATCCTAATACGAGCGATGGTGCGAGAGGAATTAGACAACTTACAAGTAGATTATTACAAGGTGGTGAAGATGCTGGGGAAGATGCTGGGGAAAGTGTTGCGGAGGGTGCTGGTGAAAGTGCTGGTATTAATGCGAGTGAATTAGTAGGAGCAAAAAGAACAGCATTTACACAAGCATTAGGAGATGTAGGAGATGGGGGAGCAATAGCGTCTAAGGAGAGTGTTGCTGATGCTGGTGATATTGCTGAGAGTGATATGACTGATACAGAGTTTTTAGCAGATTTGGCGAGGGGGGGAATAACAGGAAGTAGCGAGTTTACCCCACCACCACTTTTGACCGAGAACACAGCATTAGACGCATTACGAGGAGGACTAAGACAAGTAGTTAGTGCTAATAAATCAAATGAAATGGTAAGTAGGGTGGGTGGTGATATAGAAAGAACAATAGCAAAAGCACGAGCGACAAGTGCGAGAATTACAAACGAAGGAATAACAGCAGACTTAAAAGCAACTGGAAAATTAGGAACACTACCAGATGAAGCAGGAGCAGGTGGAATAGAAGGTATTTTAGGAGAAGGGACTGGGGAGAGTGCTACTACTGGGGCGTTAGAAAGTATTGGAGGAGGTTTAGAAGCATTAGGAACATTAGAGGACGCAACTGGTATATTAGCACCAATAGGAGTGGCGACTAATATTATTGGTGCTGTTGGTTTAGTTGGTGGTCTTGTTACTGGTGGTGTTGGATTTTATCACGAATTAACATCAGGTTTAAATAACGCTCAGGACGAAGTACATAACGCAGAAACTAAGGGTATTGGCGTAGCAGGTAATTTTATTATCCCAACATCTAATCATAGTAATTTACAAAATCTTAGATAAAAGGGGGCGATGCGATGATTTAGTATTTATATATAGGATATTTACGAAATGTATAGACTGCCCCCTTTTTAGTAAAATTATTATATATTAATATATTATAATGAAACAAGAGGATTTAATTATACATTTTGTAAATGGAGATATACAACATATAAATAAACACGCAGGAGCGATGCATATAGAAACGGATTACGATGCAGACAATATGACTTTATGGAGTTATTCTGTTAAAGTTGCTGAAAAAGATTTAGAGAGTGAAGAAATAACTATATGGGGTGGAGCGATTTATTACTCTACAACAACAACACAACATATTAATAAATTAAAGACTTATTTATATCAAAAAGAAATAGGATATATTGTAAATAATACACACGCAGATTAATTTAAAATTAAAATTAAGATAATAAAATTAAAAATATTATCTTTATTATATATATAGAAATGAGCGGTCAATTTGTAGCAAAATCAGTTATAGTATTTGATGAGAAAAGAGGTAGTTACACAAAAGGTCAGGAAATTAGAATTAAGATCCCAGCGACATCTTGCCCTGTTGTGAGTGCAAGAGATACATATTTAAGATTTAGAGTTTTATTAAGTCATAGTGATGCCGCACGTGACGCACATATGCCCCTTATGTTAAACTCTCTTGTAGGTGGTGCAGGATTGATACGTACATTAAGTATTTATGCGATGAAAGATAACACACTTTTAGAACAGATTGATAATTATGCGTTACTTGCTTATTTACAAGCATATTACGGCGATAGTGAAAATGATAAAAACCTTAAAGCGTTAACAGAGGGAGCAGTAAGTAATAAAGAAAAAATCCGTAATCCTTTTTATTCAGTAGAAGAGGACGGAGATGGTTATAAAATTGGTGCTTATAAAGAAGTAGAGATATGCTTACCACTTAAATTATCAGGTTTATTATCCCCAGAAGCGTACAACCGCTCCCTCCCTAATGTAGCGTTAGGAGGGTTAGAGGTTAGAATATTGTTAGAGAATGATGTTAATAAAGTTTTACAATTTGCAACTGGTAAAGCAGGTGACGGAGCGTATAATGATAGTTTATGTTATGCCGAAGAAGGAGCATCAGTCCCCTCTAATGCCTGTGCGAGGAATGGTGCTTTAACTGCGATTGCGAATGGTGCTGCTATGAACCCTATTACTCTTACCAACTCAGCAGGAGCAAATACATCAGCAAGAGCAAAAACTTATGATTATTTTACTGGTGCTTTTGATAATGCCGTAGACCATATGGGTTATCCAAGTGCAAATGTAGGAGCGGTTAATGATGGCGGATACCAATTTGTTAATGAATATCTCCCATATTTTATAGACCAACGATTACAAGTAGGAACGACCGCTAATGGTAGTTTTAATGCTCCTACTGGGCGTATTACTGCTATAAATGTTGTTGAAGCAGGTGGCGAGGATAATATTAGTTTTGTTACTGATGGTGCTGGTGCTGTTAACGCCGATGCTGCTGGTGGTATTGTTGCTGGTGGTGCTGTATGCATTAATGTCCCAGACCAGACTTACGATTTTACCATATCCCAAGTGCAGATGGTTGTAGGTGTTTTACAAACTCCCCCTGAGTATGTTAGTGCTTTACTTAATAAATCTAATACGAGTGCAGGAGTTTCTATGGATATTAAGAGTTTTAATAATTACCAAGTAAATCAAAACGCAGGAGTTACTAAATCCTCCTTGTTTATCCCTATGAATGAACGCCGTTGCTACTCATTATTATGCGTCCCAGAAGATCTTGCGACCAGACCTATTTATGCTGATAGTTTAAGACCTGCGGTAGAAACACCATCTCAATACCATTTTATTATTTCTAATATGCGTGTGCCTAATAGAAGTGTAGAATTAGGAAGAATTGTAGAGGAAGACCGAGCAACCAACTCATTTAGTAGAAATGAACCAGTACATAGTAAAGAGTTAGAAGATGCACTTAATAACTGCGGAGTTAGAGTAAATAACCTTGACCGCTCTAATTTCTGTTTTACTATTGCACGAGCATTAAGTAGATACGGACACACATTTAACGCCCAAGATCTTGCTGGTGAAGTTAGACTTAATGTAGAATACACAGCACAAACTAAAAATCTTTTATGGAATAATTATGTCTGTTGCTTAAAGAAAATTACCACAAACGCTAATGGTGTAAGTGTAGAACAATAAATTATTTAGAAAATCACTTATCTTATTTTAAAATTAAAAATAATATTAAAATAATATAATATAATAATATATATAAAAAATGGCGGAAATTACAGGTATTCAGTATTTTGAGATAACACCCACAAATAAGAAAGACGTGTATTCATTTAGACAAGGAGGAGGAGCAGTAAGTTTTAAGTTTGAGGCGAACCCCTCATTATTGTTAGATTTATCCACGTTACGATTAAATTATAGAATGCGTATAGTTAGTGGGTCAACAGCATTTAACACAGCACCAGCAGGAGCAGGACAAGGACGACCACAAAACGCATCTACTCTTAGTGATTTTGGTGCTACTACGGCATCAGTAGCAGGAGCAGTAGAGATTTTAAATAATTGCCGAGTTGGGACAGCATCAGTAGTAGAAACTATGACTTTAACAAATCTTAATGGTGCGGTTATGGAGCAAGTTAGAAATTATCCACGAAAAGAAGCAACCATTTTACCCTTAACAAGAGGTATGGACGACTATACATCATATATGAATTATACCAACGGAGCAACCGCTAAAAATATGTCCCAGCAATTAACCTGCAACGGAGATATAGAGGTATCTATGCCGTTACGCACAGGACTTTTACAAACAGGAGCGGATTTACCATTAGGAAATATTGGAGGATTAATTATGGAATTACGACTTAACAGCGACCAAAATGTTTTATTTGGAGGTACTGCTGGTGCTGGTGGAGGAGCATATTATATGCTTTATGATTTATGCTTAACTGGGCGTTATAAAGTTGCATCTAAACCGCTATCACCCCAAAAAGTCCCACTTACTTATTCTGCATATCAATCAATCAATAGTTTAATCCAAACTAACGACGAAACAACCAACTTTAACCTTGCAGAGAGTAATGCTTTGACCTTATGGAATAACATTATTAATAGTAGCAACTTAAATAATTATTCTACTGATAGTTATGCTACACCTCCTATACTTAAAACCTCCGCAGCAACCTCTCATAAAGAGTTTATTACTGATCTAACTTTTAACCGACAAGGTGCTAAGTTTCCATTAGAATACCAGATAGAAGAGCGTGATATTGTGGAGCAATTATCATATACCGCCCAGTATATTAACTATATGCCTATTGATACATTACGATTACGCAGTTGGTTGGACGCAGTTGTGCCTTTTGATAGATTAAACCACGCTCTTATATGCCCTGCAAGTGAAAATACTGGACTTGCCGAAGATGATAAACAAACCTCCTTTGTTTTATTTGGCGACCAGCGACAAAATACAGGGACAGCAGCACAAGTTTTACAGGGACGAATGGATGCACAAGCACAGGGTATTTACGGATTTGGTGTACGTGTTGATAGAACTAACAGCAATAGAGGTATGAATTACGATAATGCATCATACGCTCAACGAGTAAGAAGTAAATTATCAACCGCCCAGAATGAAATGGTTTATAGTTTTGTTTTAGGTACACATCAACTTGTAGCATCTCCACAAGGAGTTATGGTTAATTAGAAAGTTATAGAAAAATACAATTTATTTTATTTTAAAATTAAAAATAATATTAAAATAATATAATATAATAATATATATAAAAAATGGCGGATATACTCTCAGTAAAAGCGACGACCGAACCTCAGGACATTAGAATAGAAACAACAATTTTAGAACCACAACTTATTAGTAATACACACGCAACTTTTTTGTTTAATAATACAGGTATTTTAGATAAACATACCAGAATTGTAGTCCCTGTAACCTGTGCTAATACAAGTTTATTAAGTGAAAATCAGTTTTTTTTAACCGCTGGTGCTTATGGACTTTTACGAACAGCAACCTTAAAATATCAAGGTAATGATATAGCACAGACCGATGAAGTAGGAGCATATAACGCTATGAGGCGTATGTTTAAACCCCAGAACCACCGCAACAAGGTAGAAGGTGTTAAAGTTGGTAGTAGTTTTGCTTTTAGACCAGATGGAGTGCAGAGTTATACACTAACCCCAGACCAAGACGCTGATGGATTTGTAGATAATGGTAAAGTTGCATTAATGAACTCAAAGTTTTTTAGAGGCGATGATGTTTACCACGAAAATGTTAATGTTGGAGGGACTGATTATGGTGGGACTAACCTTAACCCCAGATTTGCTATCCAATCCACAACCGCCACCACATTCCACGCAATTTTTAGTTTAGAAGATTTATTCCCAGAGTTTTTAGGTAATATCCAGATACCATTATTTTTACTTGATAATCAATTATCATTAGAACTTACCTTCTCACCAAATAGTAGCAGACGAGTATGGATGAATAATGGAGTAGGTGCTGAATTAAACATATCAATTGATACCGATAATGTATTAATGGTTATGGATTTACTTTATTACGGAGATAGAACTATGAACGCAATGAGGGCAAGATCACAAGGACAAGGTATCCCAGTAGTATATGGTGATTTAGTTAATGTATCACAAGCATTATCCCACGCCGCAGCATCAGTCCCAGCAGTAGGAGCAGGAACATTAGCAGTAAATAAAGCACAATTTAATATAGATTTAGGTTTTGATAATCTTGTTGTCCGTAGTCTTTTGATGTCTATGGTTAATATGACCGCTGATGCTGGTGGTGTTAATTTTGTAGGTAAATACTCCTCACAAGCAAGTAGAACTATACGCAGAAATGATAATACCCTCCAACTAACTATTAATAATGTCCCATTATATCCTCAACCGATTGATATGGATAATAAAGCATACGACCAGTTGCAACAGGTTTTTTCTGGAACTCCCCTACAAGTCCCACATAACTGCTATAATTATGGTGGTGCTGTATTAGATGAATACGCTATTAGTCAAATGACTGGTGGTATTACTACTGCTCCTGACCCAGTCCCCAGCGTTGGTGCTTTATGGAAATCTAATGCTGCTAATCTCTCTAAAACAAACTCAACCCTCAATTATACCCTTAATGCTGGTGTTTATTCTGGAACTGCTACTGCTGGTAGTTTCTTGGGTAATCAACATTATTTAGGCGTAAATCTTGCTAAGACTTATGCTAATGTAAGGGGTGCTGGTGTCCGTATTGGTAATGCTCCTATTAGACTTGCGATAGAACACTCATTTATTAAGGCGACTGATGCTATATTAGGTAATGATTTTAGTGCTGGTAGTAGAACACTTAATATTTGGGCGAATGTTGAGAGAGCGATGGTATTTAAAAATGGTGCTATCTTTGTTAGTGAGAACTAAATTATTTTAATTAAAAATATAATAAATATATCAATATATATTATATGGTTAGATACAAGTTTTTTAAAGGTACAGGTAATAAAAAATATAAAGTAGAGATTTATGTAGCAGGTAAGAAGGTAAAAACTACGCAGTTTGGAGATAATAGATACGGACAATATAAAGATAAGGTAAAATTAGGGTTATATTCATCAAAGGATCATATGGATAAATCAAGAAGAAAGAAATATTATCAAAGGCACGGCAAAGATGCTAAAAAATGGAGTGCTAAATATTTTAGTCATAAGTATTTATGGTGAAACTAAAAAGGGGGCGATGCGATCATTTAGTAAATTAGTATATAGAAAATGCGAAATCAGTAGACCGCCCCCTTTTTAATATTTAATTAAAATAATATCTTGTTATATTATAATAAGATAATATGAATGCAACAGAAACTATTATATTAGAGTGTAATAATGCTGAGAGTATAAAAGCACAGGACGGAGGATTACCAAACTTTTCTAAATTAGATAAATCAACGTGGACTAATAATTTTGAGAGTATAGAGATTAATAGAGGAGATAGTTTAACTATGGAGTATGCAATTATTAATCAAATAGGAGGTAGTAGCGATGCTATGGAGTTTAACCCTATTAGTGAAGCAGTACCAGATAGAGAATATAATAGTAATAGTGTAATTTATGAAACTGAGTTTTATATAGTGCATAATGGTATTAATTCAGTTGGGTTACCTTGTGCTAATAATGACGCAACAACTAATAGAATTGTTATAGATACTACCAACCAGACCCAATTAGGTAATGGTTTATTTCCAACTGGTATAAGTACAGGTGATAATGCTAATGATATTGTGGAGCAAGCAAGATGTAAAAATAGATTATTATTAACAGATAGTAAAAAATATACCCTACTTAACTGGTATTTTATGCCTAATAAACAAAATGATTTATGGTTAGAAACTTTTAATTATACTGATAGAAGATATATCCAATATCAAACAGACAAGACCTTTATTACTCCTGATAATCTTGCTAATGAAATGACTATTAAGTTCCACGAAACTAATACAAATGGAGTAAGATTAAATGGAGTGGATTTACCTAATGTTAATAATCCTCAGGTAGGAGATATTAAACCTGCTGGTTATACTTTATATGATGCTGCTGGGACTTCATTAACAGCACAGGGACTATACACCTTTAATGGATCTACATATATATCAAGACCTTGTAATGGAGTTAATGTAAGCATAGATGAAGGTGGCGTAGCAACACAAACAACAGCAACAATTTATAGTCAAATGGCGGTATTATTTCCTGATAAATGGGTAGGTGGGACTTATTTAAATAGTTGCACTACTTATGATTTAATAGGAGAAACAGATTATAACCCAGCAGTAGCAGTAGCACAAGTATATCCACGAATATTATGCCGATACCTTGCTGGTGCTACACCAACTACACGATTTCCTCATAATGGGACAACTGCAACACCTACAACCACTATAACAATTGGAGCAAATATGCCTATATTTACTAATATTCTTGCTACTACCGATAATTTAGATAAAATAAAAAGATATTTTGATGGGACAAGACAATATTGGGGAGATAAATTAGACGAAGAAGATGCACTACAAAACGATAAATTAAGTTGGGATAGTCTATGGGATATAGGGAGGAGTGATGATGATGGAGTAGATATAGGCGAAGCAATAGGAGATACAACCGACACAAGAGCAACATTCCATTTAACTGGTTCTTTTATATGCCCTACATCAAGCGGTAAATCTACTAATGAGTTTATAAATCCTGTAACTGATGATATAGATGGTGGAGGTGGTATGTCTTTACAACCATTTTTTACGGACTTACAAGGTAATTTTAGTTTAATAGACCAAACTTACACAGCAGATACAGAAACTTTTACACCAGACCCAGCACATATAGTATTAGATTTAGCAACAATAACACAAGAGCAGGCGGTTTTTGATTATGCGAGAGATAATAATATAGGAGCATATACATATAAATATATTGATGAAGCAGGTAGCGAAGTTATATGTTTATTCTTTTTAACCAGTCAATATGCAAGTGCTACAACACCTAAAACTTTTACATCTGGTAATTATTTAGGATTTAGTCCAAGTTTTTACGATAATAAAGCAGTATGGTTAATTAATGATGATATATCAAGCACTATGACTAATTTAAACTCAAATCCATATGTTAATATAGGAGCAACAGATCCCAGCATAACCTATACAAGTGCTACTAATTCTTTTGGATTTTCTTATTTACATACTGAAAGACGCTGGGGGTGGAAAGACGATACTGGTGGAGCGGCAGGTTCACCTCCTTGGGTAAATGTAGGTAATAAGATAGTAAAACTTAATGAAGATATTGGTAAAGATGGTAATATACAATCCAGAAATGGACGAAGTACACTAAGACTTAATTTATATAATGCTACCGCCGATATTCATAATAATTTTCCTTATGATGGTCTTGGCGACGGAGGAAGTTTAAGGGATATGAATAGTGGTATAAGTGATGCTATTGCTGGTATATGGATTAAAAATATTTATTTTGGACGACCTAATTTTAACCCACAACAATATACTAATGCTAATTTTTTAGCATACGGAGGCGAGAGATTATTAAATAGTATAGCAGTTAAAGCGACAAAAGAGAATTGGTATGGGAGTTTATTATGGAAGATGGGAGCAGAATATATTGATTTTTACTCTCAATTTGCTAATTTAACACAACATTTAAGATTTAATAACTCTTTTTGGAGAAATCAAGGGCGTATTAGATCTTGTGGTATTTTAACGACTAATAGTAATATAGATTGTAGTGTTGCTCCAAGTTGTAATGTAGGTGGTATGGGTGAAGCAGTAACTTATCAAGGTATTACAAATTATCAATTAGGTTATAATAGTAATAGTCCTGTAACTCTGGGTGAGATAGGGAGTGCAGTTATGTATTTTAGTGGTGAAATTAAAAAAAGTGAAACTGGATTTTATAGGATCTATACCGATTTTTGTCACCCAACGTATTTAGATGGTGCTGGTGGTAATTTAAATGTTATTGGACTTGCATTAAAGTCTTATAATAGTAGTGATTTCTTTTATTCTTACTCTCCATCATATCAATTAATAGCAGATAGGGATTATATACTAACAAATATTACAACCTCCATTAGAAATAGTGATGGATTACTGGCGAATGTTGGAGATAGATGCGTAATAGTTTATAAAATTACAAAACCAATAACAATATTAGAACCACCATCTAAAACTAAATCAAGTGAAGAAACTGATTTAGAGGAGGTTATAAGTGAACTAAAAGAATTAAACCAAACAACTGATTTAAATAATATGATATTATCAGGTAGTAGAGGTAGTGTAGGTCAAGGTGGTGGAGGTGGATTTAGGAGTAGTGATACAGATACTACGAGAAATAAGGATAGAATGCAACAACAAGTACAACCAATTATAGGAGATGATATAGAATTACCATCAAGTAGCAGTTTTGTAGGAACTGGTAGACGTTTAGACGAACCAGAACCAAGAGGACAAGCACCTGCACCCCAGCAACAAACAGAAGCACCAGCACCAACAGCAGAAACAGCAAGATCATTAGTAGCATCAGGAGATTACGATAGATTAAGAAGTATATTAACAGAAACATTAATTAATAATATTTTAGATAGAATACCAACAGGAACTTTAATGGATAGAAGTGGACGCTTTGATTTTAGACAATATATTAATAGAGTAAGCACGGCGACCACCGAATTATACCCAAGATTTTTAGCAAGATTTAATCAACTAACTGAAATAATGGAAAGAATTAGAACAGATGGAGGTAGTGATAGAGATGAAAGATTAAGGAGAGTATCTACCGAGTTAAGAAATGTTGTAGGAGGTGTGGAGGTGAATGCTGACGGACAAAACTTTTTAAGTGTGCCGTTAGGAGCAAGAACACCAGCAGAAGGAGAACAATTAGACGCAAGAATATCACCACAAGGTTTACAATTAATTATAAATGAGTTAAGACTTGGAACAACTCAGGGAGATTTAGAACAATCATTAACAGGATTAGTAGATAATAGTAATTTACAAGTGCAAGTAAGAGGAACACAAGCACCATTAAACTCCCCACGACAAACTACGAGAAATCCTTTAAGAGGTACAAGACAAGGAGCAATACCTAAACCTATTAGACTTTTAATAGCACAAGCAG
>TARA_R110001592_G_C13191467_1_pt1 | contig 21881 bp, 17 predicted proteins | sample TARA_R110001592 | Tara Oceans TARA_R110001592 (sample SAMEA4398387) | marine metagenome | biome: Polar Biome; feature: [SRF] surface water layer (ENVO:00010504); material: water (ENVO:00002006), including particulate matter (ENVO:01000060) such as... | depth 5 m | reverse complement strand
GCTGCAGTAAACTCTGAATCAGCTGCAGTAAACTTTGAATCAGCTGCTGTAAACTTTGAATCAGCTGCTGTATTAGGAACTGAATCAGCCTTATCAGCAGTGACTGTTGCTAAAGGGCTTTCTCTTAAAAGCCTACTGATAGCTGGTGTTGGTTTTGGTGCACTTGATGCCATTTCAAATGAAAATTTGGCTAGTGTTATTCCTCCTCCACAGTCACCACTTCAACCACTTCAACCGATTGAACCACCCCCAAGTACGACGCCTTCTACAAGTGAAACAGGCCCTAGTAGCACTGACTCTACTGGCTCTACTTCAGGCAGTACCAGCACCACTTCACGTTAATTCAAAAATCTCAATCTAGGAAGGAGGAGCATGTAATGCTCCTTTTTTGTATGTAATAAATGAAAGCGTGTAGATATATGAAAAAAGCGTGTAGATATATGAAAAAAGCGTTAGCTTGTTTAATAACGATATCTGTAGTTAGTCATGCCCAAGCATCTGATTATGGTACTACAGGTATTATTGATATGCCGAATGCCAGGATGCAAGAAGATGGCACATTATCAATAGCGATTAATCAAGATGCTTATTGTGAGTCCTATGCGATAACCTATCAAGCATTACCATGGCTCGAAGCGACCTTTCGGTATTCTGGTTTTCAAAATGACCAACATTGGGATAAGTTTATTATTAAACAGGAGGATTATTGGGACCGAAATTATGGTTTGAAAATCCGTTTAATGGAAGAGTCTTCTTACTTACCTGAAGTTGCTTTTGGTATCCGAGATCTGGTGGGTTCAGGCCTATTCGGGTCAGAATATATTGTTGCTAGCAAGTCTTGGAAAACGTGGGATTTCTCCTTAGGTATGGGGTGGGGACGTATGTCTAATCGGGGGGCTTTCACCAACCCACTTGGTCAGATTGATAATAGTTTTTTTAATCGTCCAAACAGTACCAGTATAGATGATACGGGGAAGTTTCGGCCAGAGGTTTTTTTTAGTGGGGAAAACGTTGGCATTTTTGGTGGTATCCAATATCGTTTTGACAATTACCCTTTTACCTTATCGATAGAATATAACACTGATGAATACCGGTGGGAAAGACTTGGCGGTCTTCAGGCGCCTAGCTCAGCATTAAGTTATGGCGTTAAGTGGCATCTTGATCCAGATATTGATCTTCAATTAACCCATCAACATCTTGATACAATTGGCTTAGGTATTAAAGTGAGGTTGAATACGTTTACAAAACCCAAGAAGTACCAACCACCAAAATACGTGTCTTCTATCAATTTAACTCAGAGTCAAATGCCAGTCGGTTTTGATGCCACTAGCTGGTATGACCGATTTTTGTTAGATATGGAAAGAGCCTCTTTATTTGTTATTAAGGCTCAATTAGAGCCAACACAGAACAGAGCGGTGATTGAGATTGCTAACGAGTCTTTTCCTTACTGGCCTGATGCTCTAGAGTATGCGCATCATTTGGCAAATATTCATTTACCCTCATATATCAATGTAGTTGACTACGTTATTAATGAACAAGGTCATACGTTACAAACAATTCGGGTACCTCGAAATGAAAAAGTAGCATTACACATCAAAACATTAAACATTCAAAAAAATCATATTCTAACTGCTCATAAACTTGATAATTCAACTTATAAAACAAATTTTATCAAAGATAATTTACTTATTGATGCTGCAATTGACAATCGACTTATGCTTTTTGATCCTGATAACCCGTTGAGTTATCAAATATATCTCAGTTTAACGACAAAGTTTAATTTACCTTATGATTGGTCACTTCGAAGTGCATATAGAATTAATGTGAACAATAATTTTAGTACTTTAGCTAGAGTATCCAACTCCGTTTTGCCACACGTTAGATCCGATGCATTAAAATATTTGCAACGAGGGCAAAATGGATTAGAAAATTTATATATGGAGAAACGAAGCACATTAACATCATTTCCTGAGCTTCATTATCGGATGTTTGGTGGGATTTTAGAAGACATGTATTCGGGTATTGGCGCAGAAGTTTTGTACCAACCCATTCATTCGAGATTAGCTTATGGCGTTAGTGCAACCTGGGTTAAACAGCGTGACTATGAAGCGGGTTTTATGCATCTTGATTACCAAACATTAACGGCACATGCCAGTGTTTTTTGGGCAACACCTTTCTATAATTATGATGTCGCACTTCACGCGGGGCGTTATTTAGCTAAAGACCTCGGTGCGACTCTAGAGTTGAGACGAACATTCGATAATGGGTGGCAGATTGGTATGTGGGCGACACTTACCAATGTATCCTCTGAAGAATTTGGCGAGGGTAGTTTTGATAAAGGGATGTTTTTCAGAATTCCATTTGATAGCTTTTTCAATTCAGGTAAAAAGTCTGTTTCTAAAACTCGTATTCGTCCTATTCAAAGAGATGGTGGAGGGAGATTAGAGGGCTTTAGTGGCGACATGTGGTGGGATATCCGAGATGCAAGATCTGATATTTTTATGAGCCGTGAGGAATAATCATGCACAGATTAATGTTTATTACGTGTTTACTTCTGTCTTTTACAATCGTAGGTTGTGTACAATTAAGGTTCCCTCAAATCCAATCTTCACAAGCATTTTGGTCAGGTTATCAAGAGCAATCGGCAATCAGCGAATACATATGGACTGTTCAAGTCGGTGGATTTGAAAGGCAATTTATTCAGATTGATTTAAATCAGTCGGTGGGTTTCACTAATGCTGAAAACGAAGCAATCATTTTCAAAAATAATAAAATACAGGCGATCGGACCACTTGGTCAATCACCACAATTGCTGCGGATAGTAGACACCAATCGGCCAGATATGCCTTTTTCCATAAAGAGGCAAACCTATGTGCAAGGGCAACTTTTTGCGACGGAGTATTGTTCACCGTGGGAACAAGTTTCAACCACTAATCTTGTTCAATTTTGCCAATCAGCAACGCTATTAAATAATGAAATGGAACTCGATGATAATGGGGATTTAATTAAATTATCCCAATATAATCCCTACTATCAAGCATTTATTCAACTGCAAAAAAAATGATATATCACATGCCAGAGTTCATTGGTCATGATTAGTTACTTTCGGCGTAAGCGTCATTTCACAACAACACACATAATGTTATTTTGTGTGTTGGGTCTTTTATTGACTGTTCCAGTGGTCGACGCCCAGCAGCCTGCACTGGATACTCATATCGTTGACTTACCAAACGGTAAAACCCAGTTAGATGGTCAATTTTCACTTGGATTAAAAGAGACGTGGGAGGCTAAAAAGCACTACTTATCTTATCAAGCAGTACCTTGGGTATTTTTAGGATTCAGTTATAATCAGTACCATGAGCAAGATTATAACGACTATCAATATGATGTTGGATTTGACGTATTCAAACAAAAGCATACCCCCTTATCTGTAAAAATAGGCATGCAAGACTTTCTAGATACAGCGTCACGTCGCACGGCATATATTTCTTCAACATATCAAGCAGGACAAGTTGATTTATCCCTTGGTCTACAAAGTTTTCAAAAACAAAAGCGACTTTTCGCAGGCTTTTCATATACGATTCCAGAATGGCGAAGTCAGTTGAACGTGCAATTAGCCGATCCTATCGATTACGATAACAAGGTCCCTGCACCTTCATGGCAGGTGAATTGGAAATGGTTTTTTTCACCCAATTTGATGGTTAATCTTTCTCATTCTTCAGAACATAATATTGGATTAGGGCTACAATGGCATTTTGATACGAAAGGCCCTCTTGCACTAAACAGAGCAAGAACTTCTATCTCTGACGATGCAATGACTGGCATTTCGAGTGCTCATGCAGGCAGAGAATTAACGAAGAAAGAACAAATCCAATATTTAATAGATAGCTTCAGTGACGAGGGAATATTTATAACAGCCATTGATATGGAACAGGACAATATCGTAGTACTGATTGAGCAAAAACGTTTTGCTGATGCTTCTTTTGCTGTCAATTTAATTCACCCATATGTTAAGCAGCTCGCAGCACAATCTATTAAGAGGGTGGAATATATAATAGAAGAACAAAATGTGACTATTTATAAAATTATTAGGCCGATTTCATCAGTCAATACAACATCTTTTTCTTCAGTGGTGAGGCCGTCACAAACAGTGAAACCTGTCTTGATGCAAGATTTACAGCGTATTCAATCATCTTGGGTACAGCCACTACCTCATCTGAAATTGGCTGTTGATAATCGGTTATGGTTACCAGAACAAGATTTCAAAGGACAAAGAAGTACAAATAATGAGCTAGAGGCTCAGGTTTTCTTTGAACTACAAGGCGAGTGGCAGTGGCATCCTAACAGTCTAATAGAAATAGTCTATGAGGTTGATATATCGGACCAAATCTCGGTCCCTAGGCAACCCAACGCAATAGCAGATTATAGCCTAGTTCCTTTGAGAACAGCACGATATGAATCTTTTCAAAATAATGAACACAGACTTGGACGATGGGTACTTAAAACATTCAACCAAATAAATCATCAACAGTATGACGCATCTCGTGTTTTTTCTTATTCTGCGGCGCTAGGGCTATTAACACATAACCTAAAAGGATTATCAGTCGATATGTCGTATCAAGAATGGGATTCAAGATATGCTTTTGGTGTAAATTTAGTCGCAGGTCGCCCCGCTGGAAGACTACAACATTTAGTACCGGATAATACTCACATTCATTCATCTTTAGTTAGTGCATCTTGGTCTTCTCCTTTTTACAATCTTGAGTTTGCAGGACTCGCTGGACGTTTTTTAGGGGGTGATAAAGGTGTAAAGCTTGCGATATCAAGACGTTTCTCTAACGGTTGGCAAGTGGGATTTTGGCAAACTGCATCTTCACTTGCCGGTCAGAATTTTGTAGATAGAGGATTCAGTATCTCTATCCCAATAGGTAGCATACTCAAAACACCAACAACATCCAGTATAAAAACTCGTTTGAGGGATGCTAGAGGAAATAGTGGGATGACTTTAGCAGAAGAAACAGGAAATGTTGGGTGGCCACTGCAAATCATGCAATCCAATGTTTTTAGACAATAATCATATAATGAAAGCATTTACTTTAACTCTCTTACTAGCAATGGTGTGTTTAACGCTTGGTGGGTGTCAATACTTGCGCATCCCCGTGTATGACACGATTCAGTATGTCAAAACAGGGCCTACACTTTGGCAGCTCGAGATTGGAGGATATAAAATCCAAGGTGAAATTAAATCGACAGCCCCTAACCGATGGCATTTTTATTCATATACGCCTAATAGTTTTGCAATGAATAATAGTATCTATTTTAACCAGTCAGGTATAACAGAAATCGAAATGATAGCCGATAAAAAGCTTGCCTATTACTTCTCAGATAAGTTAATATCTGAAAAAAATAGTTTGATAACAGAAAAAATCCTTAAATCCTTGTTTATAAATGATGCCAATTACGCCCACTACGAGTGCAGTGTATGGCAGATGCAAGTGTTTAAATTTGTCCAGGTTTGTGACGGACCTCTGGCGCATAAAAATGAAATGGTGAAAAGTTGGAATGGACAACCGGTAGAGTTGACTATCTGGCTGCCTTATTTAGAACAAACACTGTCGTTGTATCAGTTGTAGTTATTGAAAGAAATGTCATATGAGGAGTAGGCAATTGTACGTAATAGGTCGCAAGGTATCACACTTTTTAGTCGGAATGTTTTTACTCACGTCAGGATTCAGTGCACTTGCTGTTTATGGTCAAGACCTATCACTCGAGCAAATCGAACTCTTTAAAAATTTACCGCGTTCGCAACAAATTGAGTTGGCAAGGCAATTTGGCTTTGAACCTGGTGTATTGGATTCGCTAAATCCTAGCAGTACAGGTCAAGATATATCTGAACCAGTTATTGTGACGCCGATAAACACAAATAGCAGTACAGTATTAAATAGCCAAGATAATGAAAATGTCAAAAAGAAATCACTAAATACTCAATCCGAACTAGAAAATTTTGGTTATGACCTGTTTGCGGGGGCCCCAACCACATTTGCTCCAGCGACTGATATCCCTATTCCCTCTGAATACATAGTGGGCCCGGGAGACAATATTAACCTAAGCTTTTTTGGGCAGACCAATAGAGAAAGAATGATAACGGTTGACAGAACAGGCACGATCAATGCGCCTGAGTTCGGTTTAATCTATGTGACAGGATTATCTTTTCAGGAACTAAAACAAACAATTACTGACACCGTAGCACAAAAAAATATCGGTTTAAAGGTTCAGATTAGTTTAGGTGAATTACGCTCCGTGAGAATTTTCATTTTAGGTGAAGCGAATCGACCAGGATCTTACACTGTCAGTGCGTTATCGACACTGACAAATGCTTTATTTGTCAGTGGAGGTGTAAAATCCACTGGGTCTTTAAGAAATATACAGCTGAAACGTCAGGGGGAAGTGGTTGCTACTTTAGATTTGTATAATCTCTTGATGCAAGGTGATACTAGCCAAGATATGAGGATTTTGGCTGGCGATGTGATTTTTATCCCGACTAAAGGTAAAACAATCGGGGTCTCAGGTGCTGTCGCTCGCAATGCGATATTTGAATTAAAAAATGAAACCTCATTTGCAGAAATAATACCAGTATTTGGAGGGTTTTTACCGACGGCTTACCTTAAAGATACGAATGTAGAGCGTATAGGTTTAAACGGTAAAAGAACGGTTATCGATTTAAACTTGCAAACGGGACAGGGCCAGCAATTCAAGTTGACTAATGGTGATATGATTACGGTGCCATTTGTACTAGATGCAAAGGAACGTATTATCACACTCGAAGGTCATTTGTATCGCCCGGGTGACTATGAATATTCCAATGGAATGACGATTGAAAATTTAGTGAGTAACGTTTCTAGCTTCTTACCTAATATAGATTTAAATTATGCATTAATTAGACGTGAAGCCCCAAACAACCGCGAAATTTATTTTGAACAGTTCCGTTTAAACGATATGTTTAACGGGGAAAAAATTGTTTTACAATCCAGAGATAAAATCTATTTTTTCGACAGCACAGAATCCAGGGAGAGCGTGTTGGCCGATGATTTAAAAAGCTTAAACTATCAAGGTGATTTTTATGCAAAACAAAGAACAGTCAGTGTCAATGGCTCGGTAAAGTTTCCTGGTATTTACCCATATGCAAACGATATGAATGTGGCTGACTTGTTAAATGCGTCTGGTAACCTAGATATTAATGCCAGTGAAAGTTATGCGGTGATGTTGGAAATTCAACCTGATCGGCATTATGAAGTAATAAACCTAAATATTGCTTCTAAAGAGACTCTTGAACACCCTGTAGAACCTGAAGCTATTTTATTTATTTTTTCTCGCAATGGCGACAGAGAGGAAGAGTTAGCCCCTGTGATTGATATTTTGTCGCAACAAGATACAAAGGCTCACGGTCGGCAAACAATTAACATTGATGGACAAGTCAAGTACCCCGGGACTTACCCATATTCCAAAGACATGACACTCCCTAATTTATTTATGGCCGCGGGTGGCTTGAAGTCTTCAGCATATTTAGGTGTAACCGAAGTTTCACGTTTCCAATCAGATAACAGACGTTTAGCAAGGCGAGAAATTGTCACTTTTAATTTGGAACAGGAATTAGCTTCGCCAACATTCATCTTGCAACCTAAAGATGTATTATTGGTAAAACGGATACCTGATTGGTTTGAAGAAGAATATGTCGATTTAGTTGGAGAATTTAAATTTCCAGGTCGATATTTGATAAAAAAAGGAGAAATGTTAACAGATGTTATTACCAGAGCTGGTGGACTAACAGATTTAGCTTATCCCGGTGGCGCTGTTTTTCTTCGAGAGTCAGTTGCTATTCAGCAAAGATTAGAAATCCGACGTTTAGAAAAATTGTTACAAAAACAACTTGAGATTGCAGTAGCATCAAAAGCCATCTCGAGTTTAGGTGGTGTTGGTCCTTCTATACAAAATATCACACGTGTGGTTGATGCCATCTCTGAAAACAATGACGATGGCTTAGGTCGTATTGCAATTGATTTGAATGCCCAACTATTGTTACTAAATAATCCCTTTGAGCTGTTTTCGAATGACCGCCTAGTCGTGTCCAGAAAACCGTCTACAGTTCAGGTAATAGGTGAAGTGAATAGACCTACAGCACACGTTTTTGACGATGCACAGAGTCTGTCTGACTATTTAGAGTTAGCGGGTGGAGTAACTCAGTTTGCTAAACGCAGTGATGTGTACATTATTCGCGCGGATAGCCGGATAATTACACCAAAAGCTGACTGGTTTACTTTTACTGAAAATATTATTAAGCCAGGCGATACTATTGTTGTTCCGTTTGATGTTTCTTTAAGAGATAACCTCGGGTTATGGCAACAAGTAACTAGCATTCTTTACAATAGCGCAGTTGCACTCGCTGCCTTTCGCGTTCTATAAGGGTACCAATGGAAAATCATTCACAACATATGATTGAATTGAAGAGTATGTTTCTGACTATTTGGCGTGATCGGGTATTTATCGTCATTTTTGTGTTCATTATGATGATACTTGCCTTATTTATCACATTCAGTTTGCCTGATGAGTATCGCTCAGAAGTTTTAGTCGCGCCTTCAGAAACCTTTGCCAATGAATTACCTTCTCAGTTTGGGGGCTTGGGCAGCCTTGCTGCTTTGGCCGGGAGTAAACTAGGACAAAATAATAGTAAAATTTTGTTGGCAACCGAATATTTTCGTTCTCGTGTTTTTTTAGAACAGTTTTTACTTAATTACCCAGACGCATTGATTGAGTTAATGGCCATTGACGACTGGGTTAAAAGCACGGATACGTTAATTTATAACACCGACGTCTATGATCCACAAACTGCTCAATGGGTGAGGGAGGCTAAACCGACAAGACCCTCAAAACCATCACTTCAAGAAGCTCATCGAGTGTTTCTGAAACACCTATCAGTTGAAGAGCATTCGGCAAGTGCTTTTTTTGTGATTGCATTTGAGCACGTCTCACCCGTCGTCGCAAAAAAGTGGGTCGATCGATTGGTGAAGGAAGTCAATGCTATCTTAAGACAAAAAGATATTAATAAAACACAGATGTCAATTAATTACCTAGAGGCACAACTGGCCACTACAGATGTGTCGGTGTTGCAGCAAAGTTTATTTGCACTTGTTCAAACCCAAACTGAAAAGCTTATGCTTGCTCAAACAAGTCCAGAGTACATATTTGAAATTATTGATCCAGCTTATATACCGGAAAAAGAAAATGGACCTAAGCGTGTGCTTATTATATTTTTGGTTGGGATTTTAGGGACCATTACCGCGACTGTTTTTTCTATTTTTCGTGGGCATTTGAGGCAAGAACACTGAAAAACACTCAGCCACTTTCTATGTTTTTAATATCTAATATTCATATATTCATTATATTGGTTGTAGCACCATTGTGTCTTCAGAATGTCACATTGATACCATTTGGGGAAGCGGGTCTTAAAGTTTTTCATTTGAGTATTGCTGCGTTTGGTCTTTATTGGCTATATAGTTTAACCTTTAATATTAATTTAAGTCCGCCCCTTATGTTCATTGGTTTATTAGTGATAATCAGTCTGCTAGTGGGTACCGTCTATGGTATTTCCTCTCTATTTATAAATTATCTATTTATATTCGTGTTGGGTTTAGTTATTGCAGCATACCCTGAACCATTTTCTTTTGCGGTTTTTCGACAGTCATTATTTATTATCGCAATACCGGTATTTCTATATGTTATCTTAAATATTGTATTTAACCTTGAGGCAGTAATTGTTGCGCAAGCGTTTAATATTAAATTTGGGGGTAGGCCGATTATCCCTAATATGCTGTTTAGCGGTGGATGGAATATCGAAGCGACCTATCTTGCAATGCTATCAGTATTGTTTATTCGCAGCCGTTGGTTTATTTTCTTTATTTCGATTACTTTGCTCGTATCCATCGCCTATCTATCTCGAACAGGGTTGGTCTTATCTCTTGTTTTAATGGTGTACTGGGTGTTTTTTGCACTATATGATCGGGTTTCTGCGTTCACTTTGTTTTTGTTCATTCCGGTACTCTTATTAAGTTTATTTATACTTTTTTTAATTGTTGGGTTTTATTTGGATATATCTGTGGTCAAACGTTTGTTTATTATAGGTAGTGAACCAGGTAGTCAGGGGCGATTAGACATCTTACAATATGTTATCCCTGGACTATTAGACAGCATGTTTTTTGGATACGGGCCAGGCAATAGCATGGATAAACTCATTGCTATGGGACTTGAAACTAATAACAATAATCTACATAACTATTATCTCCAGGTATTACTCGATTTTGGGTTTTTGGGCTTGATCGCCTATGTCTTATTTATTTGCTATTTCTTGTTTAATCCGCATATTGCCCTAGAATTCAAACTGTTTTTAAGCTTGTATTTACTCGCGTCTTTTGTTCAATTTAGGGGCGCTGAGCCTTTAATCTGGAGTATCTTATTTTTTGCTTTCTTAGTAAATCCTCAGAAAAGTAACACCAGTCCTCTATACCAATCAGCGGTCATGGGCTAACGCACTTATGACATTGACTTACCTTATCCCATACTATAATGCTTATGATGACCTTAGTTTGTCACTGGCTTCGTTACATGAAAATATAGATGTGACTATCGTAGATGATGGCAGCGATATTCCGTTGTCAACGTTATTGAACAAAGGCGCTTATCCTTTTCGTATCCACATAATTACTGCGCCAAGTAACTTAGGTATTGAGGGGGCGTTAAATCTAGGGTTGGATGCTATCTATAATAAGTACCAACTGGTTGCGCGCTTGGATTGTGGTGATATAAGTGCGCCACATCGTATTCTGTCTCAGTTGGCTTACTTTGCTAGAGATCCAGAGTATGTATTGGTGGGCAGTTGGGCGCGATTTGTCGACAGTGATTATACCTATTTATTTACTAGTAAAGTTCCATCCAATTGCAAGGCGATTCAGCACAACATGTTTTTAAATAATATGTTTATTCATCCTTCTGTAATGATGAAGTTATCGGCGGTACAAAAAGTAGGAGGATATCCGGTTGATCGAAAAGCTGCAGAAGATTATGCATTGTTTTATAAGCTCCAATCGTGCGGCAAATGTGCCAATATCCCGGAAGCTTTAATTGATTATGTCGTATCGCCCAATAGCATTTCAAGTCAACAAAGAACACGCCAAATTATTAGTAGGATTCGAGTAATGCAAGATCATTGGACCTGGAATTGGCGGTGTCAATATGGCATTCTGCGCGCTATTGCTTTGCTGTTAGTCCCTCGAAATATTACGATGTGGTTACGTAAACACATCACGTTATACCGATAAAATGAATATTATTCATGTTATTGAAGCGTCGGCCACCGGGACTTTATCCATGGTCGAAATGCTCGCCAACCAACAGATTAAAAAGCATCATGTTACGGTCGTGTACTCCGTGCGAGAGGAAACGCCTAGTCACTTTACACAACTTTTTGATCCACGAATTTCTTTAGTTTACGTTGATATGAAGCTGAGTCGTTTCTTGCCCGCAATAGTCCGATTGCGGCATGTATTTAAGCAACACCATGATGCAATTATTCATTGCCATTCATCTGTTGCTGGTTTTATTGGACGGTTAGCGTTGTTTAATTTACCTAATAGATGCTTTTATACCCCGCATTGTATTGTGTTTATGCGTCAAGATATTTCACCACGTAAACGGTATCTGTTTGTGTTGCTAGAAAGGTTTGCCAATATCATTAGGGGTAAATATATTGCGTGTTCCCAGAGTGAAGCAGATGTGATCGCACATTATTTACCGCATGCAGATGTCCATTTAGTAGAAAATGCACTCGATATAGATCCTATTATGCCTTATCAAAAGCAACTGGATTCAATTTGTGAGCCTTTATTTAACATAGTGACGGTGGGTGGTATCCGTCCTCAAAAAGATCCAGATTCTTTTTGTAATATAGCACAAGCATTTATGTCATCACCCAATATCAATTTTACATGGGTCGGCGATGGTGACACACAGAGTCGGTTGGCTTTAGAGCGCTCTGGTGTAGTAGTTACGGGATGGCAGTCCCGAGGTGAAGTGCTAAAACACTTAGCCTTTTGTGATGTCTATCTTTCGACATCATTGTGGGAGGGATTACCGGTGGCTTTAATGGAAGCACAAGCTATCGGGCTGGTATTAGTTGTAAGAGACTGTGCTGGTAATCGTGACATTGTGTTACCTGAAATCACGGGTAAAATTTTTACAGATGTGTACGATGCGATAGCATGTTTACAACATGTCATATCCCATCCAAAAGAAGCCTTAGTTATGGCCAAAAATGCACAACAAGCTGTTCCACTGCGTTTTTCAATCGAACGCTATGTAAACGCCATTGAAGCAATTTATCTACAGTAGAGGAAATACCCTTGGAACACCATTTTTCTGCGATTTTTATGCGTATTATGGACTTGTGCCATGCAGTTACAATCGTTTATTTGTCTTATTATCTGTTTTCAGATGTAGGTGTTTTGTCGCACCAATGGTTATTTATTCTCATGTTGTTGGCTCTATGTGTTTTGTTAATTTATCCCTACGTTGGGCTTTATCAAACTTGGCGCGGTGGTTCAATAATCAAGGAACTTGCATTGGCATTATACGGTTGGACCTTATGTTGTTGCATTATGTGGGGAATTTATTATACCGCGATTCAGCCTCCACCGAGTAGTTTACGTTTTATACTGACTTTTTATATATGGGGTGGTTTTTTCTTTGTTAGTTATAAATTACTATTTCGCTTAGCCGTAAACTATTTGCGTCGTCAAGGTAAAAATCAACGAAATATTTTGATTGTTGCTGATGGGGATTCGATTGGTGATGTAATTGAGAAAGTTGAACAAGCGCCTTGGACCGGCTTTAATATTATGGGTACCTTTGGAGATATGGCGCAAGAGGGATACCCTCACTTAGGATGTGATGATGATTTAGAGGCCTTTATGCTAAGTCAGTCTGGTAATGATGTCGATGAAATTTGGCTGGCGATGTCAATGTCACAACAAATACGTATCGAAAAATTAATCCACGCATTGCGAAATGTGACTCGCACTATTCGTTATATTCCTAATTTATTTGCTTTTCGTCTGGTGAACCACTCTGCAACCAACATCGCAGGTTTATCGCTATTTAATGTTTCTATGAGTCCGATGTTTGGATACAATCGTGTCTTAAAAAGTATTCAGGACAAGTGCTTATCTCTAATCATATTGGTTTTAATTAGCCCAATTATGCTAGTGCTAGCATTAGGCATTAAACTTACGTCTAAAGGCCCTATATTTTATACTCAAGAACGTATTAGTTGGAATGGACTGAGTTTTAACATGTTAAAATTTCGTTCCATGGAACAGGACAATGAGGTTGAAAGTATTTCTTGGGGCGGCGCGAAACACAAAAAAGTCACAAGAATAGGACGCTTTATGCGTTCAACCAGTTTGGACGAACTCCCCCAGTTTATTAATGTACTTAAAGGCGATATGTCTATCGTCGGACCTCGCCCAGAGAGAACGTTATTTGTTAGTCGGTTTAAAGATGAGATTCCGGGTTACATGCAAAAGCATTTAGTCAAAGCAGGTATCACCGGTTGGGCACAAGTGAACGGCTGGAGGGGGGATACAGATCTTCATCAACGTGTAGAATATGATTTATATTATGTATCTAACTGGTCTTTGTGGTTTGATTGCAAAATTATATTTTTAACTTTTTTCAATATACTTAATAATGCTGAGTAATTTATGCATATAACAAGCAGACCGCTACGTGAGATGAAGATAAATCAAGAAAATATCAAAGTCACTATTTGCTGTGTAACTTATAACCATGTCGCTTTTATACGCAAAGCATTGGAGGGTTTCTTATTACAAGAAACCGACTTTCCAGTAGAACTATTAGTGCATGACGATGCCTCTACAGATGGCACAGCAGAGATAGTGGCGGAGTATGCGGCGCGTTATCCACATCTGGTCAATGCGACATTACAAACTACTAATCAGTATAGTCAAGGGGTGAATATATTAGCAGAACTTAGATATCGGGCTAAAGGGGATTATCTTGCGTACTGTGAGGGCGATGATTACTGGGTCGATCCTCATAAATTACAACGCCAAGCGAACTACCTCGATCAGCATGCTGAAACAGCGATGGTTGGCCACAACACTATTAGAATAAATCAACAAGGTGACATTATCACTGAACCACGATTGCATTTGTGGCGGACGCCTTTTAGTTATCCTCATTCTTTGACTGCGAGACAAATTAAAGCATTGAAATACATGGTGCCAAGTTGTTGTCAAATGTTTAGAAATAAACCTTTACCCACGCCTAAGGGCGCAGAAAATACGCCGTACGGAGACGCCATCAAGCAATCTATGCTTGGTGGATACGGAGGCTATCATTATATAGCGTCATTACAGCCTTCTATTTATCGTGTTCATGATAGGGGACTATGGTCAGGCGATTCATCCATAGTACGTCAGCAAAAAATGATGTCACTCTATGTCATTTTACTTAAATACTATCTGGGTAAACGAGATTGGCTCACATCCATTGTATTTGTTAAAAAATATCTGATTGCAAATTTGAAATTTATGATCTTTACGGTAAAAAATATAAGCAGCTTGCATATAAAATCAAGTTAAATTATTATACTGCATCTAAAAATTTCGATTAAAAACTAAGTATGAACTCAGGTTCAAATATTCAGGTTGTAGAGAGGTTACTTCGTGGAAAAGCGTATGTGGTAATAGACAGCAAACTAACTTTACCTTTTTTACGTTCAGATCTGCTTGAATTCGCGCAGCAGTTTGGTGAAATATCTTCTAGGGATGGCGGAGACCCTATATGGGCTGTTAAACCTCGTAAAAATAAGGGGACATTTTCTGAAACGGATGGGGAAGCACGTTTTCATACGGATTCTCAATACCATGCGGACCCTGAGCGATTTTTCATCCTTGCCTGTGAAAGGCCCGCATGTGATGGAGGAGAAACCAAGGTTATTACCGCGTCTCATGCAAAACAGCTTGCTATCGAGGTATTAGGCGAAGACGCTTACCTGCGTTTATGTGCGCCTGTTTGGTCATGGGAAGTACCAGAAGTATTTTGTAAAACAGGACTACCAAAGGTCTGCCCAAAAACATCTGTATTTCAGTCAAATGGCAGTATCCGCTGGCGTATTGATAACCTTATTTGTGATAATGATGAAGACCTTGCTTTAGCTCATGCATTTGCAGATGCGCTAGAAAATAGTGAATATTTGGATGAAATGCTGTTACAACCGGGCCAAATCCTGATCGCTGATAATTGGTATGCGATGCATGCGCGTAAGCACTTTACTGATCCCCAACGCCTATATTATCGGATACGATTTAATCTATCTTCCACGAAATAAAGAGACACCAAGTGACGCTAAAAACTATTTCTGCACTTTTTTGTCGCTATTGGCATTATTATACTGGGTTTTATAGGGTAAAAAGTAAATCCAAAATATTTTGTATTGGATGGAATAAAACCGGTACAACCTCTTTGCAAAAGGAGTTTCATAATCTGGGTTTTGTTGTTGGCCAACAGGTGATTGCCGAACAGCTTATGCAACGTCACTTTTTCAATGACAATTTGCAACCCATCTTGGATTTTTGTAAAAGTGCACAAGTATTTCAGGACGTCCCTTTTAATAGGCTCAAATTGCTGGAGCATATAGATCGAGCTTATCCAAATAGTCGTTTTATACTTACGGAACGTGATTCACCTGAGCAGTGGTACCATTCATTGATAAAATTCCATGCAAAGTTGTTTGGTAAAAATGGTCAAGTCCCTACAGGGGATGACTTGTTATCAGTGGATTATATAGCACCTGGTTTTACGGCAAAAGTGATATTATCGAATGGGACATCACTCGATGATCCCTATCACAAATCCACCTTGATTAATAAATACTTGCACCATAACCAAGCCGTCAAAAGCTATTTTAAAGACCGACCTGATGACTTACTAGTGATTAATCTGTCAGAGGAAGGGGCTTATCAAAAATTTATACATTTTTTAGGCATTTCGTCACCTCATAATGATTTTCCGTGGGAAAATAAAACCTGATGGCTACTAGGATATCACACTGGTTACCGGCGTATTTGTTAGGTTTCTACCGTTGAAGAGATTACAAGAGCAAACCCTGTCTGGTGTAGTTTGGCATTTCTTGGAAATATTTGGCTCCAAAGGCATGCAAATTATCACAACCTTATTATTGGCGTGGTATTTAGTACCTAACGATTACGCACTGGTAGCCATGCTAGCTGTGTTTATCGCACTTTCTGCCGCGATTGTTGATGGTGGCTTAGGCCAGGCACTGATCAGGAAAGTGACTGTCACAGAAGTAGAGTTAAATACAGTGTTTTGGGTGAATATTCTCGTGGCATCTGTGTGGTATGGAGTTATCTTTTTCGCCGCTCCTCTAATTGCCAATTTTTATGGCGAACCTCAACTAGTCCTCTTATTACAATGTGTCAGTTTGAGTGTGTTTTTTCAAGCAGCTTCGGTTGTACCTAAGGTTATCTTGTGTCGTGCCTTGCATTTTAAACAACAAATGCAAGCGACTTTACCTGCATCTGTATTGTCATCATCACTGGCTCTTATATTGGCCTATTTGGGCTGCGGTGTCTGGGCGCTGATCGGTCAAATTGTTACAAATGCATGTCTGATTTTTATCTTTTTGTGGTACAAACAATCGTGGCGACCGGCTAAACAGTTCGATTATGCTGAGCTCAAATCACTCTGGCAATTCGCAAAATATATTATCATGGACGGTCTATTCGCTATTCCCTTTCAAAACATGTATCTCATGGTCTTGCCAAAATTTTTTATTGCCACCACGGTAGGCTGGTATTTTTTTGCGATGAAAGCCCATGAAATGTTGAGTACGTTGTTGGCACAGGCCGTGCAAAACGTAACTTTTCCAGCCTTGTCACAAATCCAAGATGATCCAGAACGTTTAAAACTTGCGTACAGAAAAATACTTATTACCAGTACCTTTTTGTCGTTTCCGCTATTGTGTTTTATAGCGGCTCTTGTGCCTTTGTTGTTTACTTTATTTTTACCTGACAAATGGGAAAACGCAGCGGATTATTTACAGCTTATGGCATTGGGCGGTATATTTTATCCTTTAGCTGTCGTTAATTTAAATATTATGAAAGTTAAGGGAAAATCCCATTTGCTCTTTTATGTTGGCTTGTTAAAACAAGCTATTGCAGTCTGTATATTTTTTTATACCATCCAGTTAGGTTCTATCGAGGCAGTGTTATGGGGACATATTGTGGCGGCGTTTTTGTGTTACTTACCCAATGCTTACTACTCTTATCAGTTGATAGGCTACACCATGGTTGAGCAAGTCATCGACTTTTTACCTCAGCTCATCTTAACCTTTGTAATAAGTGGCTTAATATTAGGCGGTGTCAAGAGCGGCTTCTTAGTGACCTATTGGGATGTTTGTTGGGTCACAGTAAGCGCAATATCTGGATATGTTGCGCTGGCAAGCATCTTTGGTATGCCTGCCACACGACTAATTATTACGATTATCGCACAGCGTAAAAATTCATATTAATGAAGTATTCTGCCGAGATTATGTCTATGATGCGAGATAAAGAGTGAAGTGGTTAGAAGTTTGCCTCTCGTAGCATTGTGTAATGGATGTAATCAAAACTCAGCGAAAGTAAGAAGTAAGAAGTAAGAAGTAAGAAGTAAGACTGGACTCTACAATATTTTTTTTAGGGATGAATAAACCGTAAATGGTATTTAGCTAATGCGCAGTGGTGCAACAAAGTGACCACTGATGCTCTATAAAATCAATATGGAGGACATATTTAATGATCCCTGTTACCAAGGCATACATTCCCAATCATGACAAATATAATCAGTATATCGACCAGATTTTAGCTAGTGGTTGGCTGACAAATTATGGTGGGATGCTACAAAAGTTGGAATCGCGATTAGCTAACTATTTACAGGTGAAACATGTCATTTGTGTAGCCAATGGGTCACTGGCTCTGCAGGTTGCGTATAAGGCGCTAGGGTTAACAGGAGAGGTAATTACGACGCCCTTTAGTTTTGTGGCAACATCGAGCACTCTTGCATGGGAGGGTTTAACCCCAGTCTATGCTGATATTTGTCCCAGTAGTTTTAATCTTGACCCGCATCAAATCACCCAACATATTACGCCTAAAACCAGTGCCATTGTGCCCGTCCATGTCTTTGGTAATCCTTGCGATATTGACGCTATTCAGGCAATTGCAGATGAACATGATCTCAAGGTTGTATACGACGCTTCTCATGCCTTTGGTATACCATATCGTACTTGCACTGGTGATATCACCAGTGTATTAGAGGCAGGCGATATCAGTACGATTAGTTTTCATGCGACCAAAATTTTTCATACCATAGAAGGTGGGGCATTGATCACTAACGATGATGCATTAGCACAGAAAATTCGCAATATGATTAATTTTGGTATTACTGGTCCGCTCACTATTGAAAGTTTGGGAACCAATGCCAAAATGAATGAAATGCAAGCTGCTATGGGTTTGTGTGTATTAGATGAAATGGACCTTATTAAGAAGAGTAGGGCTGAAATTTGGCAGCGTTACACAAATGCTTTAAGAGGCCATGTGGTGTTTCAGGATTGGAATCAACACAGTGAAAATAACCATGCTTACGCGCCTATTTTATTTGCCAATGAAGCACAACTGTTGAATGTGCAGCAACATCTTCAAGCGCGCGGCATCATCCCAAGACGCTATTTCTACCCCAGCTTGGACACTCTTTATATTCAAGCGCCAGAGGCCATAAATCTGCCAACTATTGTTCCCGTTCATTCTCGCTCGATTGCCAGTCGAATAATGTGTTTGCCTATGTATTTTGGTTTAACAATAGATGAGCAAAAGCTGATTATTCAACTGATAATTGAGGCTTTAGCCATGCAAAATTCTGCAACTGATTGTATTATCAACTTATTAGCTGAGCCGAGAAAATTTGGCCAAACACATCCAACCTAAATAATAATCGAGCACTTTTGGCTATCTTATTTCGCTAACGAGCACTCAGAGAATGACTATATATTAACCTGAATTTTGTTTAAGAAAATTGAATTTAATACCTATTAAAAGATCAAAAAGATCAGTTTTTTCGATAAAAATTATTTAAACAAAGAGTATGATATGAACGTATTACAATACAACGAACTTGATATCTTTAATATAAAAGATATTATCCAAACCCAATTAGAAGAATCGGGTTACGCATATATTCATGGCATCCCGATTAACCTTGGTGACTATGCACAAATACATCAAGAATTTCTTGCGTTTTGTCAGCAAATTGGTCGTCCAATTTTACACAATTTTGACCAAGATTCATTTGTGTGGGACATAAAACCTGTGGCTAATTCGACCAGCAAATACATTACACACTCAGAAGTCAACGCGTCTGCATCACTGCATAGTGACAGTTCATTCAGTAATGAGCCAGAGGACTATTTTGCTCTATTTTCGATTAAAAAATCTACCTGTGGGGGCGGTGCTTCTCAAATTATGAGTGCAAAACAGTTTATCGCAAACATCAGAGCCATGCCGGGTGGAGATAAAACCGAACACACACTTAGAAGCAAGCCTTATCCTTTTAAGGTACCCGACATTTTTAAAAAAGAAAAAGAAAATGACTTTGAATATAATGAAGGATATATATTACAAGATGATTATATTAGGTATCGAAGCGATTGTATTTTAGAGTGCATCAAGCACGAGTCAAATATTTTAGATAAAGATCAGAAGGATGCATTAGAAAAGGTAGAAGAAATGCTCAGCAAGTCGATGGGGGTTGACGAATTTACATTAGAGCCAGGGGAATGTTTATTTATACAGAATAAAAAAGTATTGCATGGCCGCACAGCCTTCAAAGATTTAAGCAGACACCTATTAAGGGTTCGCTTAAAAAGGTAATGATAAACTCGAGCATGCATCAACTAAGTAAGTTGAGCATGCCCAATCTCTTTAAAAATGAGCTAATGCATCTACCTGGTCAATTGTCTCTGTATTTTTCACAACCAAAGGAAAGATATTTCTATTATCGACCTTATTCGCAATAATATGCGATGATGCTCGAAACAAACCTAAACCAAAATACTCAGAATCAAAATAAAGTAAAGTGCCGGTTAGATAATCATTATACGAAGTGCCATTGACTGAACCTGTAAATTCTTTTTGCGGCACCCACTCCTGGACGACAAATTCATCATAATTTAGGGTGCGTATCAGTTCCTCCCACTCTGCTTGGTTCATCTCTAGTCCGGCAAAAATTTGTCTACTGCGGCCCAGATTAATGTGCTTTAATACCCATGCATCTTTGTTGTCACGGACGTCCTGCGCAGTTAACACATCCTCATTGCAAGGATGGGTTTTGATTAAATATTGCTCTAACAATTTTATCTCGGACGGTTCCAATACTTTTTCTTGAAAATCACGGTCATTTAAAAAGCAAAAAAAACGTTTGTCATGAGCAATGAAAATCGTACGATAATCGTTAACTATCTTGCACTGAGCTAATAACCTTAATTCGTCATCCGACATGGTTTCAATTTCATCCATCATGCATTCATTAATCACCAAGGACTGCTTTATGAAATCTTTATGAGCCCACACCTCTGAATATTGAATTTCTTTGACGTCTAATCCCGCATCCTTAAAAATAGGAGAAAAGAAACGCGATGCTTGGATGGTATCTCTTCCTTTGATGATACAAACTGAACGCCTTGCACCCAGTTTGGCCACCATAAACGTATGAAATACGTCATAGTCTTCGACTCTTTCTGCCGCTAAATCATGGTCTTGAGCATATTTTTGAGAATATCGATTGTATACAGCCGCTTGATAAAACGCATTTAATGCGAATTGGCAAGTAATTTCAATAAACTTAGGTGCGTGTTGTTTATCAAAAACAAAATCGGTTCGATATGTTCCAATATCATCATAATCAAACTCATTAAAAATATTGAGTATTTCAATCACTCGATCAGAAACAGGCATACGCTTATAAAACTTATCTGTAACAAAATGCGTTCCCATATAATGGATGAGTTTATGTAAAATTAAGCCTACTTCTTTTAATTCATCAACTCGCGCTTCATCTGTGATTAAAGGCTTGTCAAATAGCCACTCCTTATAGTAATCATAGTATTCGTCAACATATTTATCAGTCGCGTTATGTAAGGCAGAAATGGCATAATGTGAATCAATCATAGGGTATCTTATCATCTGGTATATTCAGGAAATTATAATCAACTTCTGTTTAAGTAGCTAGGGGAAGAGGAAGAGAAACTGCGCTCTATGCTTATCACCCTTTATTTATGTGAATTAATTTTAATGGCCTTAGGAATAGCTGGTACAGGTTTTTAGTCACAAGTTTTCTTTACGACTAAACGATAAAATGCTAAATCATATTAAAATGTTTTAGACGTCTATACGTTTAGAGGTTGACATAGCTAGCAATCCAAGTCACATTGTAGGTAGATATAAATGGTAAAGAGCAATATTGTTTTTCAGCGTTATTTTATAGCGATCACAGATATAACGAATTACCCGACATTAGGTTAGTACTATGCCCATAAAAATCCCCGATGAATTGCCCGCTTTAACGATTTTAGACAAAGAAAATATTTTTGTTATGTCTGAACGTCGCGCTGCAGATCAAGAAATTCGCCCAATGGAAGTGGCTATTCTTAACCTAATGCCCAATAAAATTGAAACTGAAGTGCAAATTCTTCGCATGTTGGC